>Ga0307375_10001346_pt1 | contig 27088 bp, 27 predicted proteins | sample TR1MG_FD_202531 | JGI IMG/M metagenome (GOLD analysis project Ga0307375, IMG submission 202531) | Soil microbial communities from Risofladan, Vaasa, Finland - TR-1 | ecosystem: Environmental > Terrestrial > Soil > Coastal area > Acid sulfate soil | place: Finland: Risofladan, Vaasa | collected...
GTGGGTCTTTTGGGTCAGGCGATGGTTCAATGACGTGGAATTTAACACCTTCAGTCGATGTGCCTTCAACAGGTAGCGTTTATTATGTGACTTACTCCTACGATGCTCCTGCAAGTCAATATGACCCGACAGTTATGGTTGATAAAAAATACATAACTGCCAAGTATGGCGCCGAAAATACTGCCAATGGAATGCTTTCGATTGGTGGTTCAATTGCTTTGGAAAATAATTCCCCTGGAGTATTACTAGTCCAAGCAACTGGTAGTAGCTATAATGTTGCTGCTTATCAGGCTGCAATTGACAAACTTCAAAAGAAATCTAACATAGAACAGTTAGTTATTCTATTCCCAAGCGGCTCAGTAACAAGAGCCCAGCAAGAAACACTTCTTACTTATGCTTATACTCACGTTAAACTTATGAATCAAAACGGCCGAGAGAGAGGGCTTATGTTAGGAACTCCTTCTACAGGTTCTGCTACTGATGGATTTGATGCAATTGGGGATTCTTCAACAGCAGCTTCTTATGTGTACAGAGCATCAGTTTACAAAGATAAAAATGTAGCCTACGTTGTACCCTCTACAATAACAAGATTAGATGCATCAGGTAACGAAATGGTCCTTGATGGTAACTATGGCGCTCTTGGTGTTGCTGCCGTACAGGCTGCTCAGTCTAAACGATCTACACCTATTCATGGTTTCCAAGTCGTAGGGTTAACATTGCCGGACGAAAAATGGCACGACACAGAAATGGACCAGTTAGGTTCAGGTGGTTGTTTAGTGCTAATGTCGGAAGGTGGTGCGGTAACAATTCGTGATGCAATAACCACTGACATGACTTCCGCTGACACTCAAGAAGTTTCAGTTGTAGCTCAGGAAAGGTTAGTAAAAAGAACTTTAAGAGATGGTTTGAAAAATAAATTTACAGGTAAAGGAATCGTAATAACTCCTTCGACAAATTACGACGTTCAATCATACGCTCAGACTCTTTTAACAGGTTTGGTTAGTAATGGGGAGTTGTACGGTTATGGAGTTGCTTTCAACCCAGTAACGGGAGAAACACCAATTGTTGCTGCAATTGATTCAACAGAGCCACGAAAGGTAAATCTAACATGTTCGGTTAAATACCTCTATCCGTTGAAGTTTATGGACGTTACAGTGTCTGTTTTCATTTAATAAGGGTAATAATTCATGGCAAAGTCACGAATAACGGCAGATAAGGCCTGGAGAGATACATTACGTCAGATTTCTACACAAGTTGATGATGAGGATGGGCTATCGTTTGACTCATCAAATTTTGAAAATAATGACATTGACGAGGTGGGCGACGGTCCGGTAACTTTACGTGAAGCTTTATTGGCTCATCAAGTATTGGGTAAGTCGTTCAATTCACCTGTTAACGATTACGTTATCTCTTTTTCAAAAGATGGGGATGTAGAAATATTAAAAAATGACAAAAAAATATTAACAATATCTGGAGATGCTATCGAGAGTGGTAGCAATTTAGATGATGAAAATAATTATAAGTAATTAAAGTTTCAGTCAGGAGAAAAATAAAATGACAAGAATACCGAAAACAAAGTCTGTTGTGTCTTACGCATACTCTGTTTATGCCAATGGAGTTGCTGTTGGTAACTTACAAGGGTTTAACCCCTCTCAGAATCGTGCGTTAGATAGAGTTCGTCAATTGATGGATGAAGAGTCAGACATTGTTGAAATTGTACCTGGAAGAGGTGAAATAACTTTATCTGTCGACAGGCTTGAGCTCTACGACAAACCTATGATGACAGCATTGGGGTATGATTCTGATATTTCCAAAATTGTTGACCCTATTCAAGTCCGAGAGACAATTACTGACCCCTCAACAAACAAAAAACGAGTAATAACATACGTTGATTGCTGGATTCAAAATCAAAGCAAATCAATTAGAGAAGGTACAGCAACAGTCACTGAGACTGCTACTCTTTGGCCGACAAAGATTGTTATTGCATAAGCAGGAGAATGGATAATTCTTATGGACATTGAATCACCTTCCACGCTACTCCAAATATTTGAAGATTTAGGCTCTTTGAGTGAGACTGGTCTTATAGAAATAAAGCCATTCAAACGGTGGCCAGGATTTAAGTGGCAAGAGCAGGTTTTTACTATGAGACTTTGCAACGCTGGCGAAACACTTGACATATTATCTAGTACGGGTAAGTTTGCAGATGCTGCTAAAAGTCAGGCAATTAAGCAAGAAATTATGATCAGGTCTATTTTTAGTGTTGACGGGCGAGCTTTAATTACAGCAGAAGAGTTGCAAGACTACAATGAAAAAAATGGTTCCAAGTTATCAGAGTTAGAGTATTTGCGAACGTGGGTTAAAAGCATTGAGCAAGTGATTCTTGACCGTATCGATGTTGTGTATTCCGATTTACAGATGAAGCAAATAAGAATTCTTCAAGGGATGTGTTTATGCGAAATGTGTGGAAATACTTACATGAAAAAAGAGCTTCCTAATAATTCACATTACTTAAAGTATTCACTTGGCGAGATCGTTTGCGGGAATTGCATGCCTCAGGTAGTAACTGGCGAGTATGATTTTCTTGAGGAGCATTTGAATCCCAAGCCTGCATCGAAAAGTAACAGTCGAACAGAAGATACAGTAGAATCTTCAGAGGAAACAAAGAGCTCTAATGCTGACACTGAATTAGATTATATCTGCGTATGCGGAAGTAAGTTTGAAGACTATGAAGCGTTTATTGAACATAAGAGTGACTGCCCTGCAGTTGTAGATAGCTTGCAGTCAGAAGATTTTATTAACCCGGTGAGACCTTGAATAAAGTAGTTTTAAGTTTATGGTAACATTTAGTTTGTCATATGAAGTCAAGAACTTATATAGAATACAAAAACAGACCTGCCAAGGAGTTCACACACGAAGATTTGACTAAATCAATTTTCTTCAATCAACCTCCCATTCTAATTACTTATCCTTTTAGTTCATTATTAACATCGAGCCTCTCTGGTTTGCAAGTTACCTTTAGATTAAAAATTCTGTTTGAAGAAATTAACTTACTTAATCTGTTGGGCAAAGTTACTCAAAAGATTGGTAATTGGGAAATTGAAAAAGAAGAGAACATAGGTAAGGTACCTTTTTGGATGCTTGGGTTTTTAACTGATAGTTTTAATGAAAATTTGATGACCTGGAGAAATTATTTAATTGACAACTTAAAAGAATTTTCTGAAAGTAGTTACTCACAAATGCTTTGGTATTCAATAACTGGCGGTGGTGTGGATACAGTTTTTAAGGAATTACCTCTGTCTTATGAAAGACAGCTTTGGATGTCAATAAATGCGGTTGATGAAAAAAATAAGCAAGCTGAATTTATGCTTAAAATAAAAGATAGTTTATTGCCTTGGATTAACCCTAATCTTTATAATGCTGTTGAGAAAAAGACAAAAGAAACTCGCGTTAATACAGCATATGAAGAGGTTAAGAAGAAGTTTTTGTCAGGGGATTATAAAAATTTAGACTCAATAAAATGAAAATCATAATTAAAGAGGAATATTGATGGTTAACAATATTGTTGTTATTTCTGATACTCACTGTGGGTGCAGATTGGGTTTATGTCCGCCAAAGGTGACATTGGATGAAAACGGTGTCTATGAACATTCACCTTTGCAGGAAAAAGTTTGGGGTATGTGGAAGTATTTTCATGATGAATGGATTCCAGAAGTTACGCAAGATGAGGATTACATATTAGTTCACAATGGTGATGCAATTGATGGAGAGCATCACAAATCTGTTACACAAATAAGTCACAATATCGACGACCAAATAAACATTGCACGTGAATGTTTAGAGCCTGTTATTGCTAAACCGCATTGTAAAGGGTATTACCACGTACGAGGGACTGAAGCTCATGTAGGCCAGTCAGCTCAAAACGAAGAATCTTTGGCAAGGCAATTGGGAGCTATTCCGGCAATTGTTAACGACAGAAAGACATATGCAAGATGGGATATGTGGATGGATTTTGGCCAAAATAACAGAAGTTTAATTCATTTTACGCACCATGTAGGAACTTCTAATTCAGCAGCATATGAGTCTACTGCAGTTTACAAAGAGCTCGTAGAGGCCTATAATGAAGCTGGAAGATTTGGGGACGAACCGCCTGATGCTGTTATAAGAAGTCACAGACATAGACAATTTGAGATTAAAATTGCTACTACAAAAGGGCATGCTTATAGTATTGTAACACCAGGTTGGCAATTAAAAACGCCTTTCGTTTATAGGTTAGGGCTTGGCAGAAGTTCCACACCGCAAATTGGCGGATATTTATTACGAGTAGGTCAGGAAGACACACTATACACAAGGTTTAAGGTATGGAAAATAGAGAGGACCAAAACGATAAGAGTGTAAAGGCTATTTCTTTTGACGAGTTAATGGAAGAAGTAAGTAAGTATAAGCGGCCTACACCTTCTTACAAGATAGTTTTACACCCTGAGCAGGAAAGATTTTTAATTGCTTGTCGTAAGAATAAAAAGACCGCTATAATGTATGCGGATATTCTGACTTTGTGGTCTAAAAGGTGGAAAAAAATTAGTGAGACTACGTTGAAGCAGTTTTTAAAGTCATTGAGAGAGCAAGGGAAGATATAATAAGAGAACTAAATGGATAGTTACGTAAATAAAGAAACTTGGCGAAAAATATTTAGCTGGCAAGTAATGCCTCCTGCAGAGCTTTTTAGCGAGGTGGGAATAAAAAATAAGTTTCCAACTCCGGAGAAAGAATTAGCTTTACCCAGTGAGCAGCAGCTTAATGAGTTAAGAGAGATGGGCTTTTACAGTCTCAAATCTATGAAAAGAGACTGGAAATATTTACTGTTAAAAAAACTAGATGAGCATCCAGACCAGGCACTTAGTTTAGCCGAGATGGGTGGGGTTGGTAAAGTTCGCTGGTCGTTAGAATATGGGTTGGTGAATCTTGTGGATGGTATGTTAACAATATCGCAAAAGGGCCGTGATGTTTATGATACTATTAACAACCGGTTTATACCCCTAAAGGAACAAGAAGCGTATACTCTTAAATTTTTTCAAAACGTATATGACGCTATTCTTGCCGAGGTACGAACTGCAGATGTAACCGATGTTTTTACGTTTTTTCCGAGAGTGCGCAGAGTGGGGGATTGTTATGTATTTGGAGGTTTATCAACATCTTTTTTGCAGTACGTAGCACGCGTTGAAAGATATGCTAAAGCAAACTTTGGCAAAACGATTGCAAAAACTCTTGATTTAGGGTTTCGGCCCACTTCGGCTGGGCTTGCTGCAGAACTTGCAGCAGATTATTTTCGTAGCAACGAGTCAAAAGTTATTGATCAGTTTAAACTTTCATATCCACGCGTTTCTATAACTCCTAGCATGCAGTTTGGGTTTGATCGATACGATGACCCTTCGTATCTTTACTATTATGGGAGAAATTTAAGATGACTAATTGGCGACAAATATTAAGTTGGTCGACGCCTGAGTTGCAAATTATTGATGAAAAAGAGCCGTTGGTTAAAAGTATTCAACCAGGCACTATGGCTATACGAGTATACTTTCATCAGTATACTGCTAATACGGTAGATATTGATTTAGTAAGAATAGTGGGAGCAAAGGTGGGTCACACTGTTCTTTGGTATACATACACTTTGTATGGGCAGTGGAGTGTTGTTACGGGGATGAAAAGATTAAATAGGTTAATGAAATCACAGAATATTTATTTAGTTATTACAAATGACTTGAATACACTTGAAGAGAAAATGAGAGAATCAACTCTGAAACAATTATCATGGAAGTTACCCAGTGAGCGACCAGAACTGGGTTCAACTGTTGAAGTTATTGCAGATGCAAAAACATTAAAAACGTTTAATATACACGATAATATTACAGGTGAAAGAGGCACAGTTACGGAAATAAATTCTATGTATCCTTACGTATCTCCGTATGAGAGATTTTTAGGTTACATAGGAGTTGTCTTGAATGATAAATCAAAACCATTTGTGTATGAATTTCCTTATAATAGGTGGAAGTATTTCCTGGTTAAGTTATAATAGAGTAGAGGTAGTAGCTAATTAAAAATAAGAAGTTAAGTTATGGCAGATTTTCCAAATAATCCTATTGACGGGGTCGCAGGACAAGGAGTTCCCAACCCTATACATGGCGGTGAGAATATGGCCGCTGAAGCGGGGGGTGCAGCTGAAGGTTTAGTTGTGTTGCAGGGTATGATTCAAGATGCGTGGAAGTTATTGCAGACTATTGCAAACAATCCTCTTACGTCTGCTGTTGCAGTTAGACAAATTGGGCATATTTATGAAGATTCTGTTATTAAAAAACTTGAAAAGCATATTTCTTTGCTTAAAGAGCAGAACAAATTAACTGCTGAACAGGAAAGAGTCATTAGACGAATGGCAACTGCTTCAGTAGACCGGATGGGAAAAGTATTTGCTTTAACAGGAGCTACGTCAGGAGCATTTTTTAAGATAGCTCAGTTACAGGAGCAACTAGAAATTACAGGCGCAAGGTCTTTATCATACGGAGCGGCAAATACATTTTCAGGTACAGCGCCCGGTGGTTCGGTAAATGCTCCTTGGTATTGGCCTCTTAAATCCGGTATTGGGCAGGACCCTTACAAAACTCAAGCCCTTGCTATGGAGAAAATTCAAAATACTCTTATGTGGAAGTACGGGCCTGAAGTGGGTAGAATGGGTGAGGAGATGTATAAGTCTTTTTATCCCACTCTGAGGACTTCAAAGGCGTATGGAAATCCACAAAGTATGGCTAAGTTAATAGAGGCTATGGCGCCATTGTTCTACTCTCAAGGAATAAATCCTGGCGTACTCCCTGAACTGGTTGAGGGTTACAGAGCATTTGGCGGCACACCAGAGACAATGACAGGGTTTATAAACACTTTTTCAAAACAATACCAGCAAGGTCCTTTAATGAATCTTGGCGGTAATGCTGCTGAAACTCTTCAGGCTATTATGCAAGGAGAAGGACAGCTACGTCAAGGCGGAATGGCAAGAGTAGGTGGAGCTCCTCTATTATCGAGTTTAAAACTTGCTACTGGTTTAAGTACATTGACAGGTACAGAAGGGTCTCCGTTGCTTACTTTACCAAATGTTCGTGAGCTAACAAATCTAGTTGCACAGTTTGCTAATCCGTCAGGCACATTATCGAAAATGATGGCTGTTACCGGCGGGTATGGAGGAGCTGTGAAGGGTGGTGAGTTTCTTTCTGGGCTTGCAAGAAATAACCCTATGGAGTTACTTAAAGATATAGTACAGTACTCTCAAAAGAGAGGGCAGACTAATCCGAACCTTATAACTCAGTCTTTGTCACAAGCCTTTACGGGTATGTCCCCACAACAAGTAAAAGAGCTTTCAGCTGCTCTGGCGAGTTTGGACACAAGAAAGTTATCAGAGATAAATTCTTTGCTTGATAAACAAATACCATCTTGGGATAAATTGCGTGATTCTGCTATTAGGACATTAAATGATATACCTAAGCCAATTCAAGAGGCTACAAAAAATATGCCTACATTGTTCACATACTTGGAGGCGTTTGCTCACAGTATTGGAATTCTATCTGAACAAACCCTTGGAAAAGAATTCGGATATGCTGGAGGTGGGGCAGCTTTGTTAGGCGGTGGGTTGGGTGCTTATCTGATGGGTAAATTTGCTAGAACTAATCCCCTGGCTGCGGTACTGGGGTATGGAACATTGAAAGGTTTAATGTCAGGTCAAAGCCCTACGGGCGGTGTGAGTCCAGGCGGAGGAAGTTCAGGCATGGGTGGCGGTATGATGGACTCTTTATTCTTAGCAATGATGTTGAAGCAGAATAAGTTTACACCGCCTATTTCGCCGTCGTCTATTTCAGGAAAATCAATACTACTAGACCAGTATGAACAACCTCTTGTAGGCACTGGGCTTGCGTCAGGGAGATTTGCAGGTATGGGGTCGAAAGCATTAGCTATTGGAAAGACAGCAGGTAAATTACTTATGGTACTTGATGCTTACTCTACCATAAATAATGCTATTCAAGGAAAGAACATATCTTCTAATCTTATGAATACTGCAGCTGATGCCGCAATGATATTCGGCGGAGTTCCTGGTATAGTAGGCGGTCTTGCTCTTCATGCTTTAACTGCTTACACAGATGCAACTAGATATACTGGGCCTATTTATCCTTCCACTCCGTATAACAATGCTGTGAGTGTCTCTGCATTTAAAACTGCACCTACAGAGGCTGACCTTAAAGCTAATAATATTGATGCGCTTATGTCTGGTCCAGGCGTATCGTTTATGGGTGCAATATCCCCAGGCAGTAAATTAAGACTGGCTGATTTTGGGCATTCGAAAACGTCAGAGATTGGTCAAAGTGGTGGAGACACAAGTGAGGGTCCTACATCAAATGTATTCATTCATGTTGTGGATGATAAAAATAATGTGCTTTCAGAGAAAATTATAAAACAAGGACAGCAAGCGAATCTTTACATTTCACTTGCAGGTGTGAGGTCGGTAGGTTAAAGTGAATAACTGGAGAGAGACATTTAGTTGGAAAGTACCTGAAATTAACGTAGGTGACACTGTAAGGGTAATTGCAACAAAAGAGATGTTAGTAGGAATTAACGTACAGAGTGCTGCAGTTTTAAATCATATCACCCGCGTAAACGGGATTGTACATTCTATTGATCCTAACATACCTTGGGAGTCAATTCATGCTACTGGTAGTGTACGAGTTGATTTTCAAGAGAAGCCCGGTGCTCCTTTCTTTGATAGAGTATGGTGGTTCCCGCTATCGGTATGGCAAGATTATTTAGAAATTATTGGTTAAAATAAAATGGCAAAGCAAGTAAAAGTTCGATTATATACATATAAAAATAATGAAACTGTAATTGTTAATACTCAGGCTCCTCAGGCGTCACAAACTCTTACAAATTCTCAATATCTACTAACTGTAACTGATAAAAACATTGTTTCAAAGCCTGATGGTAGATATGTTACAATAAATGGTTTTGATATTGTATCACCTGGAACCTATAAAGTTCAGTACGATACTAATTCAAATGCTTTTATTGTTGCTTCAAAGATAATTGTAGGAGTTTCAACAATATTCAATCCTATTGCTCAAGGTGTAGCAGAGAACGTTTATATTTTGAAATCATCAACTGCAAGTAGCAGTAATAGTTCTGATACAGCTGTAGAAATATTTGAATTTTACTTAAATCCTCAGCACATAGTGCCAAATTATAAGAAACTTAATACAGAAATAAGGACAAGAGGAGGCTGGGAGGTGCAGCATTGGGGCAATGCATTGACTGACCTTCAGGTGCAGGGCATAAGCGGTGGATTGCATAAAGTTGTTGAAAACGGAGTATCAAGACTACTGACTAAAGATGAATCAGTAACAGATTCAACTGCATGGCAAAAATTAGACAAGTTAAAAGCTATTTATGACAATGACCAGAGTGTTGCTAATCAGGAAGTGAAAACACTTTTAGGGATGAATTATTATAATCGATTTTTTATTGGGTATTTTAGCGACTTTACCGGACCTGAAGCCGATGCGTTACAACCTTACATGATAAAATTTAGTTTTAATTTTAAAGTGACAGACGAAAAGCATATTACATCACTTACCGGAGGAAGTATTGTATTATGACACTTGGTTGGAGGAAGCAGTTGACGAATAACTCTTTACAAACTCTTGTAAAAAATGCATGGCGGGAAGTAACGCCTGAAAGGTCTACATTTCAAGCAAATGACGAAATTGTGTTTGTCAAATGTAATTCTTTTTTAATTGCAACTGACAGGTATTGGGCGGTATACGCAGGCAAGGTTGATGATACCGGAAAAGGCATGCTAATGTCAAAAACATTAACTATTGTTAAATCGTTTACGCGAGCAAAACAAATTGCAGAAGAGTACGCAAGGGAATATGGGTACAAATATTTTGTATCAGCTGATGAGCAATTTTTATGGCAGCATGTGTTAAAAAACAAAAAAGTTAATGTAAATCAACAGAAAAGACTGGCGTGGGCTAATGTGCTTCCAACGAAAACTGAGTTTGAATTAAAAAATGGTGACAACATAGTGTATTTGGAGGACACCTCATTTAACTTGTATGGACGTTTTGTTAGAGCGAAATGGTGCGTAGTTGCTGCAGTAGTTGAATGTTCTGAAGAGGCAATCATAGACTGGGTAGCTACACACCGGGAAAGGTTACAAACATTTAAGAGTTACGCCCATGCAAAAGAGTATGCAGAAAAATGCGTTAAGGAACATCCAGATAATTGTTTCTATTTTGAATCAAACCAAGAACGTAGATACTTAGAAGAGAGGAGTCAGGCCCCAAACCAAACTGCCAGTCTTTCAAGCACACAAAAACTATCTTGGAAATTGCAAGAGTTAGAGATTTCTAATTTTAATTCTGGGGACCATATTGTATATATTGTTCCATGGTACAACCCAGAAGTACTTAACACCCGCAGGTGGTCCGCCTACTCGGCGACTGTTGTAGAAGAGTCTAATCACAGGGGCGGTGAAGTTCAAAATATAAAACAACTAGGGGTATTTGAAGACAGGGAGAAAGCAAGAGAGTTTGCAGAGGAATATGCTAAAGAAAATGGGTATAAGTATTTTGAGTCTACTTCTGAAAAACGAGATAAAATAATTTTAGGTGGTAAAATGAGTAACATGGTAACAGCAAGCAATACAATTCCGCTTTCGCCTCAAATGATACAGGAAGGTAAATTAGAGATTGGAGATAATATATCTACAAACATTACGCTTAAGACTCTATACAACGGAGTTAATCAAGATGTTTTTGTTGCAGGTAAATTATATGAAGTGCAGTCGATAAATAATTCTGATCCTTCTAATCCTGTTGTATTTGTTGAGTCAGAATTAGGTAAGTGGGGCATTCATTTTGATAAGAAAAAAGATGGTGGAGCGTACTATTTTTATAAAGAGGAACTATCACCTGAAGAAAAAGAGCTGAACTTGCTAGATGAACAGACTATAATGCTCGATGACAAGCCGCAGTATTTAATTGATGGCATATTAAAGTATTTTAGTACACATAAGGATAAAGTTACTGAAGGTATCCCCAGAACGGTTTTAATTCGGAGCGTACTGTCCTTTATGCCTTACATCCCCCCGGATAGAAAAAAGGAAGTAAACAATGCAGTTGCTAACGCGGTAGAGGTGTTACGTGGGCATGGATATCTGGAAGTCACAGGAGATAATTTAGACCAGTTAAAGCTGACAGAAAAAGGTTTTGCGTTACTTAAGGCCAGAGAACCTGGAGTGTTTAAGGACTTAGAAAATGAATAATTGGAGAAAAATATTTAGCTGGAAAATTATCGATGAGAAAAAAGCTCCTGAAGTGGGGGAGATTATCGAGGCTACTGCAGACATAGGCTATATTTTTGGTACAGTAAGAGCCGGTACGCTTGGTAAAATTATTAAGATTAAAACAGATTTAATTTCACAGCACCCTTACGCACCACCTACTACTGTGACAGACTACTACGTACATTGGGATGGTTATGCTGATCCTCCCGATGGCGGTGGATGGCTTATATGGCAGCGTAAATATTTTAAGGTAATACGGTAAGATGGCAAAAGCATTACAACAGAAAGTAAATCATTATTGGCCTCAGGCATTGGTTATTTTTGTAAAGAAATTTCAGGCCAATAAATCTGTGACTGATGAAACAGATTTAATTGGTGTGGCAAGTAACGTGGGTAATGTAAAGGAGATAAAAAGTCTTAACATTTCGAGAACAATAAAAAACTCTCCTGGTACTTTTACTCTATCAATTGTTGACACAGCAAATAGGTTTTCTATACCGGATAATGCTGACGTGGAAATAAAGGCTCTTAATAAAGGAAGTAAGAGGTCAACCTTAAAGATAACCAACACAGTACAGCAAAAAGTTCAAACTGTTGATCCTGCAAAAGCTTCTAATAATCCATCGGATTACAAAAATACTTCGAACACAACTACTTACGGTACTGAAACTTCCGACGTAGCTAACGCATACGGGTTTACTAGTTTTGATAATTGGTGTGATGAGATGAATGTAGCGGTAGAGAGTCTTGCAGGTAATGATATTGGTGAGCGTTACGTTACCCAGCTTATTAGAAGTCGACAAACAAACAAAATAGCTGAAAGATGGGCAATTGATAAAGAAGGCAACACTATTATTGTGTCTGCATCTGAGGCAGAGGAAACGGCTTTAATTACAGAGTTGACTGCTAATATAACTGCAGTTTCTGTTATGGAATTTTCAATTGCAAAAAAATCGTTACTAACTGTGCCGTCGACTTCTAAAAACAGAGTAGGAGCACAAAAAAACTATAAAGTAATTGGAGTAAAGAATAGAGTTTTTGATACAACGTATAAAGATACAGACGAACAGGGTAATGTTTCAGGGGTATTTAATAGAGGTAAATGTGCAATTTCTCCAATGGATAGAGTAATAATATTTTTGCCTGAAAGATATAGTACGGGTAAAAATAAAAAGCTTGTGAGAGCTTTTACTGGTGTCGTAAGTACCGCTCAACAGGGTTATTCAGAAAACCAAAATATGATTGAAATAAAAGGTGAAGACGTTACTAAATATTTACAAGTATCAGTTGTGAATGTTAATCCTGCTTTACCTCTTGATGCAGTCACTGTTATAGACCAAAATCCGCAAGACTACATAACAATATTTTCAAATATTTTTAAAGGTATGTCGATACCGAATATCATTAAAATACTGTTACTAGGAAATAATCCTTCTGATAATACTGCCGGTAGAATTACTGGTGTGGGTGTGTACAGAATTGCAGGCACCCCTGACCAGACGGATATCACGTTTAATGCAAATACGGGTGTTTTTGAAAGAACCGATAAACGAAGCAAAGGGGATGGTAAGCATACAATAACGGTTGATTTCAGGCAGGTTTTAGGTGAGTTATTTTCTCAGAACACAGTTCATGTATTGAATCCTTTTTCAAGTGCAGCAAAATTAAAAGGGTATTCGGCGTATAGATTACAGTTACAAGCATCTTGGTCTTTTCAGCAGGCAGATTTTAAGACGCGGAGAGATTTAATATTTCAAGCAGCAGAAGAAATTGGATTTGTTTTTTACGCAGATAGAAACGGGGAGCTGTGGTTTCGTCAGCCTTACTTTGATAATTCTCATATCATATGTGCTAAAAATCCGAATGTGTATATTGTTAAAAATGAGGAAATAGTAAGTTTTGGGTTTATCGAAGACGATTCGCATATTTATTCATCTGTGTACGTAACAACTGAACCTGATTTTGGTGCTGAGTCTTTAACATCTTTAGGGTTTTATACTGCTTCTTACAGAGATGATAATACGGTTTTAAAATATGGTCAGCGAATATTTGTCGGGTCAAATCCTGTTATACGCACAGGGTCAAAACAAAGTATTCAGTTGTACGCAAAATCTTTATTACAGAGGTTGTTAGCAGGAAAATACCAAGGCGAAATAACCGTACCTGGAAGAGTGGAGTTAGACCCGGGCTACCCGATTTTTATCCCAATTCGAAACATGATTTATTCTGCTGAAACAGTAGGCCATTCTCTCAATTATGCAGGAGAATATTTAACAACAATAAGCTTATGTTACGGTAGAAAACCTTGGGAACATTTATCGGAATTATTTACTTTTGCACAAGAGGACGAGGTATACGAGACGGACGGTCAGCTCTATTCCGATACTATTGAATTAAATACAGGAACAGTTCTTCCCTCTACAAGCCAATCTAATACTAGTCAGCAAACATCGAATTTACCGATTACTGACAACCCTAACAAATAAGATTTGTGTAATTGGTCAAGAACTGTAATAATTAAAGAGAGAATATAAAAAATTAAGTAAAATGTGTAATTGGCGTAAAATATTAAGCTGGCAAATTCAAAACGATTTTGAAGCGTTTGAAAAAATACTACAACGTAACAAATGCAGTTATGTTATTGAAGATGATATGTTAATAGTTAATAATGACGGGTATGTTGATTTACGACATCTTACCTCTCTACCAGATAATGTTCAATTTAATAATAGAGGTGATGTTTATTTATCTTCTCTTACCTCTCTACCAGATAATATTCAATTTAATAATGACGGGTATGTTGATTTATCTTCTCTTACCTCTCTACCAGATAATATTCAATTTAATAATAGAGATGATGTTTATTTATCTTCTCTTACTTCTCTACCAGATAATATTCAATTTAATAATAGAGGTGATGTTTATTTATCTTCTCTTACCTCTCTACCAGATAATAAATACGAAATGTTTCATAACGGTGGAGTTGTTGACTACAACGGTGATAGACAAGAATTTAATCCTCAGAGAAGAGAGACAAGTTTAAGGTTTAGCTGGCAAATGTCGTCTATTGAAAATCCAGAAGAACTGATTGGTACGTTGGTTAAGTTGGAAACATATCCATATGATTTTGCTGTTGTTGTGATGCTTGATTTTTTAAACCGGTACAGTGTTCGGGTTTGGGGGCGTTGGGCCGGCAGCGCAAAAGAAGCCTTAGAAGTTTATCAAAACGAAGTGAAGACATACGTAAACGAAAAGACACATACGATGCGAGATAGAAATTTTAAGAATCGTCAATTCGTGGAAGTGCCAATTGAAAATATATATAAAACTTTTGAAGTTATACAGAGAGTTTTTTAATGTTTAGATTTAGAGAATTATATCCTAAAGATTTAAATTCGCATGCTATTCAAAAGGATTTGAATAAGACAATTCGACTGGCAAGAATTACAAGTGTTAATCCGCAGGAAGGAATAGTTACTATACAGTGGTTTGATAGACCGGGGATGAGAACTGATGTTGTGCTTACGCAACCTTCAGCTAATTCGTATTTTATTCCGAAGAAAGGCACAATTGTACTAGTTGGTTTTGATAGCAGAGACCAGGCTAGAATCTTACAGTATATACCTATTGGTCAATCTACAAGAGTAAAGAAATTAAAAACTCTTCCCAAATTGCAAGAAGATGATTCATTTATTGAGTCGGGAGGCTCATACGTATATGTGAGAGCTAATGGTGATATAATAATTACAACAGCAACTGAAAGCTACTTGTTATTGGAAAATTCTACAGGTACGTTAAAGTCGGAAACGACAAATTGGAAGGCACTAACTCAGGCTGGGTACGAGTATTTAGGACTTATTAAACGATTCCAAGTTAATACAGATGGCACAAGTTCCTTAAATTTAATTCAAGATACGCTTGGTAAGTATTTAACAGAATATAACTTAAAGATTTTAGAGACAGCTGACGACGAGACAGGTGTTCAAGGTTTAGAAAGTCCAATTGTCAGTATAAGTTTTGGAACAGTTGTTGATAGTCAAGGCATTGTTGTAGCAAAAAATGATGCTCTTGCACCATCACCGGAAAAACAGCTTGCCGCAAGAATTGACTTAAAATCTGGAATACGTATTGATATTGATAAGGAAGGAAGAGTATCTGTATCGAATGCAAAAATAAATATAAATGAGGCAGAAGTTGATACTTCAGACCCAGATATTAGTCTTAAACTTGAAACTGCAAGTCAGAAAGGAAAAAGAGGTCAACATGTAGCAAGAGAGCATGATAAAATATCTATTCCGATTTCAAGTTCTTTTACAGATGAAAATCATACAGGGTTAACAGAACTTGCATCTACAAATGTGCAGGTTCTACAAATCTTAGCTGCAGCTATTATGTCACCAACAGGCCCTTGTACTCTTAATCCTGCATTGATACCTGCCAATACAAAACTGCAAGGTGAGATTACGGAAGGTGCAGATAATATGTATGTAGGAGATAAATAGCATGAAAATGAATAAAACGAGACTAGGTACAGCGTTGGCAAATGCTGTGTTATCTGTACCAGCTGTTGAATCTACGTACGGGGTTGATAAGACGTTCGGTGATTTAATGACCGCCGACCAGAAAGAAAATTTATCTAATTCAATGAATAATTTAGCGAGTGCTATAATTGATGAAATTACCACTTATGCCGAAACTACTGTTCTAATGGCCTCCCATACTCATACTGGCGTAATGACTGGTGGTGGAATTTCAGGACCCCCTGTATCAGGTCAAACGGAGAAGGGAACTGTAGCATGACAAACTGGAGAAAAATATTTAGCTGGGAAATTCAACGAGAAACTATTCATGAAGGTAACACAGTTAGTGTTATAGCTGATGAATCTTTACTTAGAACAATTAGCGGAACTAAAGCAGCCGGCTTAGTTGGGATTGTTACACAAATTTTCCCCTACGGGTGGTCTAATTACGAATATTCAGGAGTTGTTAATGTGCTTTTTGAGATAGCGAATAAAGGTCAGGTGTTTGGGTTTCCCTTTAACAAATGGTACGATTTTTTGGAGATTATAGAGTAACTATGCCAAATAGTTTTGAAATAGCGCAAAATTTAATAGCAGAAAATGGTTGGGATGTTACTCCAGCCTACGTTCAGGTGTTTATTGTGTTGTCACAACCTGTGAGAAGAGCTATATATGATTTAATTGAGTCTCAGGAGGCCGCTTTGAAAATTCAAAGAAGCTCTCTACAGGTACTATCAAAAAAAGGCGATGTTTTAGGTGAAAGAATTGCAATTATACAGACAGCTGTTGACTCAGCATTATTACCTGTAAGAAAGGCTCTGCAGATTGTACCTATGGATACTTTAGTCAATGATTTTCCAGCTCTTGAAGATACTGCTAAATCAATTTCTGATTTTCTTAGCAATATAGTTCAAGCCACACCCTTGAAAATACCTGCACTAACAGCGCAGATTATGGGGTTTGGGGGATTTGATTTTTTTGAAGGTGTGAGAGATTTTAAAGATTTACAAAACAAGTTAGACGATTTGGAATTTAGAGCTGCTAGGGCAGCTTCGCTTTCAAATTATGCGTCAACAGGATTGGCTTATATAGATAATTTGTTGAGTCAAATTACATTATATAAAGATATACTTAATTTTCTCGGAACATAAAAATGGATATTCTTAATACAGTAAATTGTGACCATGTTGTTGGCAGTCCTGCAGTCTCCTATAAATTAGAAGATTGTCCGAGATGTCATGGACAAGGCACTTACGGAAGTTTTGGTTTGTCTAAAAGCGGAAGTTTGGAGTTTGTAAGTGGAATTGACCAACTGGTACAGCAAATAAAAAAAATACTAACAGAAAAAAGAAGACAATCAGGTTATGGTTTTGACTACTCTGTACTAAAGGGTGTAATTGATTCGTCAAAATTGCTTGCAGTAAAAAATGAAGTGATTAGATGTTTAACTTATTATAAAAATTTACAACAGACAAATAAACAAAATGGTTTTTATTATAACCCCGATGAGGAAATATACAGTGTCGATGCACCTACAATAATACAGGACTCAACGGACTTACGAAAGGTTGCGGTTTCTGTTAATGTGTATGCTGTATCAGGTACCAGTGCAACTGTAACAGTGCCGATTATTAAATAGAAGGTTAAGAAAATGTCAAAGACAGTAACAGAGATAAAAAAGAATATTGCGGGGTATATCAACGTTGATTATCCTAGCCTTGATACCAGCGAAGGTTCACCAGCTGATGATATTATAATTAACCCACCATCTCAAGAGATTTCAAAGTTTTACGATGCTTTGGATACGGTGTCGGAAGACCAGTCAAAAGACACTGCTACTTCCCAAGGCATAGACGTTTTACTGAATAACGTAGGGCTAACTCGTAAAAGTGCATTAACTTCAAAAGGAACAATTACATTTTTTGTTTCAGCTAAGCCTACCATTGATATTTCTATTCCGTTAGGTACGTTAGTAGGTACTTTGCCTTCAAATAATACAGTAGGTATTCAGTTTTTGACCACACAAAATGTAACAATGTACGTAACAATAATTTCGCAATATTACAATCCTTCAACGAATAAGTACGAAGTTTCAGTACCTATTGAGTCTGTAGACGTCGGTAGTTCTAATAACGTAGGTCCTTCTACAATCGTAAGTATTATAAATTCCGTCTCCGGAATTGACGGGTGTTACAATCTTAAAAGCACCACAGGCGGAATTGATACAGAGTCTGATGCTAGTGCTATTACGAGGCTTGAAGCAAAATGGTTTGGCGGAACGTTGGGTACTCTCGGTGGGATTTACACAACAATTAACAATAACTCAAACGTGCTTGACGCTCTTGTAGTAGGAAATGGGGAAGCGGGAAGAGACGAATTTGGTGCTATTGATATTTTTGTGAAGGGTCAGATTCAAACGCAAAGGACGGATATTGTAACTCCGATTCCAAATGCTGTTATTCCTGATATAATATTTGCTAAACAGCCAGTTGTCAATGATGGAATACTTTCCGTAATGTCGAGTGCAAGCGGGTCAATCCCAAGTGCAAACTACGGCCTTTTGCAAGACACGGGACCTTATGGTGGCTCACTCGATTCTGTTGATTCTTTAGTGTGGATGAGCCCGCAAAATAGTAATGACCATGGTACGGTGTTTGTTACATACGTGTACAACAGTTTGATACTTAATTTGCAGGACATTTTTATTCAAGAGTCACAAAATATTCCTGAAGTATCAATACTTGTCAAACAAGCAACAGACATTCCAATTGATGTCACATGTACATTACAGATTTTATCAGGGCATGATATTACGACAGTTCAAAACAATGTTTCAAATGCGTTAGCAGACTTTTTTGCCGCATTAACAATCGGTCAAGAAATTCAGCAAAGTGATGTTATCGGGGTTATTATTGGAGTAGATGGGGTTGATGACGTAAAGGTTCCATTGGATAAATTTCAAAGCAGTGATAATCTAATTGCTCAGAATAGTTCAAATAACTTAACTATCCCTAATACGTCTTATGGATCCCTTGGTGCTCTTATCGTTCAGTAATATGGAATAAGGAAATGAAGGCTAACTGGAGAAAGGTGTTTTCGTGGGCTGAGCAAGAAGCGGGGCCATACGTGGGAGGTACAGTCAAATTACTCGTGCCAAAGCGGTGGATAAGTATGTCTGTACCAGCTGGCACGCTAGGGAAGGTAATAAAAGTTTATGACAACTCATATGAGGTGGCATGGAAGGGGTTTCCTACACTACAGCAAATGTTCCCAAGGGATGGTTACGTAAAAGATGCTGGGTGGAGAGTGTCTAAACAAGATGTTCAATTTTTAGGCTAAATAATGGCAATTTACATATCCTGGAAAAATACAATAGTTAACACTCCAGAAAGATTTATATCTAACATGTTTGGATATCTATCTTCAAGGTGGTATCCAACTAATGTGATTAAGTCAGAGCCGTATACACTTTTTAATGCTTACGCTCAAGAGCTATCTTCATCTTCTGTAGAGTTAACAAATGTATACAGAGATTTAGATTTGTTACAAGTACGTACAACGGCTATTCAGCAAAGAACTCAGTCAAAAATGTACGATAATTTTGGTAGTAACATCGGTATTGGGAAGTTATTTGAACAAAACCACGATGGGTTTAGTACTAGTTCTTTACTTCAAAGTTACAGAATGACTATACGCACCTTATTGGATGGGTTTAATTATGCAAATTCAATAGAAGGATACAATAAAGTTGGGCAAGCTTTCACGGGCGTTTCTCCACTAATATTTGACCATCAAAGGCAGTACCTTGGCTGGAGACTTGGTATGGAAACAGGTTCGGTTGCAGAGACTGGAGATGGTTTTATAATAAGCAATGTTGATTTTTACTGGCAAGGGAGGTTAATACCTACAGGGTCAACTAGTTTAGACTTAGGAGACTCTTTCGGAATAACTTATTCTGCTCTTGGCCTTAATACCTATCTTGGCTCAAAGGATTACAAGCATAGAGATATTGAGATACATGCTTATGCGTCTGAGTCGGTTGGGCAGTCTTTTAAGAACAACGTTCAAAGTGCTTTTAATAAGGTTATAAAGGCTAATCAAAAAGCAATTGTTTCTTATGAGAGTGGGTATTCGTATTTTAGACCAGCTTTTTCAACGCAGTCATTATCAAGCGAGTTGTACCGAAATTCTGAATTTTTAACAAATATTTTGCCTACAAGACAGTACGGAGTGCCGTATGATACTGAAGTTGTACAGTTACCTGCAGCATACAAAGAGTATGATTGGTACTATGACTGGGCTTACACAGTAAAAAATGATTCTTCTATAAAGTTTTTTTATAGGAGTTATCCATCAAGTTTAATTCCAGAGGAAGTATACTATCAAGAACGAAGCTTTCAATTAGTAGATATCTTACCATACGCAACAGGAAGTGTATATGCTCAGTATTTACTACAAGATAAAAACACGATGTGGGATGTTAGCGGAAATCAAATAAATTTATCTTATGATACTACGTTTACCACAGGAGCAGTTCCTGCTACATTTTACAGAGGAAGAAACTCAGAATTATTGGGGGTAAAAGTCACAGACCTTCCAGGGCTGTACTATAAAGGTCTTGTCGAGTCTTTTTTAACCTACGGGGATAATTTTTATGGAGAAATGTGGTTGTCAGGGATTAACTCAGAAGCAGTAGGTACTGGTAGCGTAATTTTTAAACATGACAATACCTTTATTGACTACGCACAATTATCAACTGGATATGCATTTGGCATTGATTTTGGATTGCAGCGTGCGTTTATAAATATAAAACCAGAAATTGCATCCTCAGCATCTGAGTCGGTTTCAGTTTCAATTGCTTCTTATCTTGCACAGTCAAGTAAGTTGCCTCACTATTTTGCTTTTGGTTTTACCCCTAATAGTCTTTCAATCTACGGGGATGGAAATCTCTTAGCAACGTCTTCTGTAAATTTGACGTTTCCAGTTGCAGGCAGTTATACTGGAATTGACAGTTTTGTAGTTAATCAAATTGGTGTTGGTTGCGATGAACTTGGAATTGGTGCTGGGTATTTGTCTCCTGATTTAGCAAAACAAAATTTTGATTTAACAAAACCAAGATTACGGTCACTGGCTATACCATCTTCGAGTGTGGAGGAGTTTCATCAAAGCAGAGCAATGATTTACGGCTCAGGGTCGACAGAAGTAGAGTTATCACAATTTTCAATACGTCCCTATAAAACGCCGATGTGGGTTATCTCAAATAAACGTACTGCTGATATACTTAGATATCCGCTGTTTAGAATTAACCCCAGTTTGCAGTACTTAAGTGATGACTACGAATCAGGTCAAGGTCTTATCTATGTTGTATCAAATAGCATGTTTGTACAGCACAATGGCTCACTAATAGTATTGAATCATATGTAGGAAAAGGTCATATATCTATAAGTAATAAATTTTAGTAGAAGGAAGGGTGCAATGGAAAGGTCATTTTATTTTTTACATCAACTTGTTGACAATGGGGACTTAAATAATACAGAGACGACTAAAGGGAATCAGATTATTTATAGATTTCAGTCTCTGCTTGGCGACTCAGGGGGATTCGGTAAAAACTACTCGTTCTTCACTGGGTCTATTCCAGGTGGCGGTGTATTTGGAAGCCCTTCTGACTATAGCAGCCCTACGCAGAATTTATTTGTAAGTCAAGTATCAAGTCAACAGGTGCAAGTCGCTGCTGGAAAAGCTCTTGACGTCAGTGGCGAACTTATTAAGCTTGACACACCTAAAACCTGTATTGTTGGTAATTCTGATACAAATTATGCATGGGCTATATCCGCCAGTCAATTAAATTATGTAAAGATAAGGTATTCGGAAGCGTCAGGGTCTTTAAGGTCAGACCTTGAAGGCGTAAATAGCTATTATACAAGGTACACAGGGAGTTACTTTATCGAAATTAACGGTGTTGCTCCCGGTGGCAGTGACATACTGCTTGCTACTTTTGTCGGCGATGTAAGTGGGTGGATTACAGCTGGTACGTTTCAGGATAGAAGAATGTACGTAAGACCTATCACACCAGCAGACGGAGTTTATTTAGACCCGACTGTAAAACCTGTCGCTGCACACACAACAGTAGAGGACCACGTAAGGTCTGTCGGCTCCGGGATTCCAACAACAAACAACCCTCACGGAATTGCTAGTTCAGACCTAACAGGCTTTACTGTTGACGAGCACGTTCGGTTACAACATAGAAATGGAATTATTTTAAATAGCTCTGATACTGCTGCGCAAAGTAGTTGGCAAGCTAGTTTGGCGGGTATACCTGGAATAAACGCTTATCTTCTTTTTGCTGATACCTATAATGCTACTGCTTCAATTGCAGGCTCAATCTATACTGGTTCTATTCCTACACTATACGCTTCAACTGCGCCTGCTGATGGTTATTATTATGCAGGTATGAATTCTGCTGGAGCAGTATCCTTTGTAACCGGCTCAGTTGATGTTAACGTGCGAGATATTGATTTCTTACCTCTTGCATACGTACAGATTGTGGGGGGTCGAACTGCATTTAATGCTTTGACTGATGTTAGACCATTTAATAGTATATCGTTGGAAGAAATACAGGTAGATGATACAGAAGGAGTACTTAGTCCTGCTACCACAATGCAGAGATACTGGAACTTAAACTATACGCTTGAAAGATTACGATACCAAATCGGTATGGCTATCACTGGCACTCCTAGTGAATGGAATTACGCTGTACCGCCGCTGACAGCTGGACCTACAAGTTATGCAGATAGTTATCATACTCATGCTGGGACCCCAGGAACGTCGTTTGGGATTGGCACAGGCTCGATTGGATTTGATAACACGTCTTTAATTATGACGTTTTACAGTAATATTGGGCTTGGCACTAAAGCGGCTGTTCGGTTAGGAGCGTTATTTTCAGACGGCTCTGTGTATGCTGCAGGCAGTATTGAAGCAACAGGTAGTATACTTGCAAAAGGAGGGCTTGGCACTTCAGCAGGTTCTTACGCAAGTATAGAAGGTAGTATTCTTACAGGAGCTCAAGTATCTGCATTGACAACTACGTTATTAGGAGGTTCAGCAAGTGTTGCAGATTCGTATCATACGCACTTAAATTATAGTGCTTTGTTTTCACATATATCAGCTATTACGGGAACGTTAAGTAACAATACATACGTTGCTGGAAATTATAACAACACAGCGACTCCATGGCAAATTACTTTGAAGGCCCAAGCAGCAGCGGGTTATGCAATGGACTTAGCTGTATCATTAAGTCCAGACGGAGGTACAACAGGCTATGAAATTTTAGCTTACAATGCTCAGTTACAATCTGGGTATGCTTTATTGCAGAGTGCTACGTTTATCGTACCTGTTGGTTGGACATGGAAGTATACAATAACTGGTTCTAATATTACTCTATTAACAGCTTATAAGTTTTATTAAAAAATTATATTTGAGTCTTTTACTCTCATTCTTCTATCTCTTTCTCTCTGACTCTTCTCTTAAAAGATACTAGTAAAGTTTTTAAAAAAACTCTTTGTATCATATAAAACAAGTCTTTTGTTTAGTTTCCAACTACAACGATCTGGAATGAGATTACGAGGTATGACTTTTATGTATACAAAGAATGGGTGGTGAGGGGATTGAAAAGTGAAATTATCTATGTATATTAAGAATGTGGGAAAAGAAATATAAGGTAATTTATGACTTCACAGAAACCAATTATTTTAGCCTTTACCGATGACATAAGGGCTAATACAGGCGTCGGGATACAGGCCAGGAAGTTCTTAACAGCTTTGGCAAAAAAATATGCAGTTCATCAAATCGGAGTTTCAAGTAACGTAGCCAACCTATCTCCGGTTGAATATCAGGGCGTAATAATTCATCCAATAAGAGAGTATAAAGATAAAGACCAATTTATGAAGGTTTTTGCTACTCTTAATCCGGATATAGTTATATTATTTACAGACCCGAGGTTTTTTGAGCAGGTATTTTTAATAGACAACGAAATACGAACAACAGCAAAACTTTGTTTATATCATTTATGGGATAATGAACCTTTCCCTGAATATAACAATGCCTGGTATGCAGCATGTGATTATTTAATTATGATTTCAAAGTTTTCCTATGAGTTATTTAAGAAAGCAGGAAAAGAAGTTACTTGGATACCTCACGGATTCGATAGCGCCGAGTTCTACCCGTTACCCCAAAAAGATAAAGATGCAAATAGAAAAATATTTTTATCTGAAGTGGGCATGAAAGACACAAATCAGTTTATCATATTTTGGAATAACCGGAATTTGCATCGTAAGAGAGCAGCAGATGTAATTTATGCCTTTAATGAGTTTAATAAAGTTAACCCGGATAGTATTCTGTTAATGAACACAGATATACTCGATTTAGACGGCACAGATCTGAAGAAAATCGTTCGTAAATTCGCACCTAATGCACCTATCGTTATAAATATTGATACACTCTCAACAGAGAAGATGAATTTACTCTATAATTTAGCTGATGTGTCACTTAACATATCGTACGCAGAGGGGTTTGGGTTATCAGTGGGCGAATCTTGGATGGCAGGAACACCTGTTATCTGTACGAAAACCGGCGGCATGGTTGAACAAATGCCTCAAATGGCGATTGATAAAAATTTCGTGCTTGAACCTAGTGTTCGGAATATACACGGCCTCGTAAATGCACCCTACGTGTTTTGGGACTATGTTTCTGTAGACCAAGTAGTTGATGCTTTAACGAGTATGTATGTATTGAAAAAATATAATCCACAGGAGTACGAGCGTCTATCAGTTGAGGGTATGAATCATGTGCGGAACAATTATGATGTGAAAAATACTCAAAACCTCTGGCTGGATTTCATTGCCGATATTCTGGAAAAACCGTCAAGATTTAAAGAAAAAGAAATAATCACAATTTAAGCTTTATAATGAAACCAACAATTTTACTTACAGCCCCAGTTTTAACAGTCTCAGGCTATGGTAGCCACTCAAGAGATATATTAAAAGCTCTCTGGAAATCTGATAAGTTTAATATATCTTTATCACCTACTACCTGGGGGCATACTTCAATGTATGATAAATACTCCCCGGAAATGGAAGAGATAATTAAACTTGCCTTTAGAAATAAAATTGCTAGTACCCCCGGGTTGATACATATTCAAGTTGGGGTTCCACATGAGTTCCAATTTTATGGAGAATATAATATTGGCATCACTGCTGGGTTAGAGTCTACCTTGATTCCGCCCTCCTGGGTTGAGCCATGTAATAGATTAACTTGTTTGTTTGTACCTTCCAATTTTCAAAAAGATTTGTTTTTGAGAGCGGGGGTGTCTACAGCCATTCAGGTTATGCCTGAAAGTGTTGATACATCAGTGTTTAACACCCAACCGGATACGGAATTTATTATACCAGAAGATATAGAAGAGAAATATTTATTTCTTGCGACCGGGCAGTGGTTATTAAATCCGCTGGGTGAAGACAGAAAGCAAATTGCTAAATTGCTTAATTTCTTTTTTACTAGGTTTTCCGGAAGAGAGGACGTGGCGTTAATTCTAAAAACATCTTCCTTGAATAACTCATCAGTTGATAGAGAAATGACGAAGGAAAGAATTGTAGACCTACTTCCCTCAGGTATAAAAAGACCTAAGGTTCATTTTGTACATGGTAACTTTACCGACAAAGAAATGGCGAGCATCTATAAAACAAAAAATCTGAAAGGTTATATTACGTTCACGTCTGGTGAGAGTTGGGGGAGGGGGTTGTTTGAGGCCGCTGCATGCGGTGTGCCGGTAATTGCTCCAGGGTGGTCTGGTTATATGGATTACCTTACACAAAAACACTCCACAATACTAGATTTCACACTTCAAGACGTGCCGGTATCAACTTACCATCCGTATTTTTTCGGCCCAGGTCATAGGTGGGCGGTTGTAAATGAGGATGATGCATTTAGGAAACTTGAAGACTTCATGGTAAACTATGAAGATAAGAAGGCGCGAGCTCTTGAGTTTGCAAGCATTATAAAAGACAAATTATCTTTCCCAACCCCTGAGAAGCCTCTTATAGACCTTTTGGTGGCGTTAACAACTAAAAGAGATAATGAGTCGCCGTTAAAACTAATAAAACTATAAGAGGTGGGTATATGCAAGTATTACTAACGACGGGCAGCAGAGGGGCGCAAGTTCGGGAATGGCAAGAGTTTTTAAAATCTCTTGGCTTTAATATCATAGCAGATGGCGCGTTTGGGGAGAACACTTTACAGGCAACAATAAAATTTCAAAAAGTGCATAATCTTGTAGCGGATGGTATTGTAGGGCCAATCACTTGGAATTTTGCAGAGTCATACTTTCACCCTAGTGCTAACGTTTTGCGGTCTAACACGGACGTTCTTGTTTGGATTAAAAAATACTTGCACGATATTTTGTTAAACGTGGAACATTCCTACAAACCAGATGAATTTTGTACCATTACGGCGGATTGGTTAGCAGCTATTGCTTGTAGAGAGACGGGCGGCCTAATTGTTAAGTATGTCAATAAAGGAATTTCATTAGAGAATGTTTCGGCTTTGATGCTTGGTGACTATACCAATGGCAGATATCACGGGTACGGTTTTTTTCAAATTGATATACGGTCATTTCCTGATTTTATTATTTCTAATGATTGGAAAGACCCTGAGCTATGCGCAATTAAAGCCTCACAAGTTTTACATAGTAAAAATGCTTATCTGTTGAAACAACCAAGTTTTATTGCGTTAACCGACGTAGTTGCAAAAGAGAGAGCGGTTACGGCGGCATACAACTGCGGTGAGGGAAATGTAGCGCACGTTTTACTGCACGGAGATGACATAGACTCACGGACAGCCGGTAAAGATTATAGTAAACAAGTATTCGAGTTCCGGGAAATTTATAAAGGGTTAAGTTAGAAATAAAACTAAAGAGTTTTGTATGATACAAAAAGAAGGAGCCTATTTTATAGGCTATTTACTATGTAATTGAAAAAATTTAACGAGGTCGCGATGGAACATGTAGGGGTTGTTGTGCCAGTTTTTAATGAAGTTTATTATACGAAACAATTTATTCATTCCCTTGCATGTCAAAAATTATCTGATGACTTTAAGCTCTCTCTCTGTATTATTGATAATAATTCTACAGATGAAACCTCCCAAC
>Ga0307375_10001347_pt1 | contig 27082 bp, 24 predicted proteins | sample TR1MG_FD_202531 | JGI IMG/M metagenome (GOLD analysis project Ga0307375, IMG submission 202531) | Soil microbial communities from Risofladan, Vaasa, Finland - TR-1 | ecosystem: Environmental > Terrestrial > Soil > Coastal area > Acid sulfate soil | place: Finland: Risofladan, Vaasa | collected...
ACCTGGTGGGTTCGGCGCATTGGCACCGGCGGCGAGGTCCTGGCACCGGGGCCGCGAACGAATCCCTTCCAAGTGATCGACGTTCGCGACGTCGCAGCGTTCATCACACGTCTGGCGCACGGTGACGCTCAGGGCACTTTTCACCTCGCCGGACCGCCGCCGCCGTTCGACTTCGCCGACTTTCTCGACGAGGTAGTGCGTGAAGTGGCGCCGGCGGGCACCACGCTGCACTGGATCGCCGGCGACGCGCTCGTGCGCGCAGGGCTCAGCAACGTGGAGCTGCCGCTGTGGGAGGGAGTCGGCGACGCCTCGCTTAACTCCCTCGATCCGAGCCGCGCGCTTGCCGCGGGACTCACGATGCGACCGCTGCACGACACGATTCACGACGTGGCGGCTTACGAGCGTGACGTCCGCTCACCACTGCGCGGCATGATCGGACTGAGCGTGACCCGCGAAGCTGCACTATTGCGCGAACTTGGCTGATCGCGTCACACGGAGTCACGGTGGACGCGGGTGAACCTCTAACGTGGCCTGAGCAAACCAGGAGTGTGTATGGCCAATCGTCAGATAGTCCTCAGACATCGCCCCACGGGCATGGTCGATGCGGACACCACGGAGCTGATTGAGGCTCGCGTGCCCGAGTGCGGGCCCGGTCAGGCTCTGATCAAGGTGGGCATGCTCTCGATCGATCCGACCATTCGCACGTGGATGAATGACGCGCCGGGGTACCTGCCGCCGATAGGCCTTGGCGACGTCATTCGCTCCAGCGGCGTGGGCGTCGTCGTCGAGAGCTCGAACCCCAGGTATCAGGTGGGTGACGTTGTGTATGGCATGACGAATTGGCAGGAGTGGGTGATCGCCGACGACGCGAATAGGTTCTCCGTGCTTCCCAAGGGCATGGGGCTGGACCTTGCCACCGTGATGAACGTGCTGGGTGTCACCGGCATCACGGCGTACTTCGGTCTCGTGGAGGTCGGCCAACTGAAAGCGGGCGACGTCGTGGTGGTTTCGGGCGCGGCCGGTGCCACCGGCTCAGTGGTGGGCCAGATTGCCCGCGCGCGCGGTGCGGCGCGCGTCGTGGGGATCGCGGGGGGCGCCCAGAAGTGCGCCGAGGTGGTCGAGCACTACGGCTTTGACGAGTGTCTCGACTATCGCGAGCCTGATCTTGTCCGACGCCTGCAGCGCGCGTGCCCTCAGGGAGTGGACCTCTACTTCGACAACGTCGGCGGCGAGATACTGGACGCGGTACTCGCTAACATCGCCCAGCGCGGTCGTGTCGTGCTGTGCGGCGCCATCTCGCAGTACAACGAGAAGGGACGTCCGCGCGGACTCGTCAACACTTCAATGCTGATCGTTCGCCGCGCTCGCATGGAGGGCTTCATCGTGCTCGACTTCGCGTCGCGCTACGACGAAGCGCAACGCGAACTGGCCAGCATGGTCGCCCAGGGCACGTTGGCGCATCGCCAGCATCTGGTGCGCGGCCTGGAACACGCACCCGACGCGCTCAATCTCTTGTTCACCGGCGGCAACAATGGCAAGACACTGGTCGTCGTGGACGACAGCGTGACCCTTGACTGACCCCGCGCTCCGATCGGAGCGTCATCTCGTGCGGATCACCCTGGTACTTTTCGGCGTTGCCCTGGCTGCGGGTTTTGCTCAGTTCGGTGCGGTCGCGTCGCTCAACGATGTGGCGCGCCACTTCGGCCACCCCGAGGCTCATGGCTCCTTGCGAAGCGCGGTCGGCCTTTCGGGATCACTGCTGGGCCTGGGCCTGGCCATCTTGCGCCTCTCGTCCCTGCTCTCGCTGCCCCTGGCGTCCCTCGCCGACCGTTGGGGCCGCACCCGCGTGCTTCGTCGCACACTCGTGGTGGGACTCGTGGCGACGGCGCTAGCATCGCTCAGTCCCGGGTACTGGTTCTTCGTGCTGTGCTTCGCGTTCGCTCGGCCGCTGCTCTCGGCGGCCTCGACGCTCGTGCAGGTGATCACCGTGGAGCTGTCCTCAAACGCCAGGCGGATGCACCGACTCGTGATCATGACTGCCGGGGCGGGAATCGGTGCCGGGTTGTCGGCCATCCTGCACGGGGTCATTCGCGGTCCGAACTCCTTTCGCTGGCTGTTCGCACTGGCGCTCGTGCCGGCGTTGCTCGTGGTCCCCCTTCTGCGCTCGGTGCCTGAACCACGTCGCCATTCCCCCGATGCACCGTTCGTGCGCTTGGGGGCGGTGCCCAGGGGCGTTCGAGGTCGCCTCGCGATCGTCGCCGTGGTCGCCTTTGCCACGGGCATGATCTCGGGACCGGCCAACGGCTTCGCGTTCGTATACGCCGAGGGAATTTTGAAGATTAGCCCCCACGTCGTGGCCAGTGTCGTTGCACTGAGCGCCCTCACCGGCCTGGCCGGACTTGTGCTCAGCCGACACCTGTCGCACACCTTGGGCCGACGTTGGACGGTCGCCATCGGTGCGGTCACCTTGGCCGCTACCTCCACGTTCGCCTACAGCGGGGGAACGCTCGATTTCGTCGCCGGTTACATGGTGGGCGTGGCCGCCGCCGGGCTCTTCGCGCCGGCCGCGAGCGCGCTCAGCACCGAGATCTTCTCGCACGCCATCAGGGCCACCGCTGCCGGATGGGTCGTGGTGGCCGGCGTGCTCGGCGCGACGGTGGGCCTGGGCGTCTTTGGGTTGGTGGGCGATGCGGTGCACGTCTCTAGCGTCACGTCGCTCAGGATCCCGGCGCTGGTCACCTTCGTGCCGCTCATCCCCTCGGTGCTGTTACTTGCCCGTCTTCCCGAGAGTCGTGGGGTGGATCTGGCCTAACCCAGAGCAACGTCGGCGAAGAGCGCGCGGTGGTCGCTGCCGCCGTCGCTGGCTCCTCCGCCGAGCGACGTCCACGGTCCGCGAGCGAAGAGGTGATCGATTTGGGAGTGGGGTCGGCGTGCTGGCCAAGTGCGCGCACGTACGAGTGACGTCCATCCAGGCAGAAAGATGCGAAGAAGCGGTCGCCAGGAATTGAAGTCGCCGCCCAAGATGATTGGCAGCGATGGGTCGAGCTGTGCGATGAGCGCCCGTACGCGTCGGTACTGCAGAAAGGAACCGTGACTGAGGTGGGCGCCGTGTACCGCTACCACGTGGAAGCGTTGTTGGCCTTCGAGCAGGGTGGCGATGATCACCGCGCGACGTACGCGTTCACGCGGCAGGCGCCCGAGTGATTCGACGCGGAGGTCGTCGATCTTGAGGCTGGTGAGCAGCGCCAGTCCCCACTCGCCGGGTTCGTTGGGTTTGTGGGCTCGACGATGGTGCTGAAACTTGGTGAGCGAACGATGTTCGCTGAAGTAGAGTCCGTGCTCGCCGGTGAAGTGGGCGAGCCTGGGCTGCCAGGAGTTCCCGCCCGAATCGGCGTGCGCCCGATCGGCGCGCGCGAGCGGGACAAAGACGCCGCGCATGCCCAGTCGGCTCGCCAGTTCGTCGTATAGGTCGGAGCCGTGCTCGCCGCGCCAGGTTTCGGGACAGATCAAGACGTCGGGCCGGAGCGAGACCGCGTGATCGACGACGCGGGTGGGCCGACCCCACCCATCGACGCCGGCGTGAAGGTTGAATGTCGCCACGCGCACCACGAAACTTTACGCGGTCGCGCTCACACGATGTGGCAGTGTCTTAGGGTGGAGTCTGTCAATGTAACTTTCGGGCACCGCCTTTGGTGGGTCGACGCATTCATCGGCGATGGAGCCCGGGGGAACCCTGCCGTCGTGGTGCTGTTGGAGCGACCCACGCCCGACGAGGAGTTGCAGCAGATCGCATTCGAGTTGGGCGTCTCGGAGACCGCCTTCCTGCGTCGCGTGGGCGACGGCTGGTCGTTGCGCTGGTTCACTCCAACCGTGGAAGTCGACCTGTGCGGACACGCGACCCTGGCGACCCTGCACGTGTTGTTGAGCGAATTGGGCGTGCCGGGCGGTGAGTTCTTCTTTCAGACGCGAGCGGGCGTGCTCTCGGGCCGCCGTTTGCGAGACGGGATGCTCGGCGTTGACCTGCCACGTTCGTACATCGAGCCCGTGGATATCTCGGTGTTGAATGGCACCCTCGGGGTCGTGAGTGAGGTCTTCCAGGCAGGCCCCCAGAGCTTGTTGGCCGTCGTACCCGACTACGACGCCCTGTGCGGTCTGGCAGTCGATCCGGTCAGCCTGTTCCTCGTGCCCAGCTCGCTGGTGATTGCCGCGTGTCACGGCGGGCCGGACGCCGATGTCTCGATACGAGTCTTCGCACCGCGCCTCGGACTTGCTGAGGATCCGGTGACCGGCAGCGCGTTGTGCGCCATTGCACCGTGGTGGATGGAGAAGGTGGGCTCGCCGACCGTGCTCGTGCGTCAGGCCTCGTCGCGCGGCGGGCTCATGTACGCCCGTCTGTTCGAACGCAACGTGGAGGTGGCGGGCATGGCTCGGACCTTCTTCGGGGGCGACCTGCGCGCATGAGCCACGAGACGTTGGGACCGGGTCCGCGTTCCCGTGTGCGCCGCCTGGCCGAGAAGGCGAGTTACGACCGCGATGAGATCTACGCCATTGTGGACGAGGCGCGGATGTGCCACGTGGCTGCACTGGTCGAGGGCAGGGCGCTCGTGCTGCCGACCCTGCACGCGCGCGAGGCTGATGTCCTCTACCTGCACGGCAGCCAGTCGAACGCCTTGATGAAAGCGGTGGTGGCCTCTGGCGAGGCCTGCGTGAGTGTCACCCTGTACGACGGCCTGCGCCTGGCGCGAAGCGGCTTCGAGTCCTCGATTGCCTATCGGTCGGTGGTTCTCTTCGGATCGGCCACGCGCATCGAGGACCACGAAGAGAAGCGGCGTGTCTTGGACATGTTCGTCGACGCGATCCTGCCGGGACGAGCCAGCGAGGTTCGCGTCGCAACCGACCAGGAGGTACGTCTGACCATGGTGGTGAAGGTGGCCATCGAAGAGGCGTCGGCCAAGATCTCCGAAGGCCCGACCGAGGATTCCGAGCAGGATATGGTCTTGCCCGTCTGGTCGGGCACGGTGCCCGCCCACGTGCGTTTCACAACTCCCGTGGGCTCGAGTGACGGGGCCATGGCGCGCGGTGACATTGCGGTTCCCCCGTCGGTTGAGCGACTGGTGCGCGGACGTGACGGGTGAACTTGAGCGCCTGCGCGGACAGATCGAGTTACTTGAACCCGTGAACGAACGCGAGGCTCGGTCTATCAGCGCGCTGCTCGATCGCCTCGCCTGGCCCGATGATCCGTTCGACGAGCATCAACACGAGCATCACGTCACGGCGTCGGCCTTCGTGATCTCGACGAGGGGGGTGATCCTGCATCGTCACAAGCGACTGGGCATCTGGGTACAGCCGGGAGGGCACGTGGACCCCGGCGAGACGCCCGAGGAGGCCGCGTTGCGCGAGACACGTGAGGAGACGGGGCTGCGCGTGCATCACCTCGAGCCAGCCACGCTCTTTCACGTGGACGTGCATCCAGGGCCACGTGCTCACACTCATTACGATCTGCGCTACGTGCTCAGGGCAGCACCGGATGACCCACGCCCGTCCGAGGATGAGAGTCAGGAGGTCTACTGGTTCGATTACGACGAAGCAGTGCAGCGCTGCGAAGCAGTGCTGGTCGCGGCGCTAAGGTCCCTGCGCTTCGCGTCAGCGAAGTGGAACGTGTCAGACTGAAGTGGTGGGTGACACTGAAGTTTTGCGAGCACTGATGGAGGCCGATCGGTGGGTGGACCGGGTGCGGTCCCAGCGAACTCACCTGCCCGAACTTCGCGAACTAGCCGAGGTAGAAGGCGAGTTGCGTGGACTGATCACGTCGCTGCAGTCCGCCCAGGGCGCCCTGAGCCCGGTGCACGCTGCCTACGAGAGCGCGAGGGACGAGGCGCAGCGACTGCGCGAACGCGCGGGTGCTCTTGAAGCTACCTTGAGCACCTCGACGGCGAACGCCCGCGACCTCGCGGCCATGCAGAGCGAGCTCGAGCACGTGCGTGAGCTCCTCGAGCAGGTCGATGATCGCGAGCTGGAGCTACTGGTTGAGCTCGAACCTCTCGAAGCGGCCGTGCGATCGATACGCGAACAGGCCCAGCCCGCGACCGTTCGCCGTGCCCAGCTCCAGACCAGTATTGGTGAGTTGCAGGCGTCGCTCGACGACGAGTTGATCTCGCTTCGCGCGGGGCGTGACGAGTGTGCTCGTCAAGTCGCACCCGCGTTGCTGGCGCGTTACGAGACCGCCTTGCAGCGCGCGGGAGGCTCCGGGGCGGCCCAGGTCACATCGGGGCGGTGCGACGGCTGTCGCCTGGCGCTTTCACCGCTCGACCTCGATCGGTGGAAAGCGCAGGCACCCGACACGTTTATGGCGTGTCCGGAGTGCGGAAGGCTGCTGTTGGCGTGATTATTCTCATCCGTCACGGACAGACCACCACCAACGCCGAGAATCTGCTGGTGGGACGAAGCGATCCAGAGTTGACCGAGTTGGGCCAACGTCAGGCGAAGGCACTGGTTCCGTTGCTCGAAGGCGTGCGCGAGGTGTGGGTGTCACCACTTCGCCGCGCGCGGGCCACCGCCGAACTGGCCATGCCCCATATGGCAGCGATGGTGCGCGAGACCTTCATCGAAGTGGACTACGGCAACCTTGAGGGTCAACCGCTGAGCGCGGTCACCGCCGAGCAGTGGCGGGCGTTCGAATCGGACCACGAGGTGGCCCTGGGCGAGGGTGAGTCCCTCGCGTCGGTCGACGCGAGGGTGCACGCCGAACTGGACGCGCTCTTGGAGGACCGTGCCAGCCTGCTCCACAGCCACGACGAGCACCTGGCGATCGTTAGCCACGTGTCGCCGATCAAGTCCGCCACCGTCTGGGCGCTGGGTGTTCCCGGTTGGGTGGCCTGGCGAACGCGTCTCGATAACGGTTCGATCACGACTATCTCGACGCGCCAGGCCATGCCGGCCTTGGTGCACTTCAATCTGGTGCCACCACTCTGATCAGCGAAGGGCGACCGCGATCGCCCAGAAGTGCAGACCCGCGCCGATCAGAGTGAAGGCGTGGAACAGTTCGTGGTAGCCAAAGACCCTCGGCGAGAGTTGCGGACGCTTCGTGCCGTAGAAGGCGGCTCCAAGGGAGTAGGCGAGTCCGCCGGCCACGACGAGGCTGAAGCACTCGGCGCCACCGCCGCGATAGATCTGAGGCAGCACGGCCACTGCGGCCCAGCCGACAACCAGGTACGGCAGGGTGTTCACCCACTTGGGCGTGTCCAGCGCTAGTTGACGGATGGCGATGCCCACCAGCGAACCGAGGCCGATGATCAACAGCAGTACGACGCGGATCGTGCCGTGCATGGTGAGTCCGGCGATCGCCAGGTAACTGCCCGAGATAGCGAGGAAGATCGTGGCGTGATCCGCGCGACGCCACGCCCGGCGGGCGGGAACACTCCACTGGATGCGGTGGAACAGTGCGCTGGTCACCATCATCGAGCCGACGCCCACCACGTAGCACAGCACCCAGCCGACCTGCGTCCACGTCTGGGCGTGTGCCATGAGTACGGGTGACAGTGCGAACAGTACGAACGCGCCGCCCACGTGCAGCCACCCGCGTAACACGGGCTTCACGTGGGCCACGTCGGGCGCGTGTTGGTGGGTTTTGTTCACCCATCCACCCTAAGCGTGCCGCGAGAGTTCTACGGTGGCGCTGGTAACAACGAAGCCTGCCTGTTCTGGAACAGAACAGGCAGGCTCTCGAAGTTTGGCCCCCCCAGCCAATAGATAGAAGGTAGTTCGCGAGGACCCGGTACAGTGACGTGCAATGCTGCTGAATTGCAGTGTTGTGAGCAATTTCACATGAAGGGATGTCGCATGGAGCGTCGAATACTGGGTCAGAGCCTCGAAGTCTCAGCGCAGGGCTTGGGTTGCATGGGAATGAGTGAGTTCTACGGCGTGGGTGACGAGCGTGAGTCGATCGCGACCATTCACGAGGCGCTGGACAGTGGGGTCAACTTCCTGGACACCGCTGACATGTATGGCCCCTTCCTCAACGAGGAACTGGTGGGTCGGGCCATCAAGGATCGCCGCGAGGAGGTCGTACTCGCCACCAAGTTTGGAAACCAGCGAGCCGCTGACGGAACGTCGCTCGGTGTCAACGGCACGCCCGAGTACGTGCTCGCGAGTTGCGATGACTCGCTGGGTCGCCTAGGCGTTGAAGTGATCGATCTGTATTACCAGCACCGCGTGGACCGCAACGTGCCTGTTGAAGAGACATGGGGCGCGATGAAGTCACTGGTCGAGGCGGGCAAGGTGCGTCATCTGGGAATTTCCGAGGCGTCGGCTGCTACCCTCGAGCGCGCGCACGCCGTGCATCCGGTGACCGCGCTTCAGAGCGAGTATTCGCTCTGGACCCGCGACCCCGAAGACGGCGTTCTCGACACCTGTCGGCGGCTGGGGATTGGCTTTGTGGCCTACAGTCCGCTGGGCCGCGGCTTTTTGACCGACGAGTCGAGCAACCGTGAGGGTACCGCCGAGCGTGACTATCGCAAGAACCATCCCCGCTTCTCAGGCGAGGCGTTTGAGCGAAACCTCGCGCTGGTCGCCAACCTCGAAGTGATTGCGCGTCGCAAGGGCGTGTCCACGGCGCAGTTGGCGCTGGCCTGGGTGCTGGCGCGCGGCCAGGATGTCGTGCCCATCCCTGGCACGAAGCGGCGCAAGTGGCTGCGCGAGAACATTGCCGCTGGCTCATTGAACTTGAGCGATGAAGAGTGTGCCGAAGTTGAGGCGGCGGTGCCCCGCGGCGCGGTAGCGGGCGATCGCTATCACGCGGCGGGCATGAAGACCATCAACGGCTAGGGCCCAGCGAGCCTTCGACGAGGGTGAGTACGTCGTCACACCATTCGATGACGAGGGGATCGTGAGTTGCGACCACGACGCTGGCGCCGCTCGATTCGAGCAGCGTCAGCACGGCGCGCGTCTCGTCGGCGCCTAACCCGCTGGTGGGCTCGTCGAGCAGCACGATGTCGGGACCGGTGGCCAGGGCCCGTACGAGTGCCACGCGCTGGCGTTCGCCGCGTGACAGTTCGTCCCAGCGGGTCGTGGGCTCACTGGACAGGGCGAGCTGGGTGAGGTCGTCGTGGACGTCGCGCGCGCCCGCGCGGCCCATGAGAAGCACGTCGGTGGCGAAGCCCCTCAAGAGGCCCGGTTCGCTGGCCATGTACGCAAGATGTCGACGTGTCGCAGCCTCGTTGATGTTTTCGATCAGCGTGGCGCCGATCGAGATCGAGCCTGAATCTGCAATCTCGAGACCGGCTAACGAGCGCAGCAGGGTTGACTTTCCCGTGCCCGAGGGGCCGGTGATCGCGAGGTGGTGCCCCGGAACCAGGTCAAAGTTCGCAGCTTCGACGAGCGTCCGCCCCTGCTCGCTGAGGTGCAGGCGGCGAACGCGCAGTGTGTGCTCGTGCGGCCACGGCTCCTCCCCGGTGGCCATGGGCGTCTCGAGCTCATCGAGTCGCTCGGCGCCGGCGCTGATTGCCACTGCGGTATCGAGGGTGCTGCGCAACGCGCTGAGCGCCTCGAAGTTGGTCAGTGCGACCATGGCCGCGACCACGATCCACGTGGGTGAACTGACCGGGTGCAGCGCCGCGAGCAGGGCGAGCGCCGCGGCGGTACCCGCCAGGGGCGCGACCTGCGTTCGCCGCCGCCGACGCTCCATCGCTGACTCGGCGCGCGCGAGCGCGTCGCGGCTGGCCCCCGAGCGCCGAGCGACGAAGTGGTGGGCACCGAGCAGAGCGAGCTCGGGGGTGACCGCACCCAACTCCACGAGTGTGGCCTGGTAGGAGCCGCGTGCGTGGCGCAGCGTCCGGTCCGCGCGCACGAGTGAGGCGAACGACGCGGCGACGGCGGCCGCCGCCGCCAGCTGCACCAGGGCCACCGGCCCCGCGACGTGCCACCACTGCGCACGCGGCGTCAGGAGCGCGATCACCACGTCGCCTGCGGCCATCACGCCCAAGGTGCTGGTGGTCGGCAGTACACCTCGAAGCCAAAGGTCCTGCAACTCATCGGTGTCGCGCAGTGCGCGTTCGAGAAGGTCTCCCGACGCGTGCGAGCGCCACCGGCGGTAGTCCCAGCGACCGATCGAGCTGACGAGCCAGTGACGCCAGCGGGTCACCGCCGAGAAGCCCAATTGATGCGCGCTCATGCGTTCGCGAAATCGCAGGGGTGAGCGCGTGAACGCGAGGAGCTCGATCACGATGAGCGCTCCGGCGACGGCGCGAAGACCGGGTCGAGTAGCGCTCACTACCAGGAGTGCCACGGCGCCCACGAAAAGCCCGGCATTGGTGAGCGACGCCACGAGACCCGTGACGAACGCGCGCGCCAGGTCGCGACGTGGGGGCGCCGCTCGGCGCATCCAGCGGATAAAACGAGCAGCGTCGCGGTTCACGAGCGCACCTCGATGCGCTGGTCAAACGTCGCCAGCACCGGAGTGTCGACCGTGGCCTCGATGATCGCGAGATCGCGGTGCCTGGTCAACACGCGGGCCAGCGCGTCACGTGCCGCCTGGTCGAGGACGCCCGCGACATCATCGAGCAGGAGGAGGGCTGGATGCGCCAACAGGGCGCGCGCCACCAGGAGGCGGACGCGTTCGCCCGCGGAAAGTCCGCGTCCGTCGGCCAGCAGTGCCTCGGAGAGGTCGTCAAAGCGCGGGCCGGTCAGGTCGAGCTCGCACAGGATCTCACGCACGACGTCCTCGTCGGCATCGGCGTCGAGGGTGAGATTGTCCCAGAGCGAACCCGAGATGAGCGAACTCTCCGTGCTGATGTAGCCGACCGGTGCGTGTGTGCGCTGCAACTGGCCCGCCACCGGGTCGCGCCACCCCAGCAGTGTGTGCAACAGGGTGGTCTTGCCCGCCCCCGAGGGCCCGGTGACGAGCAGGTGGCTGGCTGGCGCGACGCTGAACGTCAAGCTTCGCGGACTCGCTTCGGTGACTAGATCGTGGGCGTCGATGGTCAGCCCTTCGCGCGCGGGTGTCACCGCGCGGGGCCTGTAGTCGAGCAGCGCGCTCGCCGCGTCCGCGTCCTCGCGACGGTGGAATTCGACGCCGTAGCGGCGCACGTGGCCGAACAGGTCGTTGGTAACCAGCACGGCGATGAGCGCGCGAAGTAGTGAGACGTGCCCGGCCAGGAGGGCGAAGCCGACCACCATGGCGACTAGTCCCACGCTGACCCCGCTCAGGAACTCGGTGACGAGCGACGAACCCAGCGCAACGCGAATGGCTCGCAACGCGAGGGAGTGCTCTGAGTCACTGATGGCGGCGATCTCGTCGGCGCCATAGGTCACTGCTCCCAACGCGCGTAATTCTGGTGCGTGGTGCAGTAACTCGAGCTGGCGAGCTTCGAGCAGGCTGCGTCGCTGGTTGTAGTCGAGCGCGAGCGCCGCGCTACGGCGTCCCGCACGTTGGTAGAGGGGGACCGCGAGGGCCAAGAGGGTCACGACTATGCCCGTCGCGAGCCAACCCGCGGCCCAGAACACCAACCCCAACCCGAGCAGCGCCACCCGAGCGCTCACGGCGAGCACGTCGAGGGCGGGGGCAAGTGATACCTGTTCAATGGCGAGGGCCAGGTCGCCTCGACTGCGCTCGCCCTCGCGGCGCGGCGCATAGAGGTGTGTCACGACCTGACGGCGCCACTGGTCTCGAAGGATCCGGGCGCTGCGTGCGGACCACTGGTCGTAGGCGAGCGCCAACATCCAGCGCGCTGTGACGCTCACGACCAGGAGCGACACCCCCGAGCTAGTCCGGTCCTGGGCGAGTTGGGCGATTGCGACGGCAGTCAGCCCCGCCAAAGCGAGCCCCGCCAGGGCGTACAACGCTCCGAGCAGTTGCGAGGTGCGCCTGAACGTGGTGATCGACGGGGAGGAGGTCACGGCGGCCACCCCCGAATGCTAACGATGGTCGGGTGCCTCGAATTCATCCCGGTGCGCGAGCGAGCGCGCGGGGCCGTTCAGCCAGTCGCGCAGCGCCTTGGTCGCCCGGCAGTCATCTTCGTTGTAGTCCAGGATTCGCTGGCGCGAGGCCATCGCATCGGGCTCGGCGCCGGTAGCTACCTCGTACCAGAGCATGGAGGCCTCGCCGCTCGGATTTGGATCTCGCCAGCCAAAGCCGGCCGCGCTGGCCAGGAGTTTGAGCCCGAGGGGTCCATCGGTCTGCACCTGACGTTTCGCCTGCTCGTGCAGATCAACCCACTCGGCGGGCACGTGCGTGCGAAATTCCTCCAGATCTTTCATGGTGGGCCCGCCGGGCACCGGCACCGCGACCGCTCGGTTCATGGCGCCATCCTCGGCCTGGGCCCAGAAGCAGTAGCCGATGATGCTGCGCTCCTGCTCGTGGCACGTGGTGCGAAGCTCCTGAAACCAGGTCCAGAATCGGGCGAACAACTCGGCCTCGCTCGTCGCATCGAGGTAGCCCCATTCGACAAATGGGTGGTAGCCGGTGCGTACGTTGGCCGTTGCGGTGTTGACCGTCACGTAGGCCCCCCAGAGGTAGGTGGCTTCGCCGTAACTCTCCATGTCGATGTCCACTTCAACGTCGGCACTCGGACAGCCCATCTTCTCGAAGTCGACGATGCGCAACGACGAGCCGCGCACATGCACGCGCGCGCGGTAGATGAGATCGTCCAGTTTGTCAATGGCCCGGCCGAGCACATCTTCCCGCTTGAAGTCTTCGTGCGGGGCGAGCACGCGGCGTCGAGCCAGGCGAGCCCGTTGGGGGTCGAGTGAGGCGAGGGCGTAGCGGGTCGTGATGCCGTGCTCACGAAGCAAGAGCTGTTGGTCGAAGTTGGTGAATCGAGTGAGCGATACGTCGTCGGATGCCTCGAGTTCCTCGTGGCAGTGCTCGGCGAAGGGGCAGTCGAGGCATTCGCGATGCCAGTACGGCGAGGTGGGAAAGTCGCTCTCGCCGGCTTGCCACCGCTCGTGCGCGGCGATCACCGAGCGGCGCTGAGCGTAGAGTTCGTCGTAGGTGGATAGCGAGAAGCGCGGGTAGTTCTGGCCTGTCAGATCTAGCCACCAGACCTGACGATGACGGTCGATCATGGCGGCGCGCGCGCCGGGGTCGGCTCGGCCCATCGCCTGGAGGACCCGCGTTGCGTGAGCGAGCAGTATTCCATTGCGCGTCACGGTGGGCGTTGAGCGAATGCCAATACCATCGGCGTAGACCGCTTCGGCGGGGGTCAGCGAGTCCAAAGTACCGGTGAGGGTGCGTCGCGTCGGGGCCGACTCGACGATCTCGTTGTTCTTGATCACCACCGGTGCGTAGGCGAAGCGATCATGGAATCGACCTACGCGGGTCAGGGCCTGCACCGAGGCACGTCGTCCTCCCTCGACGTCCACTGGAAGGTGTGGCGTGAGGATGAGCGCGGCGCCGGCGTCGAGCAGTGCGGTGGTGTGCTCGACGCCGGTGGCCATCTCGGCTCCGGGGTGATGTTCGTGGATGTGGGCGATGGTGCCGCGCCGATGCGACTCGGCGTCGCGCCGTCGCCGCTCGATCTCGGCCGAGGTGACCGGCGCGCTGTAGGCGAAGGGCGCTCCCCGCGAGAGGGCTACCCGGTGCACGCAGGCAAGTATTTCATCGCCGCGCAGAGGTTTCGCCACAACGAAGAGCCTAGGTTGCGTCAGCGGCTTCGTTGCGCCAGCTACGCCACAACGAGGCGTAATCGCCCCCCCGGGCAATCAACTCGTCGTGCGTGCCCAACTCGGTAATCCTGCCGTCGACCACGACGCACACCCGGTCTGCGTCGTGGGCGGTGTGCAGACGGTGGGCAATGGCGATGACGGTCCGTCCCTCGAGCACCGCGTTCAAGGAGCGCTCGAGGTGGCGAGCGGCCCGCGGGTCCAAGAGTGCGGTGGCCTCGTCGAGCACGAGCGTGTGAGGGTCGCTCAGGACCAATCGAGCCAGGGCAAGTTGCTGGGCTTGGGCAGGGGTGACGGGATGGCCCGTCGTGCCCAGTTCGGTGTGCAGGCCCTCAGGCAGGGACTGCACCCATTCGAGGGCGTCGACTGCCTCGAGGGCTCGCAGGATCTCCTCGTCGCTGGCGAGGGGTTTGGCCAGGGCCAGATTGTCGCGTACCGTGCCGATGAAAATGTGGTGCTCTTGAGTGAGCAGCGCCACGTGTCGGCGCAGCGAGGTGAGCGGCATAGACGCGAGGTCGACGCCGCCGATGCGTACCGTACCGCTTCGGGGCGCATCGATGCCCGCCACCAGTCGACCGATGGTCGACTTGCCCGCACCCGAGGGGCCCACGATGGCCAGTCGCTCACCGGGAGCGATCCTCAAGGAGATGCCCTTGAGGACGTCGTGCCCGCTGCGGTAGGCGTAGTGGACGGCGTCCATAGTGATGACTTCGTCGTGAGGCTCGTCGGCCACGACGGTACGGTCGTCGCGTACGACCGAGACGCCCACCAAACGCGCCAGCGAGGATTGGCCGACCTGGAGCTCGTCGAGCCACGAGACGATCCGGTCAATCGGATCGTTGATTTGCACGACGTACAGCGTGACCGTCGTGGCGGCTCCGATGCTGATGAGGTGGTGCATCGTCAACCAGCCGCTCCAGCCCAGCGTGGCCGCCACCGCCATTGCGAACGCGGTTTCAACGGTGGGGAACCACACGATTCGCATCATGAGCGTGTACATCTCCGCGTAAAATGACTCGCGAAGGTTGGCGTCCACGCGCCGGGTCTGGCGACTGGCGAGTCGGTGCGCGTCCACCGTGCGCGCACCCTCGGCGGTCTCGGCGACTGTGCCCGACATAGTGGCGTAGCTCATCCGCTCGCGCATATAGCCCGGCCGCGCGTAGCGCAGATATCGGCGTGTCGAGAGTACCAGCAGTGGTGCGGACACCAGGCCCGCGAGCGCCGCCAGGGGACTCACGAGGAGCATGGCTACCAGGGTGAGCGTGGCCTGTACCAGCGCGACGAGCCATTCAGGCACGGCGAAACGTACCGTGCGCGAGAGCGCCTCGATGTCATTGGTCGTTCGACTCAAGAGGTCGCCCGTGCTGGCGCGCTCCACCTCGCTGAGCGGGAGGGCGAGGACGCTGGCGAGGAACTCCTCGCGTAGTTGTGCAAAGACCCTCTCGCCCAGGATGTAGCTGCGGCGGCGCGCGAGAAACGATAGCCCGGCGTAGGCGAGCGATGAAGTGAACAGACCCGTGACGTACCAGGAGATCCGCGTCGAGTCGAGACGGTGTGCGGTGGCCAGATTCGTGATCGTGCCGATGATCCAGGCTGGCACGAGGGCCATCACCGCGGCGAGGGTGTACACCGACAACATGCGGGTGAGTTCGCTGCGGTGCTGGCGAACGAGAATCTTCGCGTGCGCGCGGACCGTGGCGCCGTCGGCGATGGGGAGTTGGCTCATGGTGCGTCCTCTCGAAGCACTATCTGGCGGTACAAGGGGGACTGGTCGAGCAGTTCCTGGTGAACGCCCTGGGCAATCACCCGGTTGTCGCTGACCAGGTACACCGCATCCATCTGCTCGAGTACCACAGGACTGGTCGAGGCGATCAGCGTGGTACGGCCTCGTCGCAGCGCGCCGAGCCGCTGAGCGATTCGGCTTTCGGTGTGGGTGTCGACCGCCGAGGTCGGCTCCACCAGGATCAGGACATCGGCGTTGGTGAGTATGGCCCGCGCCAGACTGAGTCGCTGCCGTTGGCCACCTGAGAAGCTGCGTCCGCGCTCTTCGACGTGGGTGTCGAGTCCGTCTTCGAGTGCGTCGAGCACATCGAGGGCGCTGCTGGCTTCGAGCGCGTCAAGTATCTCGCGATCCTCAACGGTGCGGTGAGGCACTAACTCGTAGCGCAACTCACCCGAGAACAGACGCGGTTCGATCTCGTTGACCACGATGTGCGACCGAGTGTCGGTCACGGAGAACTCATTGAGTGCGATGCCGTTCACCAAGATGTTGTCGTCGTCAGGGACGAAGCGTCCAAACCGATCAGCCAATTCCGCCGCCTGCGCGGGCGTCTCGGTCACTACCGCTACCATGCGACCGCGCTCCAGGCGCAGGCCAGTGCGGCGGTCCTCGAGGGTGTCAACGCGCGTTGGCCACTCGCGTGGCGACGCGGGCTCGTGAACGAGAGGCTCCACACTCAGGATTCGTAGTACCTTGCCAGCGCCGACGTAGGCACGAGTCGTGGCGATGGTGTACTCGATGGCCGTGCGAAGTGGGGTGGTGAGGAAGATCGAATAGCCGAAGAAGGCCACGAGTTGTCCTGACTGGAGCGAGCCGTTCATCACGTCGCGCGCGCCGAGCCACGTGATGATGCCAGTGAGAATGGCGGGCAGAAGTACCTGACCCGACTCGAGACCTGCCTGGGGACCCGCGATGCGAACACCCGCGCGGCGCACCCGCTCGCTCTGGCGGCGGTAGTTGTCGAGGAAGACCTCTTCGCCACCGACTCCCCGCAGGATTCGCAGGCCCGCGACGGTGTCCGAGCCAAGGGCCGCGAGTCGTCCGGCGGCCTCGCGCTGGGCCGCTTGGGTGCTGTGAAGGGGCTTCATCAGCGGTGCGGTGAGCGTGACGAGTACGGGGACGCCGATGAGCACAATGAGTCCCAATTGCACCGAAGTGCCGAGCAAGATGAACGACACCACCACCCACGAAGCGAGCGCGCCCACGAAGCGCGGAAGGGCGTCGAAGGTGCCGCCGATCCGCATGGCATCGGCGGCGACGGTGTTCACTATGTCACCAGCTGGAATTTCGTCGATGAGGGCCGTGCCCGCGGCGGTGACGTGGCGGCCCACCAGTTGTATGGTCCGGTAACTGGCCCACATCCAGTTGGTTACGGCCAACTGGTGGCGCATCGCACCGCTCACCGCTTGAATGACGCCGAGGGCCAGCACCACGCCCACCCACTTGATCAGCTGGGCGCCATCGCCGGTCGCTACGCCGTGGTCGATGGCGCCACCCACTGCCGCCCACAACAGCGCCTGGCTGAGCATCCAGGTGACGCCGAAGAACGTCGCCAGTATCAGCGTCGTACGTTGATTGACCGCGACCCACCACAAGAAGCGCACGGGGGAGCGCTGGTCGGGCGTGCCAGGGTCCTCCAACGGCAGCTCGCGGTACGGCAGGTGCAACACGTCGATCCTTGGTCGTAGGGGTTGGTGGATGGTGAGTCGATCTGTAAGCGGGGTTCTGTCCACCTTCACGAATGAAGGATGGGCGGCCATCCATCTCAGCGATCTACCTCGGGAGTGCCTCGTTGCCGAGCCGTGCGGGCAGCGCTCCCGTGTTTGATCTTGCTCCGGGTGGGGTTTACCGAGCCACCTTGATCACTCAAGATGCTGGTGCGCTCTTACCGCACCGTTTCACCCTTACCTGTGCCTGGTTGCCCAGGCCATCGGCGGTCTGCTTTCTGTGGCACTTTCCTGCACGTCGCCGCGACTCACGTTTCGTAAGCACCCTGCCCTGCGGAGCCCCGACTTTCCTCACTGCCCTTGACGAGCAGTGCGGCCGCCCAATCGACTCACCATCCACGACAAGTGTGGCACACGGTCACGTCTGACTCAAGCGACAATTTGGTTACAGTCGGGCGATAGCCTCGCATCGTGGATGAGCAAGCCAAATCCGAGGGTGCCGAGATTCTCGAGGTCGGAGAGTTCTATCAGTTACTGACCGCGCAACTCGAGGCGGCCTACGGTCGGCGTTTTCCGCGTTGGATTCGTGGCGAGGTTGCCAAGGTGTACGAGAAGAGTCACCTCTACGTGGACTTGGTTGACGCCGGATCGTCGCCCGGCGACGCCAAGCGGCCGGTCCTCAACGCCCACTGCTGGGCTACACAGTGGAATGTGCTCAAGCGCCGGTTGGCGGGTGAGGGCGTGTCGCTCAAGCCCGGCGCGGTTGTGAACGTGTTTGGCTACGTCGACCTCTATGCGCCGCAGGGGCGCATCGGTTTCACGGTGACCGAAATCGACGTGTCGGGGCTGATCGGTGACGTCGCGCGTCGGCGCGCCGAGCTCATTGCCCGACTCCAGGCGGAGGGTCTGCTTGAGGCCAACAAGCGCCGACCCCTCTCGCCAGTGCCACTTCGAGTTGGACTGGTGGCCAGTCCGCAAACCGAGGGCTACAACGACTTCACCGGGCAGCTCCTACGCTCAGGATTCGGCTTTGACATCGTGTTGGTCACCACCACGGTTCAGGGTGAGGGCGCGCCGCCGCAGATCGTACGTGCCATTGAGGCACTCGACGTCGCCGAAGTCGACGTTATCTGCGTGGTACGTGGCGGCGGCTCTAAGGGGGACCTGGCGTGCTTCGACGACGAGCGCGTGGCCCGGTCGATTGCGGTTGCGCACACGCCGGTATTCACTGGCATCGGACACACGGGCGATGAGTCGGTGGCGGATCTCGTCGCGCACACGCGCGCTATCACGCCAACCAAGCTGGGCGAGGAGTTGGTGAGCCTCGTGTCGCTGTGGCGCGAGCGCAACGTTCGCCTGCCCGCGCAGCGACTCGCGAACGCCACCGAGGCGCTGCTCGATGAGGCGACTGAGTACGTGGCCGAACGTCGACGCACGATGATCTTCGCGGTGCGGGATCGCTTGCGTGCCGAGCAGCGTCATCTCGTGTCGCTGCGCCAACGACTGCTGATTCAGGGTGGTTTTGTGCTCGAGTCGGCGGCGCGCATGCTAGCGAGTACGCGCCAACTGCTCGGAGCATACGATCCACACCGGCGTCTCGCGCAGGGTTGGTCGATCGCCACCACTCGCGAGGGAACCATCGTCCGGTCCATCGGGGACGTGCAACTCGGCGACTCGGTGCGTGTGCGGGTGAGCGATGGATCCTTCGAATCGACCGTTACAGAGAAGAATGGAGTCCCATCATGAGTAATGTCGGCGACTGGAACGAGGCAGCCGCGGAGTTGAACGCCATCGTGGCGTCCTTCGACGAGGGAGAGGTTTCGGTTGACGATCTCTTCGTCAAACTCGAGCGCGCTACGGCGATCATTGAAGCGCTCGAGTCTCGCCTTGATGCGACCAGAGCCAAAGTGGAGGAACTTGCGCCACGCCTCGCCCGCGTTGCGGAAGACCAGTGAGCGATCGCCTCTACTTCCGTCAATTCCTCGCCGGTCGCGATTTCGCCCTGGAGGATCCAATCGCGCGACAGATGGTGAACCTGGTGTACGTCGTCGGCGATCGCGAGAGCGGTGACGCATTGCTCATCGATCCCGCATATCGGCCCGATGAACTGGTCGAGATGCTTAGCGCCGACGGCATGCAACTGAGCGGCGTGCTTGCGACGCACTATCACGCTGACCATATCGGAGGCGACTTGATGGGTCACGACATTGCCGGGATAGCTGAATTGCTCGAGCACGCGGACGTGCCGATCCACGTCCAGCGCGACGAGGTGGAGTGGGTTACACGTACCACGGGCGTGGGAGTCCGGGCCCTCGTCGCGCACGAATCGGGCGACCGGGTGATGGCGGGCGAGATCGAAGTCACGCTGCTCCATACGCCTGGTCACACGCCGGGTAGTCAGTGCTTCATCGTGGACGGTCGTCTCGTGAGTGGCGACACCTTGTTCCTCGAGGGCTGTGGGCGCACCGACCTGCCGGGTTCGGACCCCGAAGAAATGTACGTGACACTGACCCAGCGCCTCGCGCGGATCAGCGACGACACCGTGCTCTTTCCGGGTCACCTCTACTCGGCGGAGCCGAGCGCCCCGATGGGTGAGGTTCGGGCTCTCAACTGTGTCTTGGCTCCTCGAACACCCGAGCAGTGGATGGCGATGTTCGCGCGATGACCGTGCTCAGTCAATCCGACCACGTGATCGTGGTGGGGGCGGGTCTCGCTGGCTGGCGCTTCGCCGAGGCGATGCGTCGAGAGGGTTACCTGGGTGCACTGACACTGGTCGGTGAGGAGCTCGTGGTTCCCTACGATCGTCCACCCCTTTCCAAGCAGGTGCTGTCGGGCAAGTGGACGGTGGACAAGACGGTGCTGGCCACTGATGAGCGCCTGGCGCAGGTGGACGCAACTCTGCAACTAGGGGTCGCGGCCAGTGGTTTGGACGTTGCCACCACGACGGTTCATCTCGCCGATGGCTCCTCGATTGCCGGCAGCCACGTGGTAATCGCCACGGGCTCGCGAGCGCGTCGACTGGACTTCAGCGCTGATAGGCGTATCCACACACTGCGCACGATTGATGACGCGCAGCGGCTCGTCGATGACGTGGAACGTCTGACACCACACATGATCGTTGCGGTGATCGGTGGTGGCTTCATCGGCGCTGAAGTGGCGACCGCCCTGCGGGCGCGTTCGCTGCGGCCAATCGTGCTCGAAGCCGCGAATCGACCCCTCGTGAGCGTGCTGGGGCCCGAGGTGTCGGGCTGGCTGGAGAGCCTGGCGAGTCTCGCGGGGATCGAGTTGCGTAACGACCAGCGCATTGTCGACGTGCTCGAGGACGGAGACGATCTACGCGTTCTGTTCGACGACGGTCACGACCTCGTCTGCGGTGCGGTCGTGCTGGGCGTTGGCGCTCAGGCCAACGACGAGTGGCTGGCCACGTCCGGTCTCACACTGGCGAACGGCGTCGTGGTCGATCAGCACCTGTTGGCCACGCCCCGCGTTGGCGCCATTGGTGACGTGGCTCGCTTCGAGTTGCGTACGGCCGCGGGTGTCGAACTCACTCGCCTCGAGCATTGGCAGGTGGCCAACGATCACGCGAGCGCGCTGGCGCACTGGTGGATGACTGGCACCGCTCCCGCGACTCCGCTCATCCCATACTTCTGGTCCGACCAGTACGGAAAGAAGATCCAACTACTGGGCCACCCGTCGCCCGGCGATGACGTGCTTCGCGTGAGTGGCAGCGACGAGTTGGAGAAGTGGTTGGCGCTTTATAGTCGCGACGGTGTGATTACCGGTGTGGTCACCTTGAGCCAACCTCGCGCGCTCATGCTCGCCAAGCCCCTGCTGGAATCGCCGACCTCGATCGGTGAGGCCCTCGTGTTGGCCCCCTGGGCGGGCTAGAAGGTCACCGCGCTGAGTTCGGGGATCGTCTTGGCGGCTCGGGCGACACTCTCGCGCCACTGCGCCCGCACCGCGACACGTTCGTCGGGACTGAGCCGCGGCGTGAACCGCTGGGCCGGCTTCCACAAGCTCTCGACTTCGCCGAGCGACAGGTGGCCGCCACCCACCAGCGCCATCAGGCCGGCGCCGCGGGTCGTGGCCTCACGCTCCGAGGAGACGGTGACCAAACGCCCCGTGAAGTCGGCGAACATCTGGACGAAGAGCTGATTCGTGCTCATGCCGCCGTCAACGCGTATCTCGTCGAGTTCGACCATCGACTCCGCCTCGGCGGCGTCGACGAGGTCCGCCCCACGATGCGCAATGCCCTCGAGTACGGCACGCACCAGATGCGCGCGCGTGGAGCCACGGGTGAGTCCGAAGAACGCGCCGCGTGCCCCGAAGTCCCAGTAGGGGGTGCCCAGCCCCGACAGCGCGGGTACGAAACTCACGCCGTCGCACGACGGGATCGAGGCCGCCAGCGACTCGCACTCGTCGGCGTGGCCGATCAGACCGAGTTCGTCGCGCAGCCATTCGACGCACGCCCCCGCGGCCAGAACGATGCCTTCAAGCCCCCACGTCGCCACGCCGTGCTGGCTGCGCACCACTACCGGAAAGCAGCCTGAGTCGAAGCGGGTCATGGTTGGCGGACCCTGGGATCCGCGAACCATGTCGAGCATGGCGCCGGTCCCGAAGGTGACCTTGGCGCCGCTGGTGACGCGCGACTGGCCGAACAGTGATGCCGGCTGATCGCCCACCAGCGCGGTGATTTGGGGTTGACCTTCCAGCGCGGTCGCCGTGGCGTGGGCCCCCATGGTGTCCACGATTTGGGCGAGCATCACTGGCGCGATACCCAGGACGGTAAGTGCCTCGTGGTCCCACGCGTCAGCGTTGGCGTTCACCAGTCCGGTCACCGCGGCGTTCGAGCGATCGGTGACGAAGGATCCGCGATCGCTGAGCAGCCAGGTGATCCAGGTCTCCAGCGTGGCGAAGCGCAATTCCTCGGCCGTTCGACCCGAGTGCTCGACCAGCCATTTGATCTTGGTCGCTGACTGGTTGGGCGCCAGCCGCAGTCCCTCGGACTGGAGTGTCAAGCAGTCGAGAACCGTACGCAGATCTTGCCACCCGAGGGCCGGGCCCACCGGAGTTCCCGAGTCCGGGTCGAAGACCACCGTCGTGGCGCGCTGATTCGTGACGCCCAGTACTTCGCAGGGACCCGCATCGCGCAGGGTGCGGCTCGCCAGGTCGCGCACCAGCGCGCCGATCTCGAGCGCGTCGAGCTCCACTTCGCCCGGTTGGGGGGTCGAGATACTGAGACGCCCTTGGTGGACGTGGGTCACCGCCCCGCTGGGCTCGACCACACCAGTACGCACCGAGGAGGTGCCGACATCGATTGCTAACGCCCTCACCACGGCGCACCGCCGAGCGCGAGTACGCCCGGGTTGAGCAGCGACAGCGGGTCAAGTGTCGCCTTCAGCGATTCGAGCAGCGTGAAGCCGCTGCCGAGCGCCTCGGGCAGGAAGCGTGCGCGACTGCGGCCGATGCCGTGGTGATGGCTTACGGCACCGTGTTGGTCGAGTACCACGCGCGTGGCCGCGTCCCACGCGGCCCGGTAGTACGCCGCGGGCTCCGTCTCGGGCTTGCCGGCAAAGGTGAAGTAGAGGCACGCGCCGTCGGTGTAGGCGTGCGACTGGTGCACCGAGGCGATGATCGTCGCGTCGAGCGAGGTGAGTGCACGTAGAACCTTGTCGCACAGGGACTGGAGAATGCTCCAGGGTCCCGCCACCTCGATTGTGTCAACGACGACCCCTTGCTCCCACAGCGGAACCAGTGCGCCGACATCGTTGCGGTGTTGAAGCCACGCGGCGACGAACTCGGCGCCGAGACCCTGGGCGTCGCCACACTCTTCGGCGACCACTCCCATCGTGGCGTCGACCAGGGCACGGTCGCCCTCGTCCAACACGATGAGTGCGCACACGTCCAGATCGAAGTTCCTGTGCGACTCGGCCGCGTCGTAGAGTCGCAGTACCGCGGGTCTGGCACCGCGCTGGAGTATGCGGCGACACGACTCGAGGCCCTCGTTGAAGCTAGTGAAGCCGTACGCTGCCCTGGATTCGTGCGGCGCTACCGAACGAATCGCCAGCGTCGCCTGGGTAATGATGCCGAGGGTTCCCTCGGAGCCGACGAAGAGCTGCACGAGATCCGGACCGAGGGCCTGACGGGGACCGTGCCCTCCAAGTTCGAGCACGTCGCCACTCGCGAGCACCACCGTGAGCCCATGCACAATGTCCTCGATCTTGCCGTAGCGGTTTGAGTACTGGCCCGCGCCGCGACACGCGAGCCAGCCGCCCACCGTTGAGAACTCGAAGGACTGCGGAAAGTGGCCGACGGTGAAGCCGCGTGCGCGAAGGTTCGACTCGAGATCCGGTCCAAACACGCCAGCTTCGACCTTCACGGTTCCGGCGACGGTGTCCACGTCGACGATGTGCTCTAGGCCGGTGAGGTCGAGGGCGACGGCACCGTTGGGGGCTCCCGCGCCCGCGACCACACTCGAGCGGCCTCCTTGGGGGGTGACCGCGATGCGGTGTTTCGTCGCGAGTCGCATCAGGGTCTCGACTTCGGAGGTGGTGCGGGCACGCACGACAACGCCGGGCCACTGTGCCACGATCCCACGATGGACGTCGGACAGCGAAAGCGGCCACCAGTCACGGCCGTGGTCGGCGCGAACCGCAGCGTCGGTGTCACAGTCGAGACCATTGGCTCGCAACTCGGCGAGGATCGCTGCGTCGATTGGGCGAGGGACGGCTACCTCAAAGGTCTCCGGCGGGAAGGGGCTGGGCATCGTGGGCCGGGTCATTGCTGCACTTTACAGAGCGAGTCCAGCAGATGTGAACTCCCGTTCGACGAGCGAACGGTAGGCGCGCAACTGTGCGATGCAGTCCTCGTTGGCCCATCCCATGTCGCGCGCCACCATCGAGCAGATCGAGTCGGCGGCCTCCAGGGTTCGACGGGCGTCGTGCAGGTGCGCGCGGGTTCGACGCGTCACGAGATCGATCAGCGACGTCGCCATTTCGTGCCGTGCTGCGAATACGAACTCCGCACCGACGTAGGACTGACCCGGTATTACTGGTGCGGCCAGTGCCGAATTCTCGTCAATGATGGCCAGGACGAGCTGGCTGTCACTGCCGTAGCGGCGGTACAGATGTTCCTCGAGCGGCGTGCTCGGGCGCCACGCGCCAGTGCCGTGCAGTCGTAATTTCTTGGTCCGCACACCGGTCAGGTTCGCCACGTACGGTTTGAGGGCGTTGACCGCATCCTCGGCCATCTGGCGGTACGTTGTCCACTTGCCCCCCGTGATGTGCACGACACCGTCACCGGTGTCGTGCACTTGGTGACGCCGCGATAAGTCAGCCGTGCGTTCGCTGAGTCGTGAGCCTGGAGCGGGGGCCAGCAGCGGTCGCAGGCCGGCCCACAGTCCAATGATGTCGTCACGGGTTAGTTGCGCAGTCGTAGAGGCGTTGACGGCATCCAAGAGGTAGTCGATGTCCTCGGGCGTGCACAGTGGATTGTCCAGCGCACCGTCGTACGCGGTATCGGTCGTACCGATAAAGGTCGCCTCGGCTTCGTCGAAGGGGACGACGAAGACGCTGCGACGATCGCCGGGGACGTTGAACACGGCGGCGATGTCCGTGCGAAGGCGCTCGCGCGCCACGCTGATGTGCACGCCTTTGGCAGGAGTAATGAGATGTGACGGCGCCGACTCGGCCATGGCGATGACGTCGTCGGCCCATACACCCGTTGCGTTTACCACGAGCTTGGTAGCCAGGGTGAATTCGTCGCCCGAGAGTTCGTCGTGGCATACGACCGCTCTGACACGACCGGACTCGTGGTGCATGAGGGACACAGCCCTCACATAGTTGACCGCGTGCGCGCCATGCTCGAGGACGGCGGTCTTGACGAGCGTGAGCACGACGCGCGCGTCATCGCCTCGAGCGTCGAGGTAAACGAAGCCGGTCACCAAACGTTCGCTTCGCAGGGCGGGCACGTGTTCGAGTGCCTCGGCGGCGGTGACCTTGCGGTGATGCTGTCCGATACGCCAGCCACCGGCCAATTCGTAGAGTCGTAATGCGGTTGCGTAACCCTTGGCGAGCGCCCGGGACCCGACGGAATTGGCGCCGAAGATCGGGATGAGAAATGGCAACGGGCGAACGAGGAACGGTGCATTCTCGAGAAGACGTTGGCGCTCGCGCAGGTTCTCGTACACCAAGCGGAACTCCCTCTGCTGGAGGTACCGCAGCCCGCCGTGGACCATCTTGGATGACTTTGAGCTGGTGCCCGATGCGAAGTCGCCCGCATCGATCAGGGCTACCCTCAGTCCCCTGGTCGTGGCGTCGAGTGCCACTCCTGCGCCGGTCATGCCCGCTCCGATCACCACCACGTCGTACGTGGCGGTGCCCATCGCGCGCAGGGTAGCGCGTCGATCAAGGGGGACCATGAAGCAATGTTGGCACATCGACCGCGATCGAGGATGCTGGTGCGGCGCATGGCGATTGATCGGCCCGTTGACCCAGGTCTCGCGCTTCAGTGCGCGCTGGGGTCGAGTGGAGCGAGTTGAGACATCGCCAATCTACACTGACGCTATGAGCGGACCACTGGAGGGGCTGAAGGTCCTCGAACTCGCGGGGATCGGGCCCGCACCCTACGCGTGCATGCTCCTGGCTGATATGGGCGCCGACGTCTTGCGCCTGGAGCGCGGCAGTGTCGACGCGCCGATCGCGACTACGTGGGACATCTTGAATCGTTCGCGCCCGTCAGTGGCGATTGACCTGAAGAACGATGCGGGGCGCGACCTGGTCCTCGAGCTCGCTGGGCAGGCTGAGGTGTTCATCGAGGGCTTTCGTCCCGGGGTCACTGAACGCCTGGGCCTGGGCCCGCTCGAAGTTCGCGCACGCAATCCGCGCCTCGTGTACGGCCGAATGACCGGGTACGGTCAGTCGGGTCCGCTAGCTGAGCGTGCCGGGCACGACATCAACTACATCGCCATCTCTGGCGCATTGTGGCCGTTGGGGCGCGAAGGTACCCGTCCGGTTCCTCCGTTGAACTTGGTTGGGGACTTCGGCGGAGGAGCGCTCTTTCTGGTCTCGGGGGTGCTCGCAGCCGTGCTCGAGGCGCGCTCCACTGGCGAGGGGCAGGTGGTCGATGCGGCCATGGTGGACGGCTCGGCCTCAATGATGGCCATGACCCACTCCTTTCTCAATAGTGGCTACTGGCACGAGGAACGTGGTGTGAACCTCCTCGACACGGGTGCGCACTTCTATGAGGTCTATGAGACTCGGGACCATCGATACGTCGCGGTGGGCGCAATCGAGGCCAAGTTCTACGCCGCGCTGTTGGACGGATTGGGTCTTGCGGGCACGTCACTGCCAGCCCAGATGGATCGCGAGCACTGGCCGGCCATGAAACAGCGCTTCGCCGAGGTGTTCGCCACCAAGACGCGCGACGAGTGGACGACGGTCTTCGACGGGGTGGACGCATGCGTGACACCGGTTCTGTCGCCGCGTGAAGCGGCTCGACACCCATTCAATACTGCGCGGGAAGTGTTCGCAGCGGACGACCCAGTGCAACCGCGACCAGCGCCGCGCTTCTCGCGGACACCGAGTGTGATTTCGAGGGCGCCACAACCACCGGGCGCGGGAACCCGCGAGGGCCTAGCGAGGTGGGGGGTTGCCGTAGATCGACAGGAGATACTCCGTCGATCCGGTGCCTTCGGCTAGATGTTGACCACGGGGCAGGTCAGCGTGCGCGTGATGCCCGGGACCTTCTGAATCGCTCCCACAATGAACTTGCCCAGGTCGTCGACGCTTTCGGCGCTGCAGCGGACGATGACGTCGTAGGGGCCAGTGACCTCAAAGGACTCGAGCACACCCGGCACGGCGCGTGTCGCGGTGACGACGCTCTCGCTCGAGCCGATCTCGGACTGAATCAGGATGTACGCCTGGACCGTCATGAGGAACCTTTCATTTCACGTTGCTCTATCTTGCCCGTTTTTCGCTGG
>Ga0307375_10001348_pt1 | contig 27077 bp, 22 predicted proteins | sample TR1MG_FD_202531 | JGI IMG/M metagenome (GOLD analysis project Ga0307375, IMG submission 202531) | Soil microbial communities from Risofladan, Vaasa, Finland - TR-1 | ecosystem: Environmental > Terrestrial > Soil > Coastal area > Acid sulfate soil | place: Finland: Risofladan, Vaasa | collected...
CCGTCCGGCGCCCCGGCCCGGCTACAGCGTCCTGTCCCACGGCGCCTGGGCGCGGGCTCGCCTGGGGCCCCTCACCGACTGGCGCGCCGCGCTCGTCCGGGCCATCCCGGCTATGACGGTCCGAGACCCGGCTGGAGTTCCCGGGCTGGACCGGGCTGGACCGGGTTAGTTATCCGTGATCATGGCTGCGGCCACGGTGCCGTTGTTGGCCTCATCGATCAGGATCAGGCCGCCGGTCAGCCGGTTACGGCTGTACGGATCGCAGAACACCGGCTGGGTCAGCCGCATCGTCACCCGGCCGATCTCGTTGAGGCCTAGCTCGGTTGCCGTCTCATCTCGGTGCAGAGTATTGACGTCGAGCCGGTAGTGCAGGTCGCGCACGATGGCCTTGACCGTCCTGGTCGAGTGCTTCACGATCAGCCGGCTCTGCGCGGTAAGGGGCCTGACCTCGCTCATCCAGCACACCATCGCCTCGATGTCCTGGGTGGCCAGCGGCTGGTTGTGCGGCCGGCAGAACATGTCGCCCCGTGAGACGTCGAGGTCGTCCTCGAGCAGCAGAGTGACCGACATCGGGGGAAAAGCCTCACCGACTGGTCCGCGCGCGGTGTCGATCCGGCGGATCTTCGTCGTCAGGCCGGACGGCAGGTGCATGATCTCGTCCCCCGGCTTCAGCACGCCGCCCGCCACCTGGCCCGCATAGCCGCGGTAGTCGTGCAGGTCCGGGTCGGTGGCCTGGTGCGGCCGGATGACGTACTGCACGGGGAACCTGACATCGATCAGGTTCCGGTCCGATGCGATGTGCAGGTGCTCCAGGTGGTGCAGCAGCGAAGGCCCGTCGTACCACGGCATGTTGGCCGAGCGCTGAACCACGTTGTCGCCGTGCAGCGCCGATATCGGAATGAACGTGAGGTCGCCGATCTCCAGTTTCGCCGCGAACGCGGTGAACTCCTCGACGATGCTCTCGAATACCTGGGCGCTGTAATCGACTAGGTCCATCTTGTTGACGGCGAGCACCAGGTGCGGCACATGCAGCAGCGTGGCGAGAAAAGCGTGCCGCCTGCTCTGCTCCGTCAGGCCGTTCCGCGCGTCCACGAGCACGATCGCCAGGTCGGCGGTCGAGGCTCCGGTGACCATGTTGCGGGTGTACTGAATGTGCCCGGGCGTGTCGGCGATGATGAACTTGCGGCGTGGCGTGGCGAAGTAGCGATAGGCCACGTCAATCGTGATTCCCTGCTCCCGCTCGGCCCGCAGGCCATCAGTCAGAAGCGCCAGGTTCGTGTACTCCTCGCCCCGTTCCCGGCTGGTCCGCTCGACTGCGGCGAGCTGATCCTCGAGGATCGCCTTCGAGTCATACAGCAGCCGCCCGATCAGCGTGCTCTTGCCGTCGTCCACCGAGCCGGCCGTGGCCAGCCGGAGGATGTCCATGTGCCAGTCCGCCCCGCCCGCGATCCCCCCGCGCGTGATCCCCTGGCGGCCCGGCTCGCCCGCGACCGCCGCCTGGGTGCCCGTCATCAGAAGTAGCCCTCTCGCTTGCGATCCTCCATGGCGGCCTCGCTGGCCCGGTCATCGGCCCGCGTCTGCCCGCGCTCGGTGATCCGGGTGGCCGCGATCTCGTCGATCACCTCGGCCACCGTGGCCGCCGAGGACTCCACCGCCCCCGTGCACGTCATGTCGCCGACCGTCCGGTACCGCACCCTCGTCTCGAAGATGGTCTCATCCGCGGCCAGAGTGACGAACTCGCTGTCGGCCAGCAGGATGCCCTCTCGCTCGAAGACCCGGCGCTGGTGCGCGAAGTAGATCGACGGAATCTCGAGCCGCTCCCGGTCGATGTAGTACCAGATATCCAGCTCGGTCCAGTTGGACAGCGGAAACACCCGGATATGCTCGCCCCGCCGGATCCTGGTGTTGTAGACATTCCACAGCTCAGGCCGCTGGTTCTTGGGGTCCCATTGACCGAAGTCGTCGCGGAAGGAAAATACCCGTTCCTTGGCGCGGGCCTTTTCCTCGTCGCGCCGGCCGCCACCGAATACGGCATCGAAACGGTGCTCCGCGATCCCGTCCAGGAGAGTGGTGGTCTGCAGCCGGTTACGGCTGGCCCAGCGGCCTGTCTCCTCTACCACCCGGCCGGCATCGATAGAGGCCTGGACCGAGCTGACGATCAGGCGCGCCCCCGCCTCCTGCGTCCGCCGGTCCCTGAACTCCATAACCTCGGCAAAGTTATGCCCGGTGTCCACGTGCATGACGGGAAACGGGACTCTGGCCGGCCAGAACGCGCGCTCGGCGAGCGCGAGCATCACGATCGAGTCCTTGCCGCCGGAGAACAGCAGCACCGGCCGCTCGAACTCGGCGGCTACCTCCCGCATGATGTGGATGGACTCGGCCTCCAGGACGTCGAGCTGGGACAGCAGGTAGTCGGTGCGGGGCGGTGCCATCGGGGAAACTCCGGGTGGGCGCGGGAATGGTGCTGCCGTCAGTCTAGATCGCCCGCCAGTATCCTGGCGGCGAAGGACTCCAGCGGCAGCGCGCGGCACTCCTCAGGCGTGCACCAGCGGGCGTCATCGCCGACCAACTGCCGGGTCGGGCCCGGCCCGGCGGAGACGATGGTCGCCCCGTAGATCAGCCTGACCGTATGCAGCGCCCGCCGCCGCCGTCCCACCCTGGCGATGTCGCTCAGCACCTCCCGCAGCACTCCGACCCGGACATCCAGGCCGGTCTCCTCCTGGACCTCACGGACGACGGCCTGCTCGGGATGCTCGCCATGCTCGACGCCGCCGCCAGGCAGCAGCCACGGCCCCGGCAGCCGGCCGACCGGCTCCCTGCTCAGCAGCACCCGGCCCGCGTCATCGACGAGGAGCGCGTAGGCGGCCAGCCGCTGGAGAGTTCCCACCACCACGCTCCTTGGGGATCTTGGGATCGCAACGGACAATTCGCATTCCAGCCTCGGCTATGCTTGACCGGTGCTGAGAGCGAGTGCGTCCAGGTCACAGAGTATTGCCGGCACGCTCGCGACGGGCGGCGCGGCCACGCTGCTGACCTGCTGGGCCGCGGGGAAGCTGATGCAGAGCGAGGCGGTCATCCGGCCGTCGCGGCGGGTATACGACTACATCCGCGAGCACCGTTCCCCGGCGATGTCCCGGCGCCTCGAGCAGGCGGTGACGACGATGGGCGACTACGCCGTCATCGGTCCGTTCACGGTCCTGGTCGGGGGAATGGTCGCCTACGAGCGACGGGACTGGACACCGCTACCGCTGCTGGCTGGCGGCGTCATGTCCGAGGTCTACCTCCAGAAAGCGCTCAAGCGCCTGGTGAAGGGCACGAAGCCGCCCCAGGAATTCTCCGTCGGGCCGCCGGGAGACTTCCCGTCCGGCGGCGCGGCCCGGACCGTTATCACCTTTGGCCTGCTGGCGCACTTGCTGGCGCAGCGCTGGGACAATCCCGGGGAGCGGCGGGTCATCTGGTCGATCGCCACGGCGCTCGTGCTCGCCCAGGGCGGCTCCCGGCTGTACCTAGGACGGCACTGGCCCGAGGACGTCGTCGGCGGGTGGCTCTTCGGGTGGCTCATCCTGCGGACCCTGCGCACCTTGAGCACGCTGAGCGAAGCCGACGAACTTACCTGAGGCGCGCCAGCCCTGGCTTGCGCACTGGCCCTGGCTTGCGCACTGGCCCGGGCAACTGGTTCGCGGCCCGGTCCAGTGCGCAACCGCCTGCACTCAGGCTGAGCACGTCCAGGTAACGGAACCTGAAAGGGTCCGGCCGGACCCCTTAGCGTTCGTGAAGGTAAACGAGCCTGAGCCATCGGATTTGAATGTCGCCGAGACCGAGGCGTTCGCCGCCAGGAAATTGTAGCTGGAAGTGCCAACGGTGATACTTGCCCCGACGGCGAGAATCGAGGCCTTCCCGTAGGTGCCAGGACCGTGGTACGGCCAGATTTCGGCAGCGAAATAGACATTGCTTCCCACCGCCGGCGAGGGAACCTTGAACTGCGTCTTCGCGCCCTTCGCGTGCGGGGTTCCGTAACGGGCGAGGTGCGCGCACGAGCTTGCCGGACTGGTCACGCCGGGATACGCGCTGAACGACGCGTGCTGGGTGCTCGCGCCATGCAGGTCGAGAGTCCCCTTGAACGTGATGAGCCCGACAAGGGCCTTGCCCGTGGTCGCGGCCTGGCTGCTGCCGCCGCCTGCGCTGCTGGATGACGCCCTGGATGACGCCGTTCCGCCGGCCGAGGAGGAGCCCGGCGCGGCCGTGGAAGCCGAGGCAGTGGAAGCCGGGGAAGATCCGGCAGCCGGGGAAGATCCGGCAGCCGAACTGCATGCCGCCAGGGCGGCCGTGAGCACAAGGCCGGCCGCCACGGTCATGCCCCCTGCGGCAAACGGGCGGCGCTTGTGGGGGGAAACTGGCGAGTGTGTTGACGGAAATTGCATGACAGGGAGTTTAGAGGCCCCCGTTGCTGATTTTTGCCTGGTCATCAATGAGACCCCACTACTTGGCGGATATAGGAGATTCTGGCGGCCGGCCAGAACACCGGCTCAGATTCCACGGCCACGGCGGTTCGCCATGCGCACGATCGAGCTGGCCGGAACGATGCCGGCCGCCACGGCGAGCGCCAGGTAGGCCCGGCGCTCCCGCGGGTTGCCGCGCAGCGCCCCCCAGCTCGATCGGCACGCGGCCGATCGCTGCGCCAGCGCGGCCTGCGCAAAGGCGATCTGTCCCTCGATCCGCGCCCGCCCCTGCGGGTCCGCCGTCAGCTCGGGATGCTTGCGCAGCATGTAGGCCAGGGCGTCCGCGATCGTCTGCCAGCGCTCGGCGAAGAAGGACTGCTCATGCCAGTACACATTGACCAGCGGCTGCTGCACCGAGACGATCGGCCCCAGCCTGGCCGCGCGCAGCAGCAGGTCATAGTCCTCGCCGTAACAGCCGGGGATCTCTTCGTCCACCAGCGCTCGGCCGACGAGGGCATCGCGGCGAATGACGAAGGTCGACGGGTGCAGCGCCGTGACGCGGTCCCGCGCCAGTTCCGGCAGCCCGACCAGGTGCGGCGGCACCCGGACGACGACCCGGTCGGAGTGGTGGATGCGCACGCCGCAGGCGACGAACTGCGCTGACGAGAGCTCCAGCTGCTCGACCTGCAAGGTCAGCTTGTCGCCGTCCCAGGTGTCGTCGTCATCGCAGAAAGCGATCAGCGCGCCGTCAGCGGACATGATCCCGGTATTACGGGCGCCGGCCAGACCCGGGGTGCGAGTGTTGGTCACCGTGCGCAACTGCCGTCCCGGCGGCACGTCGGCGGACACCGCGACCGGCGTGCTCTGGTCAAAGACGACCACGCACTCCAGCTCACCCGGATAAGACTGGCTGACAATGCTCTGGACGGCTCGTTCCAGGAGCGCCGGACGGTCGCGGGTCGCGACGACGACGCTCACCGATGGCCACGGTGGCGGGGAGGTCAATGTACCGGCTCCTTGCTCGTCGGCCACGGCAGGGGACGTCCTAGCAGATCCTCAAGCCCGCGGTTGTGCTCCGCGAGGGCTTCCCGCAGACGCTGGCGCGTTTCCGGGAGGATGTCCGGAGCGGGCATGTAGTTGTGCCGGACCCGGCTGCGGAGCCTGCCGGGTGCGAGCCCGAGAAATTTCCAGACGTCGTTCACATGCCGCTGCGGATCGGCATAGAAATCTTCGCTCGCCGCGATGTGGAACTGCTCACGAGGGAACAGCCCGAACCAGCGCGGAAGCATATCGAGGTAACGGCCCTGCGCGAGGTAGGAATGGTTCTCGTGCTCCACGCTCAGGTAGCCGGGCTCGGACACGATCCGCTCTTCCTCGCCTCGCAGCCGACCCTCCTCAGCGTCCAGCGCCTCCTCGAAGCTCAGCGTCTCGCCACCGTGATGGGTGCGCTCCTTGAAGTGGGAATAGGCACGCTCGACCGGGTCACGCAGGAAGGCGATGATCTTCACATCAGGGAAATCGCGGGCCAGGCGCTCCGCGGCGAGCGGATGGAATAGGTAATACGGGCTTGCGTCCCCGGCGATCGCGGGCTGGATACCGGGCCGCGCGATGTGCCGGCCGCCCACCTCCAGGGGGAAATGCGAGCGGTACCACGTCAGGCCGCGGGCATACCGCGTGTCGTAGTAGTGCACGCCCTTAATGTGCTGGCGGCTGGGGAAAAGCGGCGCAATGGACGGGTGCTCCAGCACATACCTGTAGAGCGACGTGCTCCCGCCGCGCTTAGCACCGATGATGACGAAGTCAGGCCCGTGCCGCAGCCCGGACGTGAGCTCGCCGTAACGGCGCAGCGCGCGCTTGGCCGACTCGCGGGCAACGCGGTCGACCGGCCCCCTGGTTTCTCGTGTCATCAGGTCCTCCTGACCATCAAGATCTCCTCGGCAAGAGCCGCATGTCATCACGTCTTCGGTGGCCGGTCTTCGGTGGCCGGTCTTCGGTGGCTAGGCCGCCTGCTGGCCGGGACGGCTCGGCGCGGACGGCACCGCCTTCAGGCGCAGCGCCGCGCCCAGCCCGGTCAGCTGGAGGGGCACCCGCGCGAGATACAGGGTGACGCCGAACGCCGCCAGGCCGACGGCCAGCGCCGCGCCCAGCGCCGGCAGCGTCTGGCCCAGCACGACCCGGGCGGCGACAGCCGACAGGCCGAAGCAGCCGACCGTGGCGGCCATCACGAGCCCGTATCCGGCCCCGAACGGGGCCAGGCCCAGCACAATGCGGACCTCGATCACCGCGGTGATGTTGTCGACCACGATGCTCGCCGCCCACGCGATCGCCGCGCCCACGATGCCCATGCGCGGGACCAGCAGAAAGTTCAGGCCGATGTTGACGATGAGCGCCGCCCCCGCATTAAGAGCACTCCACGAGCTTTTTCCCCCCATCAGCAGGACCACCGTCACGTTGCCCGTCCCCAGGTTGACGAGCATCGCTGCGGACAGCACCACCAGAGCCGAGGCGCCGGCCGTGTAGCGCGCTCCGAAGATGCCCAGGATCACGGCGGGGAAGATGCCCAGGATGAGGTAGAGCGGCCAGGATGCCAGCATCAGCCAGCGCGTCGCACTCTGGTAAAGGTCGGCGGCGCGATCGAACTGACGACGGGCCAGCAGCGCGCTCAGCTGCGGGCCGATCGCGAGCCGATTTCCCTCGAGCGCGAAGGTACCGACGATCGCCAGCTTGCTGACCGCGCTGTACACCCCCGCCGCATAGCCGGAGACCAGCGCCCCGACCAGCAGGATGTCCAGCCAGAGGATAACGACCTGGAAGGTGGCCTGGAAGCCGCGCAGAGCGGTGAAGCCCCAGAACTCGCTGGCCAGCTGCCGGCTGCGGCCGGTCACGAGCCGCCACTGTCCGCGGTGCCGTCCACGGTCACGACCACCTGGATCGCGACTGGGGCGAGCCTCAGGCGGGACTATCACGTCGAAGACCACGGGAAACTCTAGGGTGGCGGCAAGCTCCGGAGTCACGGCAAACTCGGCCCTGGCCGGCCGCCGTCGAGCGGCCGGCTCCGGGTTGGCCAGCCTCGGGTTGGCCAGCCTCGGGTTGGCCAGCCTCGCTGCTGGACCGGACGGCTCCGCAGCCTCCTGCGCGACCTTACGGGGGCGCTGGGTCCTGCTGGCCGGCGCGGCGCGGCGCGGCGCGCCGCGGCGTCTGGAGGGGACCTCTTTCCGGAGGATCCTGACGAAGATAGTCAAGCCCGCCCCGAGGCCGACCACGACCGGCAGTCCCCAGCCGACCAGGGCCCCGCGCAGGCCCCAGCCCGTTACGAGGGCGGCCAGCACGAAGCCAACGCGCCCCAGCGGCTTACCGAGGCCTTCAATCGCGAGGTACGGCCACATCCGGCCGAACCCCCGCGCACCGTCGACGAGGCAGGCGGACAGCGCCCCGAGCGGCACCAGCGGCGCCACGATCCGGATGTCTGCCGCCCCGGCCCGGGGAGCCACGCCGTGCAGGAAGACCCGCGCGAGCTCCGGTGCGAGCATCCACATCGCGATCGCGGCGGCCGTGCCGATGATCATCACCGGGACCACCGCGATCACGACGACGCGGCGGGCGTCGATCAGGCCGCCGATGGCGCGTGCCCGCGATATCCACCGGGTCAGACCCGTGTCGGCACCGAGCTCGAAGGTGTTCGACAAGATGGTGAACAACGCGATCAGCTCGAACAGCGCGCCGGCGCCGGCCGGCTGCAGCCAGCGGCTGACCAGGACGACCAGCCCGAAACTGAGCGCCGCGCCGGTGACCATCGCCACAAGATTGACCAGTGACCCGCGAGCCACCAGGGCCGCCTCTTTCGAGAGCCCCGGCGCGGCCGGGCCCGCACCTGTCACCGGGCGACCGCCGGAAACGCCGGCTGCGGGCTGAGGCTTGCCACGTCCGGGCCATCCGCGAGCGCCGCGCCGGGTCCCGGGGCGACGGCGCTTGCCGGGCGCCAGCAGCGGCGGTACGCAAGTGCCGCGGCCGCCATCACCACCTGGATCTCTATCGGCAGCCAGCCGTAGACGACGATCTGGGTCAGGGCGATGAGGGGGACCGTGTGCAACCACAGTCCGGCCGTGCCGCGCGCCCGGCGCGTCTGCCAGAGGACCGCGAGGATGAAGCCGATGAAGAACAGGGTCGCCGGGTAGCCGTTGGAGTACAGCGTCATCCACAGCTGGCCCTGAGTTCCGATGGGCGGTGTGGCGCCCTGGCCGGTCACCGCCTGGGGCTCGCCGTAGCCGAAGATCGGAGACTGGTTGGTGCCCGCGATCGCCTGCTGCTCGACGCTCGCCCGGGTCTGGTTACTGCGACCATGAGTGCTGGTGAGGTTGGCGGTGACCAGATGCCCCAGCGGGGTCATGGCCACGACGATCGCCAGTACCGCGACGACGCTCAGCATGGAGACCAGTACGCCCAGCCGGCCCCGGATGGCCAGGCGGACCGCCACGTACACCAGGCCGATGCCGAGGCTCAGGAACATGCCGCGGTTCAGTGAGACGATCATCGGAACAAGCGACGCGACCAGGAAGCCGGCGATGACCTTGCGCCGGGGTCCCGGCCCGGCAGCGGACATCGCCGCGAAGGCCACGGGGGTCAGGGCCGCGATAGTCCCACCCCAGTTGTTCGTATACGGAAACGGGGCCGCGGGCCGCGGGACTGGATAGCCGAGAAAATTCTCGACCTCGGCGAAGACCGGCCGGACGAGTTCCTGAACGAACGGCTGGCTGCGCAGCCCATGGGGCAGCAGGTACTCAAGGGGTGGCGTGAAGGTGTGGGCGCCCACCAGGATGCCAAGGTAGCCGCCGATCACCACGACCATCCAGAAGATGGTGAGGATGCGCAGCACCTTGCTGTCCAGCCGCCCGGAGCGCGGCAGGTTATAGACGTAAAGGAAGAGCACTCCGGCGCCGGCGTAGAGAGTGAGCCGGTAGGAGAAGGTGATGATCTTCGTGCCGCTGACCAGCTGGAGACCGGACAGCAGCACCCAGCTGACGAAGGCCAGCCAGAGGGCGAAGGCGACCGGGGCGCGGGTCCGTTGCCGCCAGATCATGGCCACCACCATGAAAATAGGCACGATGGACCAGGTGAAGGAGCCGACGCCGAGCACCCACCAGAGCGGGAAGGCGACGAACAGGACGACTAGCGGCCAGGTGACCGGGAGCCGCAGCCGGCCGCCAGTTGCTGAGCCATAGTCCGGCCGCTCCGCGGCGGGCGCCGCTCCCGGCTGACCGTGAGCCCGCCCGGCCTCCCGGAGCGGCGTGCTCACGATGACCGCTTCGCAGATCCGCTTGAGGGCGTATCGGTCCCGCTGCTCGGAATGGCGGGGAACGGCCGCGTCACCGGCGGCGCGGACCTGGGCGGCTGCGCCGTGCGGGAACGCTCCGAGTCGGCCGGGGCCGGGCCGTCGACCGGACCGTGATTCTGCTCGGCGGACTCCTCCTGCCGGTGACGGCCGGCCTTGCCCTTGCCGATGAGGACGCCACCAATGATCACCGCGCCTATCTGGTCGAGGCTGCGGCGCACGGTCTCGACGGCCCGGCCCCTGGTCCGCGCCTCGCTGGCCAGCACGATCACGCCATCGACGTGGGACGCGAGCGCGAAGACATCGGAGACCGTCGCGGGCGGAGCATCCAGGAGCACGAATTCATAAGCGTTACGCTGGCTTTCCAGCAGGTCGAGCATGCTGGCGGAGTCGAGGGTCGAGAGCGTGTGCGTCAGCTGGTGGCCGCTCGGCAGCACCGCCAGCCGCTTGACGATAGCGCCGGGAAGCGGGGTGCCGGAAGCCTGCTTGGGCTGCCGGATGACCACCTCGGGGTCGCCGCCCCGGGCGAGCAGGTCACTGAGCCCATTGTTGTTGGGGACATCGAAAATCTGCGGCAGGGCCGAGCCGCGCATGTCCGAAGCCACCAGCAGGACCCGCCGTCCCGACTCGGCCAGCGCCACGCCAAGCTCGGCGACGACCCGGCCCGACGAAACGCTCGCGTCGGCGCCGACCACGAGGAAGGTGTGCAGGTTCCGCCGCGACGCCGCGGCGGACAGGGTCGCCCGCAGCACCCGCACCGACTCCGCGGCACGACTGTTCGGGCTCCCGGCGGTCGCGATCTCCGGCACCTGGTGCCTGGCGCCGCCCCGGCCCATGGCCGGCACGCTCTCCGCGTTCGGCAGCACCGCCAGGGTGGCCGCCCCCAGCTTGCGCTCTAGCTGCGTGACGTCCCGGATCCGGTCGTCGAACACATCGCGCGCGAACGCCAGCAGCACCCCGACCAGCAGGCCGAGTAGCAGGCCGAGGACGAGGATGGTGGAGTGACCGAGGCCGGAGGGCTTGCTCGGCAGCGAGGCGCTGATGACATTGCCGCCGCTGTCATTGTAGGTGGCGAGCGTGGCGAGCTGAGTGTCGGTCGCGCCCGACTGGCTGGTGAGCTCGTTGAGGCGGATCACCAGTGTCTGGTGTGTGGACGACGACGACGATGTCCGGCCGAGTTCCGTGCTGACCTGGCCGATCTGGGCTCGCAGGGATGCGGCCTGCGCTTTGAGAGCGCTCTTCAGGGAGGCGATCTCGCTGGCCAGCTCACCATGCCGGTAGGCGAGGTAGGCCTGGGCGAATGCGTTGGCTCCCGCCTGCGCGGCCCGCGGGCTCGCCGCCTTCCAGACGATCTGCAGGACGTTAGATGTGGTCAGCGTGCTGGCGGGGACGGTAACGGTCAGCCGCTTGGCGGCCGCCGCCTGCAGCGTCGCCGGCTGGATCTGCAGCAAGCCCGCCGCCTGGGCCATCACCGGAGCGGACTGGGCGAGCGCCTGCTCCGTGCTCATGTTGACCTGCTGCAGGCTGGCCTGGGTCGACGGGGCCAGCGGGCCCTGGGTGACCGCGGTGACCACGACCTGTGAGGTCGCCGAGTAGGTCGGGCCTGTGCCGAAGGCGTACCCGGCCCCGGCCACGGCGCCGATCACGGTCAGAACCATGACGAGCACCCAGCGACGGCGCACGACCAGCCAGTAGTCGCGCAGGTCGATAGAGCGCGGCTCAGCCGCGAAATCTTCCTGCTGGGGCACCTGTCGTGCAGCCATGAGAACGTCCTCCGTCAGGGCACTTCGAGGGGTCAGGGACTTCGAGTGCCAGCTTCCTAGGTCGATGGGCGAGCGCTGAAATAGGGGTTGAGCGCAAGGTCACGGAACGCGCCGAGAGCCGAGGGCGACGACGTCACCGTCCAGTCGAACGAATAACCAAAGTTCTCGTGAATGGAGTTGAAGTAGACGATCGCCCTGATCCGCGGGAACTGGGCTTGCAGTTCCTGGCCGGTCTGCCGGAACCAGGCGGCCTTCGCTTGCGGCCTGCCTTCGGTAGCCCCGAACTCGCCGATGAGCAGGGGCTTAGGCTCATGCTCGGCCCACTGGTAGAAGGCCGAGAAGATGTCGGAGAAGCTCCGCCAGCGCGCACCCGGGAGCGCAGGCGCCCAGTTGTATCCATCCGCACCTATCCAGTTTACGTAGGAATCCCCTGGGTAGAGCCGCTGCGCGGCGCCTGTGGCGAAACCGACACCTGACGGATTCCATACCCAGTGCACGTTGGTGGCGCCGACGCTGGCGAAGATGTCCCACAGATGCCGCCAGGCGGCGATGAACTCCGCCGGCGTCCCGACTTTTTTCGCGTAGAAGCCGCCGTTCATCTCCGGGAAGTAACGCAGCATGACCGGCCCGTGCAGCGACTTCAGCTGGATGGCCTGGGCGCGGACCTGACTGTCGAAGGCGCCCGCGAGAATCATGGCCGAGCTCGCGCCGGCCCAGCCGATCATCGGAATGCTCCCGCTGCGCAGGTCCCAGCGCGCGAGTGCCACGGGCATCGGCTCGCTCCAGGACATGTAGAGACTGCTAATAGCGAGCTTGCGGCCAATTGCGTGCTCAAACGCGAGGATTCCCGATTCCTGGGCACTGTCAGCGAATCCGTCTGCCGGCTTGACCCAGGCCCCTAGCAGTGCTCCGGCCGCGGGGATCAGGGAGTCATGATCGACCGACGGCGGCGGCCCGGCCGACGGCCTATAGGCAGTCGGCCGCGGGTGGTGGCCGGCCCGGCCCACCGTGAAAACGGCCGACGCCGTCACGGCCGCGACGATCGCGGCCGTGACGGCGAGCAGCAGCCAGCGCGGCGGGCGCGAACCTAGACGCGCTCGCGTGGCCGGACCTTGTTTCATATCTCCGATCAACTTTTCCTGACCTGCAGGCCTTACCCGCCCTGCTGGAGCGCGGCCGCATAGTGCGCCGCGATCTGGGCCGCGGACAGGGCCTTCGGGTAGACCGCGACGTCAGCCATGGTCCCGTTGAAGTAATAGCTGTTCGGCTGCGTGGTGCCCTGGCTGTTGGAGCCCCATGGGTCGAGGTTCCAGCCGTTGAGGTTGTCCCCGCCGACCCGCCAGTAACCGCTGTAGCCCTGCGCCGAACTGCTGTTGCCGGTCCTGACGAGCCGACCGTCGACGTACAGCGCCAGGTTAGAGCCAGAGTTGTTGCTCGCGTCATAGGTCGCGACCACGTAATGCCACTGGCCGTCGTTGTAGACATTGGGCGTCTCGACGGTCTCGGTGGCGTTGTTCCAGACGCCGAAGACGAGCTGGCCGTCGTTCATCATGTAGATGTGACGGTCATAATTGCTGCTCATGCCGGTCTGGGTATTGCCGAACCCGATGAGCTTGCCGCCGGTGTTCGTGGTGGTCTTGAACCAGCCCTCGATCGAGAACGCCTGCGGACCGGTCACCGAGTTCTGCGCGGTCACCGCGCCGGACTGACCGTCAAACCCGGTCGCCGTCGTGCCCGTGAGAGGTCCTGGCGCCCCCTGCGTGGTACCGGATTCGTAGGTGCCGTTGAATCCGTTCGGAGAGGCGTCGGCCGCCGTGCCAGTGCTGTCGTTAAGCGGCCAGAGGAACGACGGATTGTCGCCCAGGACCGTCTGCTGGTAGCTCAGCGCGGGACTGGCTGACGCGACGGTGACCGAGGCGGACGACGGCGATCTGCCCGACAGGTGAGTGCCGTCCGTCGCCGCGTAGGTGTAGGTGTGGGTGGAGCCGGGCGTCAGGCCGGTGTCCTGGTAGCTGAGGACGGGCAGTGCCCACGGCCAGGACGTGGCGGTCAGGGTCGCGATCGGGGCCTTGCTGCCATCGCGGAAGATCTCATAGTTCAGCGTGCCGATGTCCGCGCTGCTGACCGTCGGGAAGCTCACCGTGGCGACGCCCGCCGAGGTGCTCGTGACGGTCGGCGCGGTGGTCGGGTTCGACGGGTAGACCGAGTTCGGCAGGGCCGGGAAGATCGCGAAGCCCTGCTGCGGCTTGTTGTTCACGTTCTCGAAGTCCCCGCCGACGAACAGCTGGTTGCCGTCGGTGGCCATCGCGCGCGGGCCGAGCACGGTCCCGTCGGTGTTCGGCGTCCAGTGCCCGACCGAGCCGTCGGTCAGCGACTGGTCCAGCAGGTGGTGGGTGACCCAGCCGCCGGAATTGTTGTTGGCCTGCGGGAAGCCGCCCGGCGCGTACGCGCAGTCGTGGGCGTGCGAGCCCTTGAACAGGTAGCCGTGGATGACGACGATCGCCTGGGTCGCGCCGAGGCAGTCGTTCTGCCAGACCAGGGTGTCGTTGATGACGCCGCCGCTGTTGCCGAGGTTAACGGCGAAGTCGCCGTCGAAGCAGCCGCCGCCGGTGCCTTCGGAACTGACGTAGGCGGTGCTGCCGCTGATCGTGATGTCCTTGACGGCCGGCGGGTTGCAGCTGCCGGTGGCGGGGACGATGTTCGCGGTCCACGGCTCGTTCGTCGCGCCGGTCGTCGGGTCGACCGCCCCGGCCGCGATCTCCGAGACGCTGTTGAGGTTCTGGAAGTAGCCGCCGACCAGGACCTGCGAGTCATCGGGTGCCACGGCGACGCTGGTCACCGCGTTGTCGAGGAGCGGAGCCCAGGGCAGCAGGCTGCCGGTGGCGTCCACCGCGCCGGCGTAGGTGCGCGTCTGCAGCCCCGCGCCCAGCCCGGGCGTGCCCAGCTCGTTGAAGGCGCCGCCGATGTAGATCGCGGAGCCGCTGGAGTTCGGGGCGATCGCGTTGACCTTCCCGTACGCCGACGGCGCCCAGCTGGTCAGGGCGCCGGTCGATGTGCTCAGCGCGACCAGGTTGTCCCGCCAGGAGCCGTTGACATGGTTGAACAGGCCGCCCACGTACAGCGTGTTGCCATCCGGCGAGACCGCCAGCGCATAGACCGCCGCCGATGACGTTCCCGTGATCGTCGGGTCAAAGCTGGTGATCAGCGCGCCGGTAGTGGAGTTGAAGGCCGCGAGGAAGGTGCGCCCGACTTCGCCGGTGGTCGTGCCCGCCGGCTCGCCCGGCGGCCGCACGTTGGTGAACTGGCCGCCGACGTAAACCACGCCGTTCCCGTAGGCCACCGCCCACACCGTATTGTCCGTCTGCCACGACGACAGGGCGGTCGCGCTGACGTTCCCGTCCGCCGCTCCGACCGGCGGGTTGGGCGGCGGCGTTTGCATCGCCGCCCTCGCGGCGACCGCCGTCGTGTCCGCCGACGCTGGCAGCGCCGGCATCGTGACCGTCGCGGCAGCCAGCGCCACAGCGGTCACCCCGAAAAGGGCTCTCAGTTTCATTCCTGCTCCTCGTTAGGCAGTCCAGCGAGGCTGGCCCGCACTGGCACGTCATGTTCGTGCCAGCTCGTACTCGCTACCGGGATAAATCCCGGCGACACATTTCCGGCAGCGGCGGGACCGCCGCTGCCGACGACGGGGTGACGGCGGTTTCGCCGGGCTCGGGGGATCAGCGACAGTCGGCGCCGTGGCCGGCTGACCAGTTCCTCGACAAGCTCGGCGAGGCGGGCGACGGCCGCATCCGCCTCGGATGCGGGGATGCTGGCGCGGAACCCCGAGTGATCTCGTGCTGCCTCGTTGAGGAGGCCGGCGAAGTCTGCCGGTGTCTGCGCGAGCCGGACCCGGCCCAGTTCTGCGACCTTGCGGCAGAAGTCGACCTGGTGGTCGTCGACGTGCTCGCCCAGGCGGGGCAGCCGCGGCACCACGATCGGGAGCCGGCCCCGCCGCCACGCGTCCGCGATAGATGCCGGGCCGCCATGGCAGACGATCACCTCCGCCGCGTCCAGCAAGGCATTGAGGTGACCGACGGGAAGAAAGCGCGAGGTCGGGCACGCCGGGATGATCGACGCGGAGCCGGACTGCACGAAAACCTCGCCGGTCTGCTCCGGGTGCCGCTCAAGCCAGTCATTGGTCCAGCCGATGAGCCGGTCAAACGGGTGATGATCGGTTCCCACCGTCACGACAATGCGTGCCTGCGCAGGCTCGCGCTGCTGGGCAGCGGCCGAATTCGTCATAGCAGACACCCGATCACCTCGCCGCGCGGATAAATCAGGGCTTGCTCCGGCCACTGCAGCAGGAACAGGTCGGTGAACGGATAGCACAGCTTGCCGGTCATGGTCGGACGCGAGATCCGGTCGTAGACCTCGAGATAGACGGTCCGGACCCGCATGGCCCGGGCGACGAGAAAGAAGGGAAAGGCGACTCCGGCGCCATCAGATATCACGACGTCAGGGCGCTGCGCGCGGATGACGCTGATGGCCAGGCGCAGGTTCCTGATGGCATTGGGGATGTTGCGGGTGGTCGGGGCATAGGCAGGCGCGACGATCTCGCCTTCGAGCAGGGACTCCGCCTGCGGATCGGCGAAAGTGACCCAGCTCCGCTCGTGCTGCTGCCACCAGGCGCGGAGCTGATAGAGCTGCGCAAGGTGACCGCCCGATGAGCAGACCAGCAGGATCTTCATGCGGCCACCCCGGCGGGCTGCAGGCCGGCCAGGCCGTCGCCCGGCCCGAGCGCCTGCTCCAGCACCCGCACCACGGCGGGATAGAAGCGCTCGTCAACGTCGCCCGCGCTGCTGCGCGCCTCCTCGTGCCGAAGAAATAGCTCGACGAGGTGCAAGGTCGCCAGCAGGCCGCTGGCGGCTGCCGGTATGCCGAGTTCCTCGAGCGTCGGACGAGCGCGGCGGGCCGCCAGCGGCACCGCCTGCTCCAGCGGGCATCCCCGTGCGACGAACGCCACCTGGAAGTGAAAGTGCAGGGCATCGAATCCCAGGGGCGCGTCCGGTGCGCTGCTTTCCCAGTCCCAGGCGTACAGCCGCTGACCGATGCGGGCGAGATTCCAGGGCACCAGGTCACCGTGCCAGGTGCCAAATTCGAGCGGCATCTGGCCGAAGGCATGCTCAAGCCGCTGCACCGCCTGGGACAGGGACGAGCGGGCATCGGGGTCCGTCACCCCATTGCGGATCCTGGAGCGCACACCATGCCACCATGGGCTCTCGGCCAGCCCGCCGACAAAGGGCGGCGAGAGCTGGCTGATCTCCCGGAGCGACTCGGCATCGGGCAGCTGGGCGCCAGACCCCAGCCCGCGAACCCGGCGAGGCAGCGGCGCGGTCACGAGCAGATCGAGCCCGCGCCACACCGAATGGCCCACCAGCTCGGGCACGCCGATCCGCATCGGACGACTGGCGCAGGCCCGCAGGGCCGCGGCCTCACGGCGGACGGCGTCGCGGGTCCAGTCATTCCAGCCGATTTTGACGTAGCCGAGCGGCGTCCCCGTCACGCTGAAGACCTGGAGAACCGGCTTTCGGTAAGGACCGCTGCCACCGCCGACGGCCATGACGACCGGTCCCTGGCCGAACAGCTGTCCCAGATGCTCCCGGAGTAGATCAGCCGCAGGCGCCGCAGGCCCGGTGGACGCGGTGGACGCGGTGCCGATATCGATCTTGTCGCGCAGCAACGGCTGCGCCAGGCCAGTGCGCAGCCCCAGGCCCAATGCCCTGCGGATAAGCCGCTTGCGCCCAGGACGAAGCGCGTTGTAGGAGGTCAGGGCCGAAGCCGTGCCAGGCCGAGCGGCAAGAGACACCAGGAAGCTGCGCTCGCCGGACGACAGCACGGCGAACTGCTCCGCGCGCTCAAACCCCGCCGGAAGCCGTCCCGCCGCGGCCCAGGTCACCGTCGGCGTCCCCGCGAAGAGCAGGTCAAGCAGCCAGGCGTGAGCCGGGGGCGCCGGCGATGCCGGGAACGCCGACGCCGTCTCGGATCGCTGCACCCGCTCCCCCTTCGCATTGCTCCCGCTAACGGGCGGCGCGCCCGCCTAGGCCGATGTGCCGCAGTGCGCCGACCTAGAGATGACGCCTAGCTCAGCCGATTAGTTCACATGATTTACCACTAGATCTGGCATCGGCGGAGGAGCAGGGCCATGCCACGTCATGAGGGCATACGCCCGCGCGACCGCTATGCTACCGTTGCGGCTCCGTCAACCCGTTATCGCTGCTAGTCGGCACTGCTGGTCAGTCCGGCCCTGCTCGTGAGCCAGATCGTCGGAGGGCGTATGAGCGCGCTCAAACAGCTAAGAGGCCAGTTCGTGGAGGCCCGGACTCGCTAGGTGAGCGATACCGGGCCAGGCGATGGCAACTGCTGCGGGAAAGCTTCCCTGACATCGAGTCCATGTCGGTGATTGATCTTGGCGGCAGAGTCGGGATGTGGCTGCGCGCGCCTTTCCGCCCGGCCACCATTCACATAGTGAACCTTCAGGCGCCGCCCTCCGAGGTACCAGCCTGGATGCGCGTGGATCAGGGCGACGCGTGCGCCCTCAGCGACGCGATCGCGAGCGGCAAGTACGACCTCGTGTTCTCGAATTCTGTTCTGGAGCACGTGGGCGGCCACGCGCAGCGCGCCAGGTTTGCCGATAATGTGCACGCGCTGTCGACGCGGCATTGGGTACAGACCCCTTACCGCTACTTTCCGGTCGAGCCGCACTGGCTCTCCCAGGGCTTTCAGTTCCTGCCGCTGAGCGCGCGGGCCGAGTGGGCCCGGAGCCTGACTGGCCGCCAGAGACGCCGAGCCGCGACGGTGACCGGCGTGCCGTACGCGCGCGGCACGGCGGTCGCCCGGCCGACCGCCGTCTCCGGCGGCCTTCGCGGCCTTAGCCGTCCCGCCGTGTCTGCCCGTCGTCCTGAAGCCGCATCCTTATCTTGCCGATCACAGGCAGATCACGTCGCCCCCGCCACGTCGGTGAGATGCGGCGTGAACTGCGGTTCTAGCGCTATACGAGACCATACGACCGACTTGGCGAACACGGCGGAGCCGCGCTGCGGGATTGCCGCGCCGACCATGAGATTCGTCGTTCTGGCTACCGCCATACTCCGTTTCCGTTAATGTCCGAAGGAGTTATGCCGCAGCTGCCCGCCCCAGCCGGAACGGGCAGCACCCGCCTAATCCCTGCCGCGGCCAGGGAGCCGGGGACCCAAACTCCCCTGGGGTGAATCGGCTTGCCTGCCCGCGAGGGACGGCGCGCCGTATGGCTACTCCGCCAGAACCCGTCAGCTAACCCGGCAGGCGCCAAGGAGAGGAGTTGCATGGTCAGCAGCCGGCATTCGCCTAGGCACTCCAGGAAGCCGCCGCGCGCGGGAGGCGGGCCACGAAGGCGCCGAGGGGGGCGGCTGCAGGAGTGGATCGCCGGCTCCGCGGCCCTGACTGGGCTGCTTGGGATGGGGGCGGTGGCGATGCACGCGGCCAGCGATCATGCCAGCACGGCGGCCTACACCGCGGTGAGTTGCGCCGCGCCGCCCAAGCTGGCTGCTGACAGTACTTCTTACACACCACTGGGCGTTAACGCCACCAGCACGGGCCAGCTCGCGACGGCCACTGCGGAATTCGGGCACCTGCCGGTCATCCGCGTCTACTACACGGGGCTGCCGGACCCCAACGCGTGGACCACGGGGGCGCCGGGGATCAACGGGTCAGCCGTCGTACTGAGCTTCAGAGTGCCACCCGCGACGATCTTGTCGGGTTCTGATGATGCCGCGCTGTCACATTTCTTCGACAGCGCCCCCGCCGGGTATCCGATTTATTATTCATACTACCATGAGCCCGAGCCTTTCATCACCGGCGGCCAATTTACTCTCGCCGAATATAAGGCGGCCTGGAGTCATATCGTCGCGATCGCGGATGCGGCGCATAATCCTTACCTCAGGTCCACACTGATCCTGATGGGGTGGGACCTCGATCCGCAATCCGGCATCAATTTCAGGGACTTCCTGCCGGCGGGCAACGTCATCAGCACCCTCGGCTGGGACGCCTACCCAGCCGGCACCGTGCATAACCAGAATCCGCAACTGACTCCCCCGGCCGACTTCATGGGACCGGAAGTGGCCGCATCGCAGAGCGTGGGCCTGCCTTTCGGTTTCGCGGAATTCGCCCTGGGCAGGCAGGCCGGACGCCCCGGCTGGCTGGCCGAGGTCGCGAGCTACTTGCGCAGTAGCGGCGCCGCGTTCGGCACCTTGTTCAATTCCGCGGGGTTTCCCTGGATGAGGCTGAATGACGCTAGTTCCATCCAGGCATGGCGCGACGCCGTGTCCGGGTCAGGTCTCGGCATGTCCGCTCCCCCTCCCCCCAGCAGCCCGCCCGGCGCCTCTACTCCCACGACTTCGGCTCGGGCGACGCACTCAGCGCCGAGCCGGTCAGGGACTCCTGCCCCGACGACCCCGACGGCGACGCTGGCCGCGCCAGTGATCACCGACGCTGCCGTCAGCCCGGCGGCGTTCGCACCTACCGGGGCGAACCATGTCAGGATCATGTTCAAGCTCAGCCAGCCCGCCGACATCTCGATCTGCATCCTCGGCAGCGAGGGCACGGTGCTGCGCGAACTGGACCGGCCGACTCAGCCGACCGGGTGGTCCTCCAGCTGGTATTTCGGCTACAGCGCCCACGAAGGCCTGCTGCCAGCCGGGACCTATCCGGTCCTCATTGTCGCCAACAACGCCATGGGGAGCACCACCGCGGAGACGGAGCTGACGATAACCGCCCAGTAACGGCTGCCGGGCGGCCCGGTCGTGGCCGCTCAGTTAATCGGGCTTGCGGGCTTCCATGTACAGCGTCTGGGCGCGTCGACGTTCGGTGTCTGGTGCCTGGCCGAGATCGCTGTCACCGAAGTCACGCTCCCGCGGATCGGGAAATCCGCTCGCCCGGAAGAACAGGCCGAGGGTATCGGTGTCGAACATCGCGCAGTGCCGGTGCCAGTAAAAAAGCTCCTGAACGGCGACTAGGGCGGTGGGCCGATCGGGGTGCAGCCTTTCCAGGTACTCGCGGTCGCCCGCGTAGGAGCGGATGAGCTTTCCGGCGTCCGGCACGCCCACCCGCAGGATCCCGCCCGGCGCCAGCACCCGGAAGCACTCCTGCATGAAGGCATCTCCGGCCTGAAACGGCAGGTGCTCCAGCAGGTGCTCGTGGAATATCGCGGCCACCGACCCCGAGTCGAACGGCAGCGGGTTCGCGAGATTCCAGGCGACATCGACAGGATCACCCAGCAGGTCAATGTTGACCCACCCGGCCTTGCGTTCCCCGCCACAACCCAGGTGCAGCCGCAGCCCCGACTGGCTGGCGACCGCGGCGGCCTTGCGCCGTTCGCGCGTCCGGACCAGGTCGGTGAGGATCATCCGGCCGGTACCGCGGTATCGAATCGGGACCAGGTTCTTCAGCACCACGCGAGCGCTTGAGTCGGTCGACTTCGTCTCCCGCAGCCGTTCCTGCCGCACCCGCGAGGCATCGAAGTAGGAATCCAGCAGTTCTCGGGAGTCACCCATATGTATGCACCTCAGTCAGTCTCAGTAGGCACCCCGGCCATGCACGACCGCCGACCAGGTTTTCCACAGTATTTGCAGGTCAAGCACGAAAGACCAGTTCTCCACGTAGCTCAGGTCGAGCCGGACCGATTCCTCCCAGGACAGGTTGGACCGACCGCTCACCTGCCACAGGCCGGTCAGGCCCGGCCTGACGACCAGCCTGCGGCGGACATGATCAGCGTATCGAGCCGCCTCCTCGGGCAGGGCCGGCCGTGGCCCGACGAGCGACATGTCACCACGCAGCACGTTGATGAGTTGCGGGAGCTCATCGACCGACCAGCGGCGCAACCGTGCGCCTACCGCCGTGACCCGCGGGTCACGGCGGATCTTGAACAGCACCGCGTCGGTCTCATTGAGCGCCGTCAGCTCCGCCTTCCGATCCTCCGCATCGGGCACCATCGTCCGGAACTTGTACAAGGTGAAGGCGCGGCCGTCGCGACCGACCCTCGTCTGCCGGAACAGGGCAGGACCGCCGTCTGACAGCCGGATGATCGCCGCCATGACGGCGAGCCCCGGGCTGAGAATCAGCAGCGCCGACGCAGCACAGGCTCGGTCAAACACCGTCTTGATGACCTGCCGGGCGCCGGTGAACTCCGGATGGTCCATGTGCAGCAGCGGCAGGCCGGCTACCGGCCTGATGGTGGTCCGCGGTCCGGCGACATCCAGCAGGGCCGGCGCGACGCACAGATCGGTGTCGGTCTTCTCCAGCTCCCACGCCAGTTCGCGCAGTCGCACGCCGCTCATCTCCGGGCACGCCAGGACGGCCACGGTGTCGGCCTCGTAGCGCTCCGCTACTGCCGCCACGTCGTCCAGGCCGCGGATCACCGGTATCCCGCCAATATCGGCGGGAACGTCCGGCCCGGCGACGCAGGCGGCTACCACCGACAGGCCGTGGTAGGTCTCGCGGTTCAGGAGGCCTACCAGGTCGGCGGCCACGGGCGAATGTCCGACCACGACGACCTTGTGCATGCAGCTACCCAGCCGACGCAGCTTATGCAGCCGCTTACGCAAGGTGAAGCGGCCGAGCACACCGATCCCGGTGACCGCGGGCAGCGCGATCAGGACATAGCCGCGGGCCAGGTCGGTCTTCGTCGCGTAGGCCATGATCGCCACGCCGGCCGTCAGGCAGACGCCGGCCTGAAGCACCCGGCGGAATTCATCCGGGCCCAGGCCGATGAACCGCTCGTCATAGCCGCCGGCCAGGCCGACCGCCACCAGCCAGAGCACCGGCAGCATGATGCTGAACAGGAGATAGGGACCGGCATCGCGGTCAGATAGCGGGCCGAAGCGGATCCCCAAGGCCAGCAGTCCGGCGGCTAGGCCACAGATGGCATCGGCTGCCACGGCCTGCCGCAGATAGCTGCTCGTCCAGGAGGCGCGGCTCTGGGTCGCCAGACGGGCGACGGCCCGTTCCGTGCGCCAGCTTCCGCTGAGTGCTGTGTGATCAGACACCGCAGCCCCTTCCCCCCGCTCGACCCGCCCGCTTTGTGGCGGTCCTTCGTTTGCACGGGAGTTGCCCGGCGTTAACCCGCTTTCCTCCTGCAAGCTAGACGCGCTACTAAAAGGACTGGTTGACAAGTATTCGTCGCTCCTCCGCGACTCCTCCGCGACTCCTGCGCGGGGGCGCCCGCTAGCGGCTCATGGCGTTCGCATAATGCGCCGCGACCCGGGCCCCTGCCATGGCGTACGGGTAGACCGCGATATCGCCGATCGACCCGCGGAAGTAGTAGCTGCTCGGCTCGGTGCCGCCCTGACTGTCGTGGCCCCAGTAGTCGAGGTTCCAGCCGCTGAGATTGTCGCCGCCCACGCGCCAGTAGCCCGCATAGGAGGAGGGCACCCCGGCGGCCTGGGTGGCGGCCTGTCGGCCGTCGACGTACAGCGTCATGGTGGACGAACTGGCTCCTGCGTGGAACGTCGCCACGACGTAATGCCACCGGCCGTCGTTATAGACGTTGGGCGTCTCGATCGCCTCCCGCTGGGGGGTGGCCATGCCGAACACCAGCTGGCCGTCGTTCATCATGTAGATCTGACGGTCGTAGCCCGAGCTCCTACCGGTCTGCTTGCTGCCAAACCCGACGATCTTGCCGCCGGCGTTGGTGGTGGTCTTGAACCAGGCCTCAATCGAGAATGTCCGCGGACTGGTCACCTGCCTGGCCGACGCGACGAGGCCCCACCTTCCGTTGAAGAAGGTAGCCGTGGCCTTGACGCCCGGGATCGGGCCCGGCACCCCCAGGGTCGTGCCCGACTCGTAGACGCCGTTGAAGTGGTGCGGCGACGAGTCGACCGCCACGCGACCGGAGGTCTGATCGAGGAGCCAGAGGAAGGACGGCTTGCCGTACAGGACCGCCGACTGATAACTGATCGATGGGCTCCTGGTGGCGATGGCAACGAGGGCCGACGCGGGTGACTTCCCCGACTTGCGGGTGCCATCGCTGACCGCCACCCCGAACCTGTACCCCGATCCCGGCCGCAGGCCGGTGGCACGGAAATGCAGGACGGGGAGCGCCCATGGCCATGACGTCGCCGTCACCTGGCCGATCGGGGAACTCTGCCCGCTGCGGTAGATCGAGTAGGTGAGCGTGCCAACGTCGGCGGTGCTCACGGCGGTAAAGGTCACCAGCGCGACGCCCCTCGCGGGACTGATGGCGGTCGGAGCGCTGGGACGACGCGGCGTGGCGGTGTCGGGGCCGGCGGCGAAGCGCGCGAAGCCCTGCTGCCCCGCTCCGTTCACCGTGGTGAAGTCTCCGCCGAGGAACAACTGCCGACCATCGGTGGCCATCACGCGCGGGCCGAGCACGGTGGCGTTGGTGTTCGGCGTCCAGTGCCCGAGCGTGCCATCGGTCAGCGACTGGTCGAGCAGGTGGTACGTGACGTAAGGGCCGGCGGTCTCGGGGTTTTGCGGGAAGCCACCCGGCGTGAACGCGCAGTCGTGCGCGTGCGAGCCCTTGAACAGGGAGCCGTCGATCACCACGAGCGCCTGGGTCGCGCCGAGGCAGTCGTTGTGCCAGGCGAGCGTGTCGGTTGGCTGGGCGCCGGTGCCCAGCTTGACGGCGAAGTCGCCGTCGAAGCAGCCGCCGCCCGTCCCCTCCGCGCCCAGGTAGGCGGTCGACCCGCTGATGACGATGGTCTTCACGGCCGAGGTGCAGTTCGGCGGGTTCCAGGGAACGATATTCGCCCGCCAGGGCACGGTCGTCGCGCCGACCGCCGGGTCGACCGCTCCGGCCGCGTTCTGCGCCACGCCGTTGATGGTCTGGAAGTAACCGCCGAGGAGAACCTGCGAGCCACCGGGTGCCACCGCGATGGAGGTGACCGAGTCGTTGAGGACGGGGGCCCAGGGCAGGAGGTTGCCCGAGGCGTCGACCGCGCCCGCGTACGTGCGCGCCTGGCCATCAAGCTGGTTGAACGCGCCGCCAATGTAGATCTGTGAGCCGCTGGGACTCGGAGCGATCGTGTTGACCCTCCCGTACGCCAGCGGCGCCCAGCCGGCCAGCGCGCCGGCCGACGTGCTCAGGGCCGCCAGGTTGTCCCGGTACGCCCCGTCGACATGCGTGAACAGGCCGCCGACGTAGAGGGTGTTGCCGTCGGGTGACACCGCCAGCGCCGTGACGTCCGCCCCGGACCCCCCCGTGATCGTCGGGTCAAAGGACGTGATCAGGGCGCCGGTGGCGGAGTTGAACGCCGCCAGGTACGTGCGCGTGACCTCGCCGGTGCCCGGCCGGTCGCCCGGCGGTCGCACCGAGGTGAACTCGCCGCCGACGTACACCACGCCCTTGGCGTAGGCGATCGCCCAGACCGTGTTGTTCGTCTGCCAGGACGGTGCCGTGGTCGCGCTGACGTAGGGCGGCGGGCTCGACTCCGGCTGCGCCCGGACGGTGCCGACGGCCGGCTTGCTGGCCGCCGCCCACGCGCTCGGGACCTGTGCGCTCATCGTAACGGCGGCAACCGCCAGCGCGGTGAACCCCAGCAGCGTCCTTGCCTTCATGACCATTCCCTCCAGTGGGCAGGCCCGCAGTGCAGGCACAAGGCTGCCGCCTAGCCGACCGGGGCCAGCATCAGAATGAGGGCAGCGATCTAGCCGAAGCCTGCGAAGTGATGTCACAACCTGCGCGATGCCTGCCGACAGTTACCAATACCTGCGGCAGAACAGCATAGTAAGCCTAATTACCCAGCTATTTTTTGTCATCACGGGTAATTTCTTGACATCGGTGGGGCTCGGCCTGATGCTGCCCGCTACCCCTCAGGGGCCGCCATGACACTGGCGATCGTCTGCAGCAGCAGCGATGCGATCGCGGGGTGGCTGATGAGCAGGTCAGGAAGCGAGGGAGAGCCCTGGTTATACACCAGCTTCGAGCCGTCGATCCGGGACGCGTGCAGGCCGGCCGACCTGGCGACCGCCACGGGCGCGGCGGAGTCCCACTCGTACTGGCCGCCGCTGTGCACATAGCCATCGGCTTCCCCGGAGATGACCTGTGCGGCCTTGGCGCCGGCCGAGCCGAGCGGCACGAGAACCGCGCCGAGCCGGTCGGCGAGCCGCTGCACGAAGGACGGCGGCCGCGACCTGCTCACCAGCAGGCGCAGCGGGTCCTGCGGTGCCGGCGGCGGCGTCAGCGGCTCGGCCGTGCTCAGCAGCCGGTCCTGGGCGGGCAGGGCGACCGCGCCGGCGGTCAGTTCCCCGCGCTCCCCGCGCTCCCCGCGCTCCCAGAGCGCCACATGCACCGCCCAGTCGACGCGGCCTGGCTCACCGAACTCCCTCGTGCCGTCCAGCGGATCGACGATCCAGACGCGGCTGGCCGCCAGCCGGGCGGGGTCGTCCTGGCCCTCTTCCGACAGCACCTCATCATCGGGGCGGAGTCTCCCGAGCTCTGCTATCAGGAACTCGTGGGAAAGCCGGTCACCCGCGTCTCGCAGGGCCCCGGGGTCGCCGCCGCCGGCCCGCAGGGTGAGCAGCATGCGCCCGGCCTCGGCAGCCAGGTCCCTGGCCAGCCGATCATCATCGCTCGCCGTCACCGAGGCTCGCTCAGCGAGGCCGCGAAGTTCATGCACTCAGTGTAGGCAGGCAGGAGTCCGGCTCGCTGGGCCTCCTCGGCGGAGGGCGCACCGGCATCCTTCGCCGACAAAGTGACCGGCACGTCCTGCGGCCAGCCGATACCGATGTCGGGGTCGAGCGGGTTCACGCCATGCTCAAGCCCGGGAGCGTACGGGGTGGAGCACAGGTACATCACGGTGGCCAGCGGGCTGAGCGCCATGAAGGCGTGCCCCAGGCCCTCGGATATGAAGACCGCCTGCCTGGTCTCGTCATCGAGCTGGACAGCCTCCCAGCGCAGGTACGTGGCGGAGCCAACCCTAAGATCGACCACGACATCCAGGATCGCGCCGCTAGCGCACACCACATACTTCGCCTGTCCTGGCGGGACCTGGGTGAAATGTATGCCGCGGATCACGCCGCGGTGCGATACCGAGCAGTTAGCCTGCGCCAGCTCAAAGCGGCGCCCCAGGTCGCCGAGGACATCGGCGGCCCGGAACCACTCGTGAAAAGTACCGCGATTGTCTGGATAGATGCGCGGCGCCAGGACGTAGGCACCGTCGATCCCCAAGGCCTGCATGCACCACTCCTAGATCAGCATTGGTCGTGTCGGCTAGTGGTACTCGTTCTGGGCGGCACTGACGCCGCGCGCCAGCAGGGCCTCGACCATGTCGGCGGCTCGGTCCAGCAGCTCGGGCAGCTGCGCTCTCTCGGCGGCGGAGAAATCGCGCAGCACGAAATCAGCGGGGTCCATCCGGCCCGGCGGCCGGCCGATCCCGAGCCGGGCGCGGTGATAGTCCCGCGTGCCGAGCGCCGCGGTGATCGAGCGCAGTCCGTTATGACCGTTGTCCCCGCCGCCGGTCTTGAGCCTGACGGTGGCGAAGGGCAGGTCGAGCTCGTCATGGATGACGAGGA
>Ga0307375_10001349_pt1 | contig 27075 bp, 19 predicted proteins | sample TR1MG_FD_202531 | JGI IMG/M metagenome (GOLD analysis project Ga0307375, IMG submission 202531) | Soil microbial communities from Risofladan, Vaasa, Finland - TR-1 | ecosystem: Environmental > Terrestrial > Soil > Coastal area > Acid sulfate soil | place: Finland: Risofladan, Vaasa | collected...
ACGTCTACGCGGTGGACGCCACGACCGGGCGGCGGACGGTGGTGAAGCGCGATCTCCGCGGGTCGCGCCCGGTGCTGTCGCCCGGGGGCCGGTACATCACCTACATGGACGGCGGGCACTGGTACGCGTACGGCATCGCCACCGGGCGCACCGCCGATCTCACCGCCACGCTGGCCGGCAACCGCTTCGACGACGAGCTGGACGATCATCCCGACATCGCGCCGGCGTACGGCATCGGCGGCTGGACCCCCGACGACCGGTCGGTGCTGCTGTACGATCGATACGACATCTGGGACGTGGACCCGAGTGGCGCGCGCGCGCCGGTGGTGGCCACCGACTCGGCGGGCCGGCGGGCGCACGTCGCATACCGGGTGGTCGATCTGGATCGCGACGATCCGTTCCTCGATCCGCGCCAGCCGCTGCTGCTGCACGGGATGAACGAGGACACCAAGGTGGCCGGCTTCTATACCATGCGTCTCGGCGCCCGGCGCGCGCCGGACCGGATCGTGACCGCCGAGGCGGAGTTCGGCACGCCGCTCAAGGCCCGGCACGCCGACCGCTATGTGGTGACGCGCGGCACGTTCGTGGACTTCCCGAATCTGTACACGGGCACTGATCTCGCGTCGCTGACGCGCATTTCCGACGCCAACCCGCAGCAGGCGGAATTCAACTGGGGCACGGCCGAGCTGGTGCACTGGACGAGCGCCGACGGCATTCCGCTCGAGGGCATCCTCTACAAGCCCGAGAACTTCGATCCATCCAAGCAGTACCCGATGATCACGTACTACTACGAGCGGCTGTCGGACAATCTGTACCGGTACGTGCCGCCCGGCGGACGCAACATCATCAATCCCACGCACTACGTGTCGAACGGGTATCTGATCTTCGAGCCCGACATCCCCTACGAGATCGGGTATCCTGGTCCGAGCGCGGTGAAGGCGGTGATCCCCGGCGTGGAGATGCTGCTCGCCCGCGGCTACGTGGATCCCCACGCGCTGGGCCTCCAGGGCCACTCCTGGGGCGGGTACCAGACGGCCTATCTGATCACGCAGACGCACATGTTCAGGGCGGCGATGGCCGGGGCGCCGGTGGCCGACATGTTCAGCGCCTACGGCGGCATCCGCTGGCAGTCGGGGCTCAACCGGTCGTTCCAGTACGAACATACGCAAAGTCGTATTGGCGGGTCGATCTGGCAGGAGCCGCTGCGGTACCTGGAGAACTCGCCGCTGTTCTGGGTGGACCGCATCCAGACGCCGCTGCTCATGATGCACAACGACGGCGACGGCGCCGTGCCGTGGTACCAGGGCATCGAGATGTACGTGGCCCTGCGGCGCCTGAACAAGGAAGTCTATCTGCTCGACTACAACGGCGACGAGCACAACCCCACGAAGCGCGCCAACCAGATGGATATCGCCATGCGCATGCAGCAGTTCTTCGACTATCACCTGCGCGGGTTCCCCGAACCCGACTGGATGATTCACGGCATCCCGTACCTGCAGAAGGGACGGGATCAACTCGGCCACCCGGCCGGCGTGCTGCCCGGCGGCGGCAACAATGGCCATCCCGGGCCCGACGGCTCGCATTCCAGGTAACGGAGGACGGACGATGGCGGACGAGATCGACTACACGATCATCGGCGACGATCTGCAGGCGGTGATCATCACGCTCGACTCCGGTGAGCGCGTGGTGGCCGAGGCCGGGGCCATGATGTACATGCAGGACGGCATCCGCATGGACACCACGCTCGATCCCAACGGCCAGGGCGGCGGCATGGTGGGCAAGCTGCTCGGCGGCGCCAAGCGCGCGCTGAGCGGCGACTCGTTCTTCATGACGACGTTCACCAACGAGGCCCGTCCCCGGCGCGACGTGGCGTTCTCGGCGGTCACGCCGGGCAAGATCCACCCCATCGATCTCAAGGACTGGGGTGGGCGCCTGCTGGCGCAGCGCGACGCCTTCCTGTGTGCGGCCCGGGGCATCGACGTGACGGTGGCGTTCTCGCGGCGGCTGGGCGCCGGCTTCTTCGGTGGCGAGGGGTTCATTCTCCAGCGCGTCGCCGGCGACGGGCTGGTGTTTCTGCACGCCTCGGGCACGCTGCACGAGATGCAGCTGTCGGGGGGCGAGAAGGTGCGCGTCGATACCGGCTGCATCGTGGCGTTCGACGAGCGCGTGGATTACAGCATCGAGATGGTGCCCGGCATCAAGAGCGCGCTGTTCGGCGGCGAGGGGCTGTTCCTGGCCACGCTCACCGGACCCGGCCGCGTGATCCTGCAGTCGATGCCGTTCTCGCGGCTGGCCGACCGCATTCTCGCGTCGGCGCCGCGCGCGGGCGGCGCGCACAAGGGCGAGGGCGGGCTCGGGGGGGCGCTGGGCCTCATGGGCGGCCTCCTCAACAACCAGGACTGACCGTGACCAGCGTTCCCTTCGCCGAGCCGTTCGTCCGCTTCCGCGCCCTGCTCGACGAGGCGCAGGCGCTGGACCGCGCCCTGTTGCCCGAACCCACGGCATTCGCCCTCGGTACGGTGGACACCGAGGGGCGGCCGGCGGTGCGCATTCTCCTGCTCAAGGCGGTGGACGAGGCCGGCTTCGTGTTCTATACGAATTTCGAGAGCCGCAAGGGGCGCGAACTCCGGGCCAACCCCAACGCCGCGCTCTGCTTCCACTGGCAGCCGATGGAACGCCAGGTGCGCGTCGAGGGGCGGGCGGTGCCGGTGGCCGAAGCCGAGGCCGACGCGTACTTCGCGTCGCGCCCGCGGGGCAGCCAGATCGGCGCCTGGGCGTCCACGCAGAGTCGCGACGAGGCCACCGAGGGCCTGCTCGAAGCGCGGGTGGAGGAGTTCACGCGCAAGTTCGAGGGGCAGACGGTGCCGCGGCCCGCGTACTGGTCGGGGTTCCGCGTGGCGCCCGAGCGCGTCGAGTTCTGGCGCGGGATGCCCAGCCGTCTGCACGAGCGGCAGCTGTACGTGCGCGACGGCCACGGGTGGCGGGTGCGGACGCTGTTCCCGTAACGGTCGGCGGCGGTCCATGGCACGGGGGGCCCGGAGGTTGTAAGATTCGCGCCATGGCCACACACACTGCGGAATCGACGCCGGTCGCGCCCGGGGCAGGCACGCCGGCGGCCGGCTGGACGATCGACTCGGCCCGTCAGCTCTACAATATCGAGGGCTGGGGCGGCGGCTTCTTCGACATCAACGAGAAGGGGCACGTGGTCGTGCGCCCCGATCGCAATCAGCCGGAGCACGCGCTGGACCTGTTCGAGCTCGAGTTGGACCTCGAGGAGCAGGGGATCGCGCTGCCGGTGCTGCTGCGGTTCTCCGACATTCTGCGGTCGCGCATCGACGCCCTGTCCGGCCACTTCGAGGCGGCGCGCGCCGAGTTCGGCTACGAGGGCGGCTACACCACCGTCTATCCGATCAAGGTCAACCAGCAGCGCCACGTGGTGGAGGAGATCGTCCAGTTCGGCGCCGCGCACGGCGTGGGCCTCGAGTGCGGGAGCAAGCCCGAGCTGCAGGCGGTGCTGGGCCTGGCCGAGCATACCAAGCACGTGATCGTGTGCAACGGGTACAAGGACGAGGAGTTCATGCGCCTCGCCCTGATGGGCCAGAAGCTCGGGCACCAGGTGTTCATCGTCATCGAGCAGCTGAGCGAGATCGACGTGCTGCTGCAGGTGGCCGACGAGATGGACGTCGTGCCCTGCGCCGGCGTGCGCATCAAGCTCACGTCGCGCGGGTTCGGGCGGTGGGCGGAGAGCGGCGGTGAGAAGTCCAAGTTCGGTCTCAACGCCGCGCAACTGGTGCAGGCGGTGGACAAGCTGAGCGCGCTGGGACGCCTCGACATCCTGCGGCTCATCCACTTCCATCTGGGATCGCAGATCACCGACATCCGGTACATCAAGTCGGGGCTGCAGGAGATCGCGCGGTTCTTCGTGGAGCTGCGGTCCATGGGCGTGAACATCACGCACGTGGACGTGGGCGGCGGGTTGGGCGTGGACTACGACGGCACGAACTCGACGTCGGACGCGAGCGTGAACTACTCGCTGCAGGAATACGCCAACGACGTCATGTATACGCTGGCCGAGGCCTGCCGCGAGCACGAGCAGCCGATGCCCCATGTGATCAGCGAATCGGGGCGGGCCCTCACCGCGCATCACGCGCTGCTGCTGATCAAGGTGATCGACGTCGAGTCGGTGGCCGATCTGCCGCTGCCGGCGCTCACCGACGACGATCACCAGCTACTGCACGAGATGGCGGCCGATCACAAGGACGTGTCGCGCAAGAACGTGTCGCGGCGGCGGGTCAAGGAGATCTTCCACGACGCCACGTTCGACAAGGACCGGTCGCACGAGTTCTTCAATTCGGGCGTGCTGTCGCTGCGCGAACGGGCGCTGGCCGACCAGATCTACTTCTCCACGATCAACGTCATCGCGCACATCTGCCGCCAGAACCGCGACGCCTACGACGACATCATCGCCGATCTCGAAGCGACCCTGGTGGACCGCTACTTCTGCAACTTCTCGCTCTTCCAGTCGCTGCCCGACAGCTGGGCCATCGATCAGCTGTTCCCGATCATGCCCATCCACCGGCTGGGCGAGGAGCCGATGCGGCGCGGCACCCTGCAGGACGTGACCTGCGACTCCGACGGCAAGATCGACCGCTTCGTGGGCGAGAAGGGGGGCGCGCCGAGCCTCGAACTCCATGAGTTCCGCGACGGCGAGCCGTACGTGCTCGGCGTGTTCCTGACCGGCGCGTATCAGGAGATCCTCGGCGATCTGCACAACCTGTTCGGCGACACCAACGCGGTGCACGTGCGCCTGGGGCCGAACGGCGGGTACGAGGTGAGCGACCTCGTGCACGGCGACACGGTGACCGAAGTGCTCGACTACGTGCAGTTCCGCGCGTCGGATCTGCTCCAGGTGTTCCGGCGCAAGGTGGCGGCCGCCAAGTACCTCACGCGGCAGGAGGCCAACACCTTCATTGCCGATTACGTCGCCGGCCTCGAAGGCTATACGTATCTGGAGGGCGAGGCCGCGCAGTGACGGTCCCCCACGCGCTGATGCTCGCGGCGTCCGACGGCGGCGAGGCGTCCATCGCCCACGTGCTGCTGGCGCTGATGGCAATCTTCGTCGCGACGAAGGCGTTCGGCGAGATCGCGCGGCGGTTCGGACAGCCGGCCGTGCTCGGCGAATTGATCGCTGGCGTCGTCCTCGGCGGGTCGGTGCTCGGCCTCGTCGATGCGTCCAACACCGTCATCGCGGCGATGTCGGAGATCGGCGTCATCCTGCTGTTGTTCGAGATCGGGCTGGAGACCGACGTCCGCAGTCTGATCAAGGTGGGCGGCGCGGCCACCATGGTCGCGTTCGCCGGCGTCGCCATGCCGCTGGGCGCCGGATTCTTCGGCACCGAGGCGCTGGGCCTGGCCCGCGTGCCGGCGCTCATTTGCGGCGCCGCGCTCTGCGCCACGTCGGTGGGTATCTCGGCGCGAGTCCTCTCCGAGATCGGCATGCTCGAGACATCGGAGGGCCGGGTGGTGCTCGGCGCCGCGGTCATCGACGACATCATCGGACTCGTGATCCTGGCGGTGGTGGCCGGCATCGTCGAGGGTGGCGCCGTGTCGGTGCCCCGCATTGCCCGGATCAGCGGCGTGGCCGTGGTGTTCGTGGTGCTGGCGGTGGGGATCGGGTCGCGCGTGGCGCCGCCCGTGTTCCGCGTCGCCGAGAAGATCCGCGCGTCGGGGGGACTGGGCCTGATCGCCATCGCCTTCGCGTTCCTGCTCGCCTGGCTGGCGCATCTGGCCGGCTCGGCCATGATCATCGGCGCCTTCGCCGCGGGCCTGGTCCTGCACGATCTGCCCCAGGCCGGCGACCTGCGTGAGTCCACGACGCGCATCGGGCACTTCTTCGTTCCCATCTTCTTCGCGAGCGTGGGCGCCGCGGTGGATCTGCGCGCGCTGTTCAACGGCGACGCGCTGCTCGTGGGCGCGGTGCTGATCGGCGTCGGCGTGGCCGGCAAGGTGCTCGCCGGCTACGCGCCCTGGTGGTTCAAGGGCGACAAGCTGCTGGTGGGCGTGGCCATGGTGCCGCGCGGCGAGGTGGGCCTGATCTTCGCGCAGATGGGACTGGCCACCGGCGGCATCGATGCCGGGCTGTTCGGCGCCATCATGCTGATGGTGCTCGTCACCACCTTCGTGACGCCGCCGGCGCTGAGCCGCCGCGCCGCGGTCGTCCACGGACGCCGCAAACCGGAACAGCCGGGTATCGGGGATCTCGTGGCCGGCCAGTCCCGGCAAACGAAATCGCGCTGACGCGAATGCCGCGCCAGCGCGATCGAGACGGACGGACCGCGGCGAGGACTACAGGCGCTCGGCCACCGCGCCCCAGTTCACCACGTTCCACCAGGCCTTGATGTAGTCGGGCCGGCGGTTCTGGTAATTCAGGTAGTAGGCGTGCTCCCAGACATCCAGGCCCATCAGGGCGTGCTTGCCCTCCATGAGCGGGTTGTCCTGGTTGGGCGTGCTCGTGATGGCCAGTGCGTCACCGTCCTTGACCAGCCACGCCCAGCCCGACCCGAAACGCGAGCCGGCTGCGGCCGCGAACTGCGTCTGGAACTTGGCGAAGTCGCCGAACGACTTGTTGATCGCGTCGGCCAGCTTGCCCGTGGGCTCGCCGCCCCCCTTGGGGCTCATGATGGTCCAGAACAGCGAGTGGTTCCAGTGGCCGCCGCCGTTGTTGCGCACGGCGGTCTGGATGTTCTCGGGCACGGCCTTGAGTTCCTTGAGCAGGTCGTCGAGCGACTTCTGCTGCAGGGCCGGCGCCTTCTCGAGCGCCGCGTTCAGATTGTTGACGTAGCCGCCATGGTGCTTGTCGTGGTGGATCTCCATGGTCCGCGCGTCGATGTGCGGCTCCAGGGCGTTGTTCGCATACGGCAGGGCGGGAAGCGTAAAGGGCATATCGTTCTCCTTGGACGTCAGGCGTCCGGTGCAGTATCCGGAGGGGTCGCTCGGCGGCGCGCGCGCAACCACGCCACGGCGCCGGGCAGGAGCGACAGCACGATCACTGCCATGATCACCACTTCGATATGGCGATCGATCCCTGGAATATAGCGGCCCAGGAAATAGCCGGTGAAGAGCATCCCCCAGATCCAGAGCAGGCCGCCGATCAGGTTGAACACCGTATACCGGCGCAGGTTCATGTTGGCCACGCCGGCCACCACGGGCACGAACGTGCGCACGATCGGCATGAATCGCGCGATGAGCACCGTGGCGCCGCCGTGGCGCTCGTAGAACTCGTGAGCCCGCAACAGGTGCTTGCGCTTGAACAGCAGCGAATCGGGGCGCGCGTACAGCGCCTGGCCTGTCACGCGGCCGATGCCGTAGCCCACGGTGTTGCCGACGATCGACGCCGCCGACAGCAGGAGCCCCAGCAGGTACACGTCGAACTGCCCCAGCGCCGCGAACAGCCCCGCCGTGACGATCAACGAGTCGCCGGGCAGGAAGAACCCCACCAGCAGCCCGGTCTCGGCGAAGATCACCAGCGTGAGCCCCACGTAGCCGCCCCAGGTGATGAGTTCCCGGACGTTCGTGAGACGGTGGAACAGATCGAGCAGCTCGTGCATGGGCGTCCGAGTGGCAAAGGTGGCCGGGCCGCGAACCTCTGAACTTCGACGGTCGGTGCTCCGGGGTCAACGCCCGCGCGGCGGCGGGTTGGCGCCGCGCCGCCCGTAGAGCGATCTTCTCAACGTTGTTTTACTGTCCGACTGCCCGACCGTCCGACTGCCCGACCGTCCGACTGCCCGACTGCCCGACTGTCCGACTGCCCGACTGCCCGACTCCCTCCCATGCACACACTCCACGTCGTTTCACACACGCATTGGGATCGCGAGTGGTACCACCCGGCGGGGCGGTTCCGCCAGCGGCTCGTGGCCCTGGTGGACGAACTGCTGGACCAGCCGCCCGCCGGCGGCGCGAGCTTCCTGCTCGACGGGCAGACGGTGGTGCTCGACGACTACGTCGCCGTGCGTCCCGAACGCGCCGCCGAACTGGCCGCGGCGCTGCGCGACGGCGCGCTCGAAGCGGGCCCCTGGTTCGTGCTCGCCGACGAGTTGATCCCGGGGGGAGAGGCGCTCGTGCGCAACCTGCTCGCCGGCCGCCGCACGCTGCGCGCGCTGGGCGTCAAGCCGCCGCCGGTGTTGTACTGTCCCGATGCGTTCGGCCACCCGGCCGCTCTGCCCACGCTGGCCCGCGGATTCGGGTTGGACCTGGTGATCGCCTGGCGCGGATTCGGCAGCCGGCGGTGGCCCCCAGCCGACGCCTGCTGGTGGCGCGCGCCGTCGGGTGACCGCGTGCTGCTCTACCATCTGCCGCGCAGCGGCTACGAGTTCGGCGCCGGCCTGCCGGCCGATCCCGCGGCCGCCGCCTCGCGGTGGCGCCGCATGCGCGACGAGTTGGCCCCGCGCAGCCGGTTGCGCGTGGCGCTCGTGCCCAACGGCGCCGACCACCACGCGCGCCAGCGGCAACTGGACGACGCCGTGGCGGCCCTGGCCGATGCGGCCGCTCCCACCCGCGTGGAAGCGAGTTCGCTGCGCGCGTTCGCGGTGGCCGCCCTGGCCAGCGCCGCCCATGCCGACCTGCCGGTGGTGCAGGGCGAACTCCGCGATTCGTACGGCTATACGTGGACGCTGCAGGGCACCCTGGCCACGCGCGCCCACCAGAAGCGCCGTGCCGCTCGTCTGGAACGCATACTCACGCGGGAGGCCGAGCCGTGGTCGGCCCTCGCCGCGCGCCGGTCCGGACGCTCGCGCCGGGCGCTGATGGCCGCCGCGTGGCACGAGCTGCTGCTCGGCCATCCGCACGACACGCTGTGCGGGTGTTCCATCGACACCGTCGCCCGCGCGTTCGACGCCCGGCTCGACGAGGCATGGGCGCAGGCGGTGGGCGTGCGCGCCGATGCCGTAGCGGCTCTGGCCGGCCACGACGCCGAGCGCGCGCGGGACGCGCGCGACGAGTGGCGGCCGCACCTGATCCTGCGCAACCCCGCGCCGCGTGCGCGCGGCGGTGTGGCCATCGTGGACCTCACGCAGTTCATGGCCCACGTGCCCGTGGGGCCCGGTTCGGGCACGGGTGAAGCGCCGAGCACGCGCCTGGCGCCGCCCCGCGTGGACGGACTGGCCGGGGTGCAGTTGCTCGAACGGGAGCTGGTGCACGAGCGCACCGAATCGCCGCGCGCTTATCCCGACGACGACCTCGTGGAGCGGTCGCGCGCCGCCGTGTGGGTGCACGAGATGCCGGGCTATGGATTGCGCGCCCAGCCCGTGAGCAGCGGCCGCAACACACCGTCGGAGCCGCCGCACCCGGTGCGCGTGGAACGCGGCTTGCTGTCCAACGGGCGCCTTTCGGCGGCGCTGCACGACGACGGCCGCGTGACACTGCGCCACCACGCCAGTGGGCGCACGATCGCCGACGTGATCGGCCTCGAGGACGAGGACGACGGCGGCGATCTGTACACGCCGTCGCCGCGCGGTCCGCGGCGTGGCGCGACGCTCGCCGGCTCGCGCATCGTGCATCGCGGGCCGTTGCGCGGCGCCCTCGAGACCCGGTGGCGCGTGGCCGTGCGCGGCGGGGAATCGGTGACCGTCCGCATCCGCCTCACCCTCGACGCCGACGCCAACGTGCTGCGCGTGGCCGTGGCCGGCGAGAATGGCGCGGACGACCACAGGCTGCGCGTGCGGTTCAGCACCGACATCGAAGGGGCGACGGTGCGCGCCGACGCCGCGTTCGGTCCCGTGGAGCGCGTGCCGCTCGTGTTGGAGCCCGACGAGACCATGATGGAGGCGGCGCCTCCCACCGCGCCCCTGCACCGGTACGTCACGCTCACCGACGCGCGGCGCGGCGCCACGCTCTACTCCGACGGGCTCGCCGAGTACGAGGCGGGCCCCGACGGCGTAGTGCGCGTGACACTGGTGCGCGCCGTGGGCCAGTTGTCGCGCCACGATCTGCCGGAGCGCCCCGGGCACGCCGGCTGGCCCGCGCCCACCCCGCAGGCACAGTGTCGCGGGCCGTTCGCCGGCGAGTTCGCGCTGCTGCTGCACGACGCATGGAGCGACGAGACCGCCGACCTCGTGGAACGCGTGGCCGACGACGTGCTCGTGCCGATCGCGGGGGCCACCCTTCGCTCCATCGTGTCCGTGGCGCCGGAGATGCCGGGGTTGGTGCTCGATGGCCGCGGGCTCACGTTCTCGGCGGCCAAGGAGAGCGAGGACGGCGCGTGGCTGGTGCTGCGCTGCGTGAACGTGCTGCCCCGCGCCGTGCCCGGCCGCTGGGTGGTGGCCGGCGGCGTGCGCGAGGCCCGGCTGTCGCGGCTGGACGAGACGCCGGGTGATGCCCTGGTCGTGGCCGGCGACGCGATCGCGTTCGATGCCCCGGCGCGCGGCGTGGTCACCGTGCTCGTGCGCTGAGCCTACGCCCGGTCGCCCAACAGGCCCGCGGCCTCGCCGGCCATCCGGTCGCGTAGCCAGTCGCCGAGCAACGTGCACGCCAGCACGGTCGCGATCAGCGCCAGCCCCGGCGCGAGGGCGATCCACGGCGCGGTGACGATCGCGTCGCGTCCGCCGGCGATCATGTTGCCCCAGCTCGGCGCCGGCGGCTGCACGCCGAGCCCCAGGAACGACAATCCGCTCTCCAGCAGCATCGCGCTGCCCACGCCCAGCGCCGTGGCGACGATGGCCGGCCCCAGTGCGTTGGGCACGGCGTGCCGCCAGAGCACGCGCCCGCTTCGCGCCCCGAGGGCCCGGGCCGCGTCGATGTACGGGTGCGCCCGCACGCCCAGCACCTCGGCCCGCACCATCCGCGCCACCCCCATCCACCCGGTGGCGATGAGCACCACCACCACCATCGCGAGCCCGGGCGTCCACAGCGCCGCGCATACTAAAAGTAGTATTAGCCGCGGAATCGCCAGCAGGGCATCGGTCACCGCCATCAACACGCGGTCCACGGCGCCGCCGGCCCACGCCGACGCGGCGCCCACCGCCGTCCCCACCGCCGCCGCCGCCACCGACCCCACGATGCCCACCGCCAGCGAAATCCGCCCGGCGAGCATCATCCGCACGAACAGGTCGCGCCCAAACCGGTCGGTGCCCAGCAGATGGAAGGCCCCCGAGGCGTCGCGCGCGCCCGGCGGCAGGTAGCGCAGCGCCAGCACGTCGCCGATCGCCAGCGGATTCACCCGCGCCAGCATCGGCACGAACACCACCGCCAGCGCCATCGCGCCGAGCAGGACCGCCGCGGCCAGCGCGATCGGGTCGCGCCGGCGATCGCCGGTGAGCGCGGCCGGCGTCACGAGGCGCTCCGCCGCGGATCGAGCAGCGGCAGTACGAGGTCGGCGGTGAGATTGGCCGCGATCACGACCGCGGCGTACAGCATCGCGCTCGCCATCACCACGGGATAGTCGCGGGCCGCGATCGCCGACAGCATCGTCTTGCCCATGCCCGGCCAGGCGAACACCGCCTCCACGAACACCGAGCCGGCCACGAGGGCCGGTAGCGACAGCGCCAGCAGCACGACGAGCGGCGGCAGCACGTTGGCCAGCACGTGGCGCGCGAACACGCGGCGCGGCCCGGCGCCCTTGGCCCGCGCCGTGCGCACGAAGTCCTGGCGCATCACGTCGGCCACGTGGCTCCGCGCGTAGCGGGCGATGCCCGCGGCGCCGATGGCCGAGAGGATCGCCACCGGGAGCACCGCGTGGCGCACCACGTCGCGTACGGACGCGAACCCCGTGAGTTGCGCGCCTGGCGTGTGCACGCCGAACGCCGGCAGCCGCAGCCATGCGGGAAAGCCCATCACGCTCGCGCCGTACGTGAACACCGCCACCAGCGCCAGCGCGATCCAGAACGACGGCATGGCGAACACGGCCGTGGTCAGCACGGTGAGCGTCCGATCGGCGCCGGTGCCGCGCCGTGCGCCCTGCAGCACGCCGATCGGCACTCCGATCAGAAACGTCAGCACGAGCGACGCCAGCCCCAGTCCCAGCGAGATGGGGGCCGCCCGGGCAATCACCCGGGTCACCGGCTCGCGGGTGGCGAAGCTCTGGCCGAGGTTCCCGGTGAGCACGTCCCCCACCCAGCGTGCATATTGGACCGGGTAGGACGCGTCGAGGCCGAACGCATGGCGCAGGCGGGCCACGTCGGCCGGCGACGCGCTGGGGGGCACCAGCATCGTGGCCGGATCGCCCGGCGCCATGCGCACGAGCAGGAACGTGAGGCTCACCACGAGCCACAACAAGACGACGGCGTCGCGCAGGCGACGGACCACGGGGAGGGCGGACACGCGTTGAACATGCGAGCGGTGCGGCGCGCGTCAATCGTGGCGGTGCTGGCGGCGGCCTGCGGGGCGCCCCCGCGCGCGCCCGGCGTGGCCGTGTTCGCGTCGGGCACCGACCTCGAATCGGCCAACCCGCTGGTCACCATCCACCCGCTGTCGCGCCAGGTGCAGCGGTACGCCCTGTACACCACCCTCGCGCGCTACGACGCCACGCTCCAGCCGGTGCCGTACGCCGCGCGCGCCTGGACGTGGAGCCCCGACCGCCGCGTACTCCGGTTCCACCTCGTGACCGCCCTGCGCTGGCACGACGGCCAACCGACCACCGCCGCCGACGTCGCGTTCACGCTGCTCGCCGCCCGCGATCCCGTCACCGGCTACCCGCGTGCCGGCGACCTCGCCGCCGTGGATACCGTGGTCGCGGTGGACGACTCCACCGCCGACGTCCGGTTCGCCGCGCCGCAGACATCGTTCCCGCTCGTGCTCTGCGAACTGCCCATCCTGCCCGCGCATCTGCTCGCTACGGTGCCGCGCGCGCGCATGCGCACCGCCGCGTTCAACGACGCGCCGGTGGGCAACGGGCCGTTCCGCTTCGTGGAGCGCGTGCCCAATCAACGCTGGGTGTTCGCCCGCAACGACGACTTTCCGGCGGCGCTCGGCGGCCCGCCGCGTCTGCGCGGACTGGTGATCCCCGTCGTCGACGAGGCGACCACGAAGTTCGCCGGACTCGCCAGCGGCGAGCTGGACGTGGCCGGCATCTCGCCCGCCATGGCGGCGCTCGTGCGCCGCGATCCCACGCTGCGCCTCGTGGAGTATCCCATCCTGTTCGAGACCGGCATCGTGCTCAACACGCACCGGCCGCCGTTCGACGACGTGCGCGTGCGACGGGCACTGTCGCTCGCCATCGACCGTGACCGGCTGGTCCGCGTGGCGCTTGCTGGCTTCGGGCGGCCCGCGTCGGGCCCGGTGGCGCCCGAGGTGCCGTATGCCGATACCACGCCTCCGGTGTTCGCCCCGGCGCGCGCCGACTCCCTGCTCGACGCCGCAGGGTGGGTGCGCGGCGCCGACGGGCGGCGCAGGCGCGACGGCCGGCCGTTCACCTTCGAGCTGCTCACCGTCGGCACCGCCGACAACGCCCTCGAACAGCTCACGCAGGCCGATCTCGCGGCCCGTGGCATCACGATGCGGGTGCACCAAATGGAACTCGGCGCGTTGCTCACCGAGGCCCGGGCGCGGCCCAAGCGGTTCGACGCCCTGGTCACCGGGGTCTCCGGCGATCTGTCGCTCGCCTACCTGCGCGCGATGTTCCAGTCGCGCCAGGCGGGGAGCGCGCTCGACTACGCAGATTTTCACGAGCCGGCGCTGGACGCGGCGTTCGCCCGGGCCACGGCGGCGCGCACCGACAGCGCCCGCGCCAGCGCCTGGCACGACGTCCAGCACGAGCTGGCGCGGCAGGCGCCGGTGATCTGGCTCTACCACGCGCGGGGAGTGCAGGGCGTGTCCCGGCGGCTGCGCGGCGTGGTCATGGATCTGCGCGGCGAACTGGTGACGCTGGCGCAATGGCGCCTCGTGTCGAGAGATTCCCTGTAATGCCGCTCCTCATCGATTCCAAACTTCTCGCCGCCCGCCGTCCGGTGGCGGCCGGCGCGCTGGCCCCGCTGGCCGACTCGCTCGCCGCCGATCTCGAGCGCGTGCTTGCCGCCGGTCTCCGCGTGCCCACCGACAAGGCGCTGCTGTCGCGCGCCGGGGGCTACTGCGAGAAGGACGGGTCGCCGCTCACCTTCGATCCCTGGTCGCCCCACGAGCATCGCTGCCCCACCTGCGGCCAGGTGCACCGCGGCGCGCTGCACGACCGCTGGTGGCTGTATCCGTATCAGTTGTGGCTGGCCGAACGCACCGTGCACGCGGCCGCGCTCCATGCCGTGCGCGGCGACGAGCGGCACGCGCGGTTCGCCGCCGACATCCTCAATCAGTACGCCGACGCGTACCGCCAGTATCCCAATCGCGACAACGTGCTCGGTCCCACGCGGCCGTTCTTCAGCACCTATCTCGAATCGATCTGGCTGCTGCAGCTCTGCGTGGCGCTCGATCTGCTGGAGACCGCGGGCTACGGCGTGGCCGGCGACACCATTCGCGAGCGGTTGGTGGAGCCGAGTGCGGCGCTCATCGCCAGCTACAACGAGGGCCAGTCCAACCGCCAGGTGTGGAACAACGCGGCGCTCCTCGCGGCGCAAGTGGTGTTGGGGCAGGAACACGCGCTCGACGAAATCATGTTCGGACCCTCGGGCCTGCTCGTGCACCTGGAAGACGGCCTGCTCGACGACGGCACATGGTACGAGGGAGAGAACTACCACCAGTTCGCCCATCGCGGCCTCTGGTACGGCGTGCTGCTGGCGGAGCGCACGGGACGGCCGTTGCCCGCGGAGACGATCGCGCGCTTCGACCGCGGGTTCGCCGCCACCTTCGCGACGGCGCTGCCCGACCTGACGCTGCCGTCGCGCAAGGACTCGCAGTACGCGACGTCGGTGCGCCAGTGGCGCTTCGCCGAGCAGTGCGAACTCGGCCTCGCTCGCGGCGCCAATCCGACGCTCGCCGCCATGCTCACCCAGCTCTACGATCCCCACGCGCCGGCGGCGCCCGGCGACACGGGCCGCGCCAGCTCCAGCGCCGAAGCCGAGCGCAACGTGCGCGCGGTGCGCCTCACGCGGGCCGACCTCGGCTGGAAGTCGCTGCTGTTCGCGCGCGAGCGGCTGCCCGCCAACGACGGCCAGGGCTTGCGCACCACGTTGCTGCACGGCCAGGGCATTGCCGTCTTCCGCCGCGAGCGCGCCCGCGTGTACGCGGCGCTCGACTACGGCCAGTCGGGCGGCGGGCACGGCCACCCCGACCGGCTCAACGTGCTCTTCTCGATGGGCGCCACGCGGTGGCTGGACGACCTCGGCACCGGATCGTACGTGGATCCGTCGCTCCACTGGTACCGCAGCACGCTCGCCCACTGCGCGCCCATGGTGGATGGCCACTCGCAGTGGCGGGTGGACGGTACGCTCGAAGCCTTCGACGAGCAGGAGCACGCGGGGTGGGTGCGCGCCCAGGCCCGCATCTGGCCCGATGTCGTGGCCCAGCGCACCCTGGTGGTGATGCCGGGGTACTTCATCGACCGCCTGCGGTGGCGCGCCGGCCACAACGCCGTGGTTTCCTTGCCCGTCCACTGCGACGGCACGCTCACCGGCCAGATCAAATCGGCCCGCGGACGCTTCGTCGGCGCCGGCGGCCTGGAAGACGGCGACAAGTACGTGACCACCGAACGAGCCTACCATGTACCGGCGGCGGGGCGCGTCCAGCTCACGGCCAACGCCACCGCCGGCGAGGACCCCCCGCGTGCCTTCACGCGATGCCAGGGGCCCACCACCTGGTACACGCTCGTCGCGCCCGGGCAGCCGCCGGGCACGCGCCGGCGCTTTCACGTGATCGAATCCAAAGCGGCCGCACTGGGCGCCATCTGCACGGTGTGGGCGTGGTCCAAGGAGATCGAAGCGGTGGAGTGGAACGGCGACGCTGTCGTCGTGACCCACCGCGACGGCGCCCGCCATCGCCACGAGCCGGCCGAAGACGGGTGGCACGTGGAGCTGCGCTCCAACGCCCGCTCGCGCTACGTGACCCTCGGCGGACTCATCCCGGACGACGAAGCGCTCGCCGTGACCGCCGAGCGCATGGGCACGCCCATCTCCAACCGCGCCGTGCCGGCAGAGAGCGACGCGACCGTGGAGCCCACGACCGAGAACTACAACGGACTGCTCCTCTCACCGGCCAAGTTCCAGTCGCCGTGGTGGACCGACGCCTCGCCCGAAGAGCGCACGCGCTATGCCGCCTATCATCTCGGGGCGCCCACCTATCGGCGTTCGGAGGAGACGTGGGATGAAGCGGGCCGGCCCACGGCGCGGGTCGCCATCGCCGCGGCCGCCCGCACGCTCGTCGTGGACGTCCAGGTGGCGGCCGCCAGTCCGCGCTTCGTGCCCGCCGACGCGGTGAATCCGTACGACAACGAATCCCCCGATATCAACGGCGACGGCGTTCAGTTGTACGTGCGCGCCGCCGGCGACGGCGGCGCCTGGCTGCTCGTGCCCGAGACCTCCGGCAAGCCGGGCGCGGTGCGAGCCCGCCCACTCGCCGGCTGGGGCGGTCTCAAACTGGCGCGCACCGCGTGGCGCCGCACGCGCGACGGCTACGAGTTGCGCGCCGAGGTGGCCATGCGCGAACCGCTCGAGGTGGGCAGCGAGGTGGCGCTCGACGTGCTCGTCAATGAGACGGCGCCGGGCCGTGAGCGTCGGCGTGGACAGCTCATCCTCAGCGGCCCCGACGGGGAATTCGTGTATCTCCGGGGCGACCGCCACGATCCGTCGCGGCTGCTCTGGTTCACGATCGTCACGTGACGCCGTCGCCGCTGGCCCGCATCCGGGTCGTGTTGTTCGAACCGCAGGACCCGGTGAACATTGCCGCCACCGTGCGCGCCATGAAGAACATGGGCGTGGACACGCTCCACCTCGTGCGCCCGGTGGCCTACGATCCGCACCGGTTGGAAGGCATCGCCCACAACACCCGCGATCTGATCGATCGCATGGTGCACTTCGACGACTTCGACGCCGCCGTCGCCGGCTGCGTGCGCGTGGTGGGGTTCACGGCGCGCCGTCGCGCCGCGCGCTGGGCCGTGACCACGCCGCGCGACGAAGCCGCCGCCGCGCTGGCCGCGGCGGAGCAGGGGCCCGTGGCCTACGTGTTCGGCCGCGAAGACAGCGGCTTGCCGAATGAAGTGCTCGATCGCGTCCATGCCTCGGTGATGATCCCCACCACCGACCACGCGTCGCTCAACCTCGCCCAGGCGGTGCTCGTGGGGTTGTACGAACTGCACGTCGCCGCCGAACACGCCACCCGCGACGTCGCCCCGCCCCGTAAGGCCGCCCCGCCGCCCACGGCCGAGCAGTTCGAGCAGTACTACGCCGATCTCGAGCGCTCGCTCGACGCCATCCAGTTCTTCAAGACGCGCGAGTCGGAACACATCATGCGCACGCTGCGCTCGCTCACCTACCGCGCCGCCCCCGACGCCCGCGAGCTGTCGCTGCTGCGCGCCACGACGCTCGAGGTGCTGAACTACCTGCGCCGCACCGAGCGGGCTTGACGCCCTTCACCCTCTCCGCATTCTTCACGCCATGGTTTTCAAACGACTCTTCGATCGCGGCGCCGCCGCCGACACGCCTCGGGAACCCGAGACCGACGACCTGCCCGACCACGGGGCCCTGGCCCCCGAGGATGACTCGGCCCTCCCCGAACACGCGCCCGACCGGCCCTGGTCCGAGCGCGCCGCCGCCGTCATCGCCGGCGGCGCGTCCACGGGCAGCAAACGCAACGCCGGCCTGTATGGGTCGGACGCGCCCGGCGGACCCACGCACTTCATCCACGCGTCCGGCTGCCACGTGGTGGCCACCGACGGCGAGACGTACATCGACTGCTCCATGGCCCTCGGCGCCGTCGCCCTCGGCTACGCCGAACCCAACGTCACGCGCGCCGTGCTCGACGCCATCGGCGGCGGCCACGTGTCGGGCCTCAACAGCACCTTCGAGGTGGCCGTCGCCGAACGGTTGTGCGACATGATCCCCTGCGCCGAGCGCGTGCGGTTCCTCAAATCCGGCGCTGAGGCGACGTCGGCCGCCGTGCGCATCGCGCGCACGTACACCGGGCGCGACGTGGTGATCGCGTCGGGCTACCTGGGCTGGCACGACTGGGCCAGCGACGCCGCCGGCGTGCCCGAGGGCGCGCGGCGTGATGTCTTGCGCGTGCCGTTCGACGACGTGGCGGCGCTGGAGGCCGCCGTGGGCGCCGCCGGCGATCGTCTGGCCGCCATCATTCTCGAGCCGGTGGTCGAGCGCCTGCCGTCGGACACGTGGATTGCCCGCGCGCGCGAGCTGTGCACGCAGCGGGGCGCGGCGCTGATCTTCGACGAGATGAAGACCGGATTCCGTCTCGCCCCCGGCGGGTACCAGGAAGTCTCCGGCGTCACGCCCGACATGGCGACGTTCGGCAAGGCGCTGTCCAATGGCTTCCCCCTGGCCGCGGTGTGCGGGCGGCAGGATCTCATGGAGGCGGCCAACCAGACGTGGATCTCGTCCACATTGGCCGGCGAGGCGGGCGCCCTCGCCGCCGCCCTCACCGTGCTCGAATGGCACGAACAGGCGGATATCTGCGATGCCCTGGCCAAGAACGGCGCCGAGATGCGCCGTGCCGTGTCGGCGGCCGTCGAGGCCAGCGGCATTCCCGGCGTCACGCTCGAAGGGCTGGACCAGATGTGGTTCCTGCGATTCGCCGATCCGGTCATGGAGCAGGGGTTCCTGGCAGGCGCCGCGTCGCACGGCGTGCTGTTCAAGCTCGGTGCGTACAACTATGCGTCGATGGCCCACGACGACGACGCCGTGAGGGAGATCGAGCGCGCGGCCAGCGCGGCGTTCGTCGAGTTGATCGAGAACGCATGACCGCCGTCCCGTCGGTGACTCCGCTGGCCGGCCCGGGCCCGTTGATCGACGTGCACGCGCACTTCTTTCACGCGCGCGGGCCGCGCGCCGATTGGGCGGCGGTCAACGACGCGCGGTTCCGTGCCGGCGAACGCATCGGCATCACGTATCACGTGGCGTCCATCCTCGGCAGTTGGGGGCTCTCGTCGCCCGTCTATTTCCCGTCGCCGTCCGACGTGACCGACGGCAACGACGCCATGCTCGCCATCGCCCGCGCGCACCCCGATCGTGTGCGCGCCTACGTGACGGTGAATCCCAATCATACGGCGCATGCCGTGGCCGAGATCGACCGGTGCGTGGCGCGCGGGGCGGTGGGCGTGAAGCTCGCCGCCAGCCGCCGCGCCGACGACCCGCTGCTCGATGCCGTGTGCGAGGCCGCGGCCCGCCACGGGCTGCCCATCCTTCACCACATCTGGCAGCATCGCACGCGCGACTGGCCGTCGCAGGAGATCTCCGACGGCGCCGATCTCGCGGTGCTCGCGCGGCGACATCCGGCAGTCACGTTCATCCTTGCCCACATTGGCGGCGGTGGGGACTACATGCATACCTTCCCGGCCATCGTTGACGCGCCCAACGTGGTGGTGGACGTGTCGGGCAGCGGCGTGGACCGCGGCATGCTCGATGAGGCGATCCTCCGGCTGGGCGCCGAGCGCGTGCTCTGGGGCAGCGACGTGACCATGGAGACCGGCCTCGCCAAGCTCATGGGCGTCGAGGCCATCCGCCTCACCGCCGACCAGACGGCGCTCATCCGGTGGGGCAACGCGCGGCGGATATTTCCGGCCGGGAGTTTCCCCACCGTGGAGCCGGCGGCGGCCCGCCAGGCGGCCGGATGATCGACGTCAACGCACTCATCGGCCCGTATCCCTTCCGATATGTGCCGCACCCCGACCCCGAGGTGCTGGTGCACGTGTTGGCGCGCGAGGGGTTGGCCGGCGCGTGGGTGGGGCACCTGCCCAGCGCGTTCCATCGCGACCCGTCGGCCGGCAACTCGCAATTGTTTACGGCGCTAGCCACGCACGCGCCGGCGCTGCGTCCCGTGCCTACCATTCGTCCCGACTGGCCCCGCTGGCACGACGCGGTGCGCGCCGCCGCCGCCGCCGGGGCGCCGGCGGTGCGGGCTTACCCGACCATCTGGCAACTCGGCCCGCACGACCCGCGCATGCGCGAACTGGCGCTGGCCTGCGCCGAGGCCAGGCTGGCGCTGCTGCTCACCGTGCGGTTCGAGGATCTGCGGCAGCGCCACCCGCTCGACACGGCCGGCGATCTGTCGGCCGCGGCCGTGCGCGACCTCGCGCGCGCCGGGGCGGGGGTGCGGCTCGTGGTCACGGCAGCGGGCCGCGACCTGATAGAGGAAGTGCACTGGGGGCTCACGCCGGAGGAACAGCGGCGCGTGGTCTGGGACATCTCCTGGATCTGGGGGCCGCCCGAGGACCATCTGGCGAAGCTCTTCCATACCATCGGCGCCGACCGGTTCGTGTACGGCACGCACTGGCCGTTGCGCCTCACGCAGACCGCGCGCGCCAACCTCGCGTTGCTCCCTGACGACCTGGCATCCGCGCGCCTGGCCGATCCCGACCGCCTGTTCGCGTGACCGGGGCCCGCGGGCGCCGGGGCTGGCGGCGGGAAAACCTTCGCGAGTTTTTTGGTCGCCAATACTTGCGCGAACCGGCGTTGACGGTGAAATTTTTTCGTCCTTCACAAACTTGTGAAATCGTTCACAAACTTGTGACTGCGTAGGCTCAGCCGTTGTTCCCGCTCACAAAGCTCTCGTTTTCAACGTGACATCCTTCCGCACCAGATCGCGATGACAAAGCGAAGGAAGTGGACCGCCATCCCGGGGCTGATTGCCCTCGCCACCGGGGCCGTGATGCTCTCCGCCTACAGCGGCGCGTCGTCCTCGCAGAACAGTTCGCCCACGCAGCCCATCGCGTTTCCGCATTCGGTGCACGTGGGCAAGCTCGGCATCAACTGCGTCTACTGCCACTACTCGGCCAACAAGTCGCCCGATCCCGGGCTCCCCGCCGTTTCCACGTGCATGGGCTGTCACACGCTGATCGGCGTGGACCGGCCGGCCAGCGATCTCGGGCCGGCGCGCAAGAGCGTCGGCATCCAGACCCTGTGGAAGTTTGCCGGCATGGCCGGCAAGCCCGCCCAGCCCATTCCCTGGGTGCGCATCCACAAGCTGCCCGAGTACGTCCACTTTCCGCATATGCGCCACGTGAACGCCGGCGTCACCTGCCAGGCGTGTCACGGCCCGATCCAGACCGAGGACCGGGTCTACCAGTACGCCTCGCTCAACATGGGCTGGTGCGTCAGCTGTCACGTGAACGGCTACGACCCGGCGCAGGGCGAAGCCATGGCGTCCATGGTGTCAGACGGCCACGGCGGCGCCGTGCTGCCTGCCAACTACAAGGCGCCCACCACGGCGACGCCCGATTCGCTGCGCAAGAAGGCGCGCTACGACTGTTCCGTCTGTCACTACTGAGCGCCGCGTGAATCCTCTGGTTCGCATCCCGATCTGCATCCCTGCGCGCGCCCCCCGCGCCGTTCGTCGTACGAGGAAAACGTCATGAGCAAGGCATCGGAGCCGAAGGGCAAGGGCGTCAAGCGCCGGGATTTTCTCAAGATCCTCGGGGTGAGTGGCGCCGCCGTCGGTGCCGCCGGCTGCAGTCCCGAGAACGCCGGCAAGTTGATCCCGTACCTCGTCTCGCCCGACCAGACCGTCCCCGGCGTGTCCACGTACTACGCGACCACCTGTCGCGAGTGCGCGGCCGCCTGCGGCGTCATCGCCGAGACGCGCGACGGGCGGACCATCAAGCTCGAGGGCAACCCCGACCACCCGCTCAACCGCGGCGCCATCTGCGCCCGCGGCCAGTCGGCGCTGCAGGCACTCTACAATCCCGATCGCCTCCGCACGCCGCTCGTGAAGAAGAACGGCGCCTGGGCGCCGATCTCGTGGGACGACGCCCTCACGCTGGTCAGCCAGAAGCTCGGCGAGGCGCGCAGCCGCAACACTGCCGCCAACGCGGTGTTCCTCAACCAGCACGAGAGCGGCAGCTTTCCCGAGTTCGTGGATCAGTGGCTGGCCGCGTTCGGCATGAAGCCCCACCTCAGCGTGGATTTCGAAGCCGATCAGGCGGCCATGGAAGCCAACCGCCGGGCCTACGGCGTGTCGTGGCCGCGGCTCGACTTCGCCGCCGCCCGCCTCGTGATCTCGTTCGGCGCCGACTTCCTCGACGGCTGGGGCGCGTCGGTGCCACAGCAACTCGACTACGCCGACGCGCGCTCCACCAACTTCGAGACGGCGCCCCGCGCCATCTACATCGGGCCGCGCCGCACGCTCACCGGCCTCAACTCCGATCAGTGGATCGCCTGCAAGCCGGGCACCGAACTGGCCATCGCCCAGGCGCTGCAGGGCACGCTGTCGCTGGCACAGGCCGCGCAGGCCAGCGGCGTGAGCGCCGACGTTCTGGGCGCCCTCGCCAAGGAATTCGCGTCGGCCAAGCCGAGCCTGCTGATCGCCGGCGTGCGCACCGGCAACGCGCTCGACGTGGCAATGGCGGTGGCCGACCTGAACAAATCGGCGGGCAATGTGGGGAAGACGGTCCGCCCCGACGTGCCGATCACCGCGTTCGAGGGCGTGGCCCGCTACAGCGAACTGGCCGACGCCGTGGAGCGCATGCGCGGCGGCAATGTTCCGGTGGCCATCGTGCGCGGTCCGAACCCCGCGTACTTCCTGCCGGCGTCCATGAAGTTCGCCGAGGCGTTCGCCAAGGTGCCGTTCAAGGTCGCGTTCGCCACCCAGCCCGACGAGACCGTGGAACTGTGCGACCTGGTGCTGCCCGACCTCCATGCGCTCGAGAACTGGGGCGACGCGCAGCCCGTCAAGGGCACGCTGTCGCTGCAGCAGCCGGCCATGGACCCGGTGTTCAGCGGCACGCGCGCCGCCGGCGACGTCATGCTCGCGCTGGCGCAGAAGGATCCCGCGGTCGCGTCCCGGTTTCCGCAGAAGGACTACCGCTCGTGGGTCATGGGACACTTTGCCGGTGGACCGGCGGGGTTCGCGGCGGGGCTCGCCAAGGGCGTTCTGGCCGGCACGATGGCGGTGCCCAGCGCGCCCGCCGCGGCCGGCGCCGCCCATGCGCCCGCGCTCGACGCGGGCGCCGGCGATTTCTATCTGATCACGTATCCGCACCCGGTGCTCGGCGACGGCCGAGGCTCCAACAAGCCATGGCTGCAGGAGCTGCCGGATCCGGTCGCCAAGATCCTGTGGAGTTCGTGGGTCGAGATCCACCCCGAGACGGCGACGCGCCTGGGCATCGCGCGCGGCGACATCGTCGAGGTGAAGACGGCGAACGGCGCGATCAAGGCACCGGCCTATCTCTACCTCGGCGTGCGTCCGGATACGATCGCCATCCCGCTGGGACAGGGGCACCGCGCGGCAACGCCGATCCCGGCGTGGGACCCGCTCAAGACGGACGCGACCCGGGAGATCCAGTGGGGCTACGGCCGGTACGCGCGCAACGTCGGAGTGAATCCGTTCGACGTCCTGCCCGGCGCGTCCGACGCGGCCGGCGGATTCGTATGGACGTCCACCAAGGCGTCGATCACCAGGACGGGTGACAGCGAGATCATCCCGTCCACCGAAGGCTCGGCGCGGCAGCACGGCAGAGGCATCGCGCAGGCGATGACGATCGCCGACCTCCTCAGCGGCAAGCCCGAGCCCAAGGAAGAGCAGATCCCGGGCGACGCATCGCACGAATACCTGCCCGGCCTGCGCGCCCCCGTGGCGGCCGACGCGCAGGGCGCGCTCGGCGCGCCCACGGCCGCCGATTCGGGCACGCATCTCGGGATGTACGATCCCAAGAACCCGCTGGGCATGGCCAAGCGGCGGTGGGCGATGACCATCGATCTCTCGCGCTGCACCGGGTGCTCGGCCTGCGTCACGGCGTGCTACGCCGAGAACAACATCCCCACCGTGGGTGCCGCGTGGCAGAACGCCACGGTGTACGCGGTGGAGAAGTCCGGCTACAACATGGTCCGCGGGCGCGAGATGAACTGGATCCGCATCGAGCGGTACTTCGAGGGCGCCGACGACGCCAAGTTCGGCGAGGAGTTCGAGGGCCGCGTGGTGCCGATGATGTGCCAGCAATGCGGCAACGCGCCGTGCGAGCCGGTGTGCCCGGTGTTCGCCACGTACCACTCGCCCGACGGACTCAACGTGCAGGTCTACAACCGGTGCGTGGGCACGCGGTACTGCTCCAACAACTGCCCGTACAAGGTGCGCTACTTCAACTGGTTCGGCTACGGCGAGAAGGATCGCCGGCAGTACGCGTTCCCCGAGCCGCTCAACTGGCAGCTCAACCCCGACGTGACCGTGCGCGGCAAGGGCGTCATGGAGAAGTGCACGTTCTGCGTGCAGCGCATCCGCGAGGCCGAGAGCCGGGCCACGCTCGAGCACCGCGAGCTGATGCCCGACGAGTTCACGACGGCCTGCGCGGCCAGCTGCCCGTCGCGCGCGATCACGTTCGGCGATGCGGCGGACGCCCGCTGGTCGGTGAACAAATTGATCGAGGACACGCGCGCGTACACCGTGTTCAAGGAACTCAACACCTATCCCGCGGTGGTCTACTTGAAGAAGGTCAACCATCCCTCGCCGGCAACGGCGGGCAACGCTTCGTAAGGGAGGGCACAGCATGGCCACGACCGCAGCGCCCTTCCCGACCCCCGACGAGCGGCGACCCAACGTCGCCTCGGCGGACGTGCACTTCCCGGCGATCAAGACCTTTGAACAGATCGATCGCGAGATCATCGCCACCATGCGCCCCACGCTGGGGTGGTTCGTGTTGCTCGCCATGGCGATCCTCGCGATGCTGATCGGAGCCGCCACCTGGACCTATCAGATCTACGAGGGGCTGGGCGCGGCGGGCTACGCGCCGCCGGTGATGTGGGGCGTGTACATCGTCAGTTTCGTGTTCTGGGTCGGCATCGGCCACGCCGGCACGCTGATCTCGGCCATCCTGTATCTGTTTCGCGCCGGGTTCCGCACCAGCATCTACCGCGTGTCCGAAGCGATGACCGTGTTCGCGGTGATGACGGCCGGGTTGTTCCCGATCCTGCACCTCGGGCGGCCGTGGAAGTTCTTCTATCTGATTCCGTATCCCAACTGGCGGCTGATCTGGCCCAACCCCAAGAGTCCGCTGGTGTGGGACGTGTTCGCGATCCTCACGTACCTCACCGTCTCGGCCACCTTCCTGTTCGTGGGACTGGTGCCTGACTTCGCGGTGATGCGGGACCGCGAGAAGAATCCCATCCGCAAGCGCGTGTTCGCCACCCTCTCGCTCGGTTGGCGCAACTCGGATCGGGAGTGGCGCCACTTCGCGCGCGCCTACCTGTTCCTCGCCGCGTTCGCGACGCCCCTCGTGCTCTCCGTGCACTCGGTGGTGTCGTTCGACTTCGCGATGGCCAACGCGCCCGGCTGGCACGCCACGATCTTTCCGCCGTATTTCGTGGCCGGGGCGATCTTCTCGGGCATCGGGATGGTCTTCACGATCGTCATCCCGATGCGCAAGTTCTTCAAGCTCGAGCACTACATCACGCTCAACGATCTCGACGCCGCGGCCAAGCTGTGCCTGTTCACGTCGCTCGTGGTGGGCCTCGCGTACCTCACCGAGTTCCAGATGGGGTGGCTGAGCGGCAATACCATCGAGCAGGAGTTCTGGTACAACCGCGTGTTCGGACAGTGGGCCTGGGCGGCGTGGATCATGCTGATCTGCAACACCGTGCTCCCCATGTCGCTGTTCTCGCAGAAGCTGCGCCGCAACACCACCTGGCTGTTCATCCTCTCGCTGTTCATCAATCTCGGCATGTGGTTCGAGCGGTTCGTGATCATCGTGCCGACGCTGTCGCACGAATTCGAGCCGTGGCAGTGGGGCGGCTATCGCCCGACCTGGGTCGATTACGGCATCCTGCTCGGCAGCTTCGGCTGGTTCTTCATGTGGTTCCTGCTGTTCATCAAGCAGATGCCCACCATGGCGATCTCGGAATTCAAGGAACTCATCCCCGCGCGCATGCGGCACGGACGCGCCGATGGGGGGGCCCACTGATGCCTGGCGTCATCGCGGCCTTTCATGAACTGGACTCCGCCGTGCATGCGGTGGAGGATCTCAAGAAGCAGCACTTCGGCGAGATCACGGTGTACACGCCCACGCCCCTGCACGCGTTCGATGAGGTGCTGGCGCGTCCCGAGAGCCACGTGCGGCGGTGGACGCTCATCGGCGGCCTGCTGGGCTGCAGCTTCGGCTACTGGATCTGGGTGTGGATCTCGCGCTACTGGCCGCTCGTCGTGGGTGGCAAGGCCATCGTGGCCTGGGTGCCCTACACCATCTTCGGGTTCGAGGTGATGGTGCTCGTCGGGTCGCTGGCCACCGTGTTCGGCATGATGGCCAATTCCCGCATCCCGCGCCTCACGATGACCGTGGGCTACGACCCGAGGTTCAGCGGCGGCCACTTCGGGGTGTGGGTCGAGACGGCTCCCGAGCGCGCCGACGCCGCCGCCGACGTGATGCGCCACCACGGGGCGGAGGAGGTGCGGCATGAGCGCTAGACTCCATCGCCGGGTGCTGCGGCTGGGGGCCTTCGCCGCCGCCGCCCTGCTCCTCAGTGGCTGCTCCTGGTTCACCGATTTCAAGCGGCAGCCGAGCTGGCATCCGTGGCAGAGCGAGGCCGATACGATCCCTGCTCGCGGCAACCCGCAGATGTCGGTGCCGGTGTACGGCAGCGTGGCCCCCGGCTTCATCTACAGCCGCGCCGCACTGCCCACCACCATCGATTCGATGGCCGGCCTCACGAACCCGGTGCCGCCCGATGCGCGGTCGCTGGCCAACGGCCGCATGTACTTCGAGATCAACTGTTCGGTGTGCCACGGCGTGGCCGGCCAGGGCGACGGGATCGCCACCAAGTACGGCATGATCCCGATGTCGCTCATGTCCGACCGCGTCAAGGCGTTCAGCGACGGCTACATCTTCGGCATGATCCGCAACGGGCGCGGCGTCATGCCCACGTACAATCGCATCGAAGAGCCCGATCGCTGGGACATCATCAATTACATTCGCGCGCTGCAGGGCAAGTTCCCCGGCGTGACCGTCCCCACGGGGCCGGTGGGCAAGCCCGGCGAGACCGGCGCCACGCTCCCCGGCGTCACGCAGATGGG
>Ga0307375_10001350_pt1 | contig 27055 bp, 23 predicted proteins | sample TR1MG_FD_202531 | JGI IMG/M metagenome (GOLD analysis project Ga0307375, IMG submission 202531) | Soil microbial communities from Risofladan, Vaasa, Finland - TR-1 | ecosystem: Environmental > Terrestrial > Soil > Coastal area > Acid sulfate soil | place: Finland: Risofladan, Vaasa | collected...
CGATGGCAGCAAGGTCAGCTGCGAGCTGCTGGACAAGGCCAGCGGTACGATGGCGCTTGTCGGAGCCAGCACACCGACCTGGATCATGCCGAACGCGAACGCCAGCGGCTATTACCGCTTCAGCCTGGGCAGGCAGGCGCTGGCGGGCCTCACGGCTGAAGTGGGCAGGCTCAGTGATGCCGAACAGCTGGCGTATGCCGATGCCGTCGATGCCAGCTTTCGCCGTGGCGATCTCGACGCCGGTGACGTACTGGCCGCGTTCAAACCGTTGACGGCCTCGAAAATCCGCGAAGTGGCGACGGCACCGCTGGCTCAGATCGAATGGATCTATCACCACGAGGCCACTACCGAAGCGCAGCGTACCCACATCACCGGCTGGATCAAGAACGCCTATCTGCAGCGTCTTGAGCAGCTGGGCTACCAGCGCAAGGCCGGCGAGTCGGAGGATGCGTCGCTGTTACGCAGCACCCTGGCCAGCGCGCTGGCTTTCGATTTCAAGTTGCCCGAGGTTCGCGCCGCCCTGCTCAAGCAGGGTGAGGCGGCGCTCAAGCGCAAGGCGAATGGGCGCCTCGATCTTGCCGCCGCTGATCCCGACCTGCTTGGCGATGCGCTGGGTATGGCGGTGCAGGAACAGGGCAAGCCCGCGGTCGACGCCTTGATTGCCGAGCTTCCAAAAACCAGCGACGCGGCGTTGCGCAACGGCATGCTTGGCGGTCTGGCCAGCGTCAGCGACCCGCTTCTGGCCGAACAGGTGCACGACTTCGCGCTGGACAAGCAGGTCAAGGTCGGCGAGATGCTGTCGCTGCTGCGCGGCGGGCGCGACAGCCTGGCCGAGCGCAATGCATTGTGGCAGTGGTTCACGGCGCATTACCCGCAGGTGCTGGCGCGCACCGGCAGCTTCGCTGGCGGTTATCTGCCTCGCCTGGCTGCTGGCGGTGGTTGCTCCATACCCGAAGTCGAGCGCTTGCAGGCGTTCTTCAAGTCGCGCATGAACGATGCGGCTGGTGTGGACCGAGGCCTGGCGCAGACCAGCGAATCGATCCGCTTGTGCAGCGCGCTGAGGGCCGCGCAGGATCCGCAGGCGATCGCCGTGGTCCGCTGAGCGGCCGCAGCGGGCCAGCGATCAGTCGCCATGCCGGACGCTGGGCGTCCTATAGGGTAAAAAGGCATCGGGGCTGAAGCCCCTCCCACAGGTGCTGAATCGCTTGTGGGAGATGTGACTAAGGTCCCTCCACTCCGACAAGCCCTTTCTGACTCGCCACGGTCAAACATACAAGCGACTTCAGTCGCGATGCACCCCTCCAATACAGTCGCCGGTCACCGCCCGGAATGCCTGTCGCTGTATGCCTGTCGCCTGTCGCCTACACTGTGCCAACCACGGGGACGTACAGGGAGAGGGACATGCTTCGTCGATCGTCATGGCTGTTGGGTATGTGGCTGCTGTTCGTCGCGCCGCTGCTGGCGCAGGATGTGCCGCCGCCGTTGCGCGACTGGCAAGGCTGGGTGCTGCACGATGTGCCGCAGCAGGGCTGCCCGTTCCTGGCCAACCAGATGCCGAACGATGGCAGTTACCAGTGCGCGTGGCCGGGCCGGTTGACCCTCGATGCCGGCACAGAGGCTGGCCGCTTCAGCCTCGATGTGCATGTCGATGCGCCGAGCTGGGTGGCCTTGCCCGGCGACGAGAAAAACTGGCCGCAGCAGGTCAGCGCCAACAACCAGCCTGCCACCGTGCTGCAACGCGCCGGTCAGCCGATGCTGTGGCTGACGCCCGGCGATTACCAATTGCATGGCACGCTGCCGTGGGCCGTACGCCCCGCGCGCTTGCGCGTGCCGGCGGCGATCGGACTGGTCGCGCTGAGTGTGGACGGCGCGGCGGTCGCGCGGGTCGAACGCAACGGCGATCAGCTCACCCTCGGCGAAGCCGCCGCCGCGCAGCGCGCCGCCGATGCGTTGTCCTTGCGCGTGTACCGGCGCCTCGCCGACGGCTTGCCGGCCATGCTGCAGACGCAACTGCGGTTCAACGTCACCGGTAGCGCGCGCGAGCAACTGCTCGGCCCGGTGCTGCCGGCCGGCTTCGTCGCCACCGCGCTGTCCGGGGGGCTGCCCGCGCGGCTGGAGAGCGACGGCCGCCTGCGCGTGCAATTGCGGCCGGGCCAGTGGACGGTGATGCTGGATGCCCGCAGCACCACTCCCTTGAGCAAGGTCGCCTTGAAACTGCCGGCCGCGCCGTGGCCGCGGCAGGAAATCTGGAGCTACGCCGACGACACCGGCCTGCGCAGCACGCGGGTGGACGGCACGCCCACCGATGCCGCGCAGGCCGGCGTGCCGCCGCAGTGGAGCGACCTGCCGGCGTATGTGCTGGACGACAGCTTGGGTCTGGCGATCGAGCAGGGCACGCGCGGCGACACGGCTGGCCAGGGCGATCAACTGCGCGTGCAGCGCCAGTTGTGGCTGGACTTCGACGGCAGCGGGCTCAGCATCGCCGATCGCCTGGGCGGCGAGCTGCGCCATCACCAGCGGCTGGACGTGGCCGCGCCATGGCAGTTGCAGCGTGCTTCGCAGAACGGCGAACCGCTGCTGGTCACCAAGGGTACCGACGGCCGCAGCGGTGTCGAGCTGCGCGAGCGGCAACTCGATCTCGATGCGGGCCTGCGCCTGGCCAGCCATGGCGGCGCCATTCCGGTTTCGGGCTGGCAGATCCCGCTGGAAGGCATCGATGCCACCTTGCATCTGCCGCACGGTTACCGCCTGCTCGGTGCGCTCGGCGCGGATCGTTCGCCCGATTCGTGGGTGGCGCAATGGAGCCTGCTCGACCTGTTCGTGGTCGCCTTGATCGCGCTGCTGGCCGGGCGGGCGCTCGGCTGGCCGTGGGCGGTGCTGGCGGCGGGGTTCCTCGCGCTGGCGCAGCACGAGAGCGGTGCGCCGCGCTGGACACTGGCGCTGGCCCTGGCGTTGGCCCTGCTGCTGCGCGCGCTGCCGGAAGGGCGCCTGCGCCTGGGCGCGCGGGTCGGTGCCGTCGCGATGTTTGCGCTGGCGGTGCTGTGGACCTTGCCGTTCGCGGCCACGCAGCTGCAGTACGCGCTGCATCCGCAGTTGGAGCGCGTGGTCAAGGAACGCGCCGTGCAGATGAATTTCATCGAGCCGCCCCCTGGCGCAATGGGGCAAATGAAGCAGAGGATGGCGGCTGCACCGGCAGTCGAGGAAAGGTCATCCATGCGGATATCAGCGGCAGCGGATCAGGCCGCTTCGATGGGTAGCAACGAACCCCGGACGATGGTCGCGTCCGCATCCATGCAGGCTGTCCACGAGCAGGACAACCGCAGCCTGATCCAGGCCGGCGGCGGCACGCCGCAGTGGGACGTCGGCAACGATTACCGGCTCGGCTGGTCCGGCCCGGTGACCACCACGCAGACCAGCCGGCTGGTGATCGCGCCGGCATGGCTGGTGCGGTTGCTGCGGGTGGCGATGGTCGGCCTGCTGGCGGCCTTGCTGGCGAAACTGGTGCCGCTGCTGCTGACGCCGCTGCGCGCACGCTGGACGGGTTGGCGCGGCGGTGCCGCCAGCACGGCGTTGCTGGCGCTGGCGCTGCTGCCGTGGGGCGCGCATGCGCAAAGCCTGCCGAGCCAGGAGCTGCTCAATCAATTGCGCCAGCGACTCACCGAGGCGCCCAGATGCGCGCCGACCTGCGCCGCCGTGCCGCAGGCCATGCTGCAGGTCAGCGGCGACGTACTGGCGGTGGAACTGGAAGCGGATATCGGCGCACCGATCGCGCTGCCGCTGCCGCAACCGGACGATGCCATGCAATGGCTCGACGTCGGTGTGGACGGCCATGCCGCCGCGCCGCTCGTCCGGCGTGGCGGGCAACTGCTGCTGCGGCTGGACCGCGGCGTGCACCGCATCAGCCTGCGCTACCGCCTCGGCGCGGCCGACAGCGCGAACCTGCGTTTCGCGCTGCGCCCGCAGCGCATCACCTTCAGCGGGCAGGGCTGGTCGGCCGGCGGCATCGATGACGATCGCCTGCTCGGCGACAGCGTCGCGCTCAACCGCGTACGCACCGCCACCGACGGCAAGGCGCAGGCCGCGGCACAGAACTTCCCGCCGTACGTGCGGCTGACCCGCAACCTGGTGCTCGGAGTCGACTGGACGGTGGAAAACACGGCCGAGCGGATCGCCCCGCGCGAGGGCGGTTTCAGCACCACGTTGCCGCTGCTGCCCGGCGAGCATCCGCTGGGCGACGACACGCCGGTCAAGGACGGCCGCATCAGCATCACCTTCAACGCCGGCAGCAACGTGGTGCGCTGGAGCAGCCGGCTCGATCATGCCGCGCAGCTGACGCTGAAGGCGCCGGCACTGGGCGAACGGGCCGAGGTGTGGCAGGTGCATGCCGCGCCGATGTGGCACGTCGACGCGAAGGGCGTGCCGACCAGCGCCAGCGACGATGGCCTGCTGTATCAGCCGTTGCCCGGCGAGAGCCTGCAGCTGGCGTTCACCCAGCCGGTGGCGGTGGCGGGCGACAGCCTGGCGTTCGACCGCGTGCAGATGGACAGTGCCGCCGGCGTGCGTGCCACCGTAACCACGTTGAGCATGCACGCGCGCAGCACGCGCGGTGGCGAGCATGCGATCACCCTGCCGGCCGGCGCCGAGCTGCTGCAGGCGAGCCGCGATGGCGAGTCGATCAACCTCGCGGTGCGCAACGACCAGCTCAGCCTGCCGCTGCTGCCCGGCGAGCACGACTACCAGCTGCGTCTGCGCGAACCCGGCGGCGTCGCTGCGCGCACGCGCACGCCGACGCTGGCATTGCATGCGGCCGCGGCGAATATCGACCTCACGCTGCACCTGCCGCAGGACCGCTGGGTGCTGTGGACCTGAGGGCCGGGCGACGGGCCGGCGGTGCTGTACTGGTCGCAGCTGATCGTGCTGCTGCTCGCCTCGTGGCTGCTGGCGCGTTATGCGCCGACGCCGTTGCGCTTGCGGCACTGGCTGCTGCTGGGGCTGGGCTTCTCCGCGTTCGCGTGGAGCGCCTACGCGCTGGTGGTGGTGTGGCTGATCCTGCTCGGGTTGCGCGCGCGCAGCGATGCGTCGACGCGGCTCGGCGCGACCGGATTCAACCTGCTGCAGCTGGCACTGGCCGCACTCACGCTGCTGGCGCTGACGGCGCTGATCGCGGCGGTGCCCAGGGGGCTGCTCGGCCTGCCCGACATGCACGTCGCCGGCAACAACTCCAGCGCCTGGCAGTTGCACTGGTTCGCCGACCGGACCGCCGACGCATTGCCGCGCGGCGGCGTGTTCAGCGTGTCGCTGTGGGTCTACAAGCTGGCCATGCTGGCGTGGGCGCTGTGGCTGGCCAACGCGCTGATCGGCTGGCTGCGCTGGGGTTTCGAGGCATGGACGCAGGGCGGTTACTGGCGCAAGCCAGAGCCGAAGCCGGTCGCCACGCCGCCGCATTTGCCGGGGCCACCGCACGATGCCTGACGTGCGCGGTGCACTGGCCGCGGGCACGCAGCGCCTCGGCGAGCGAATCGACGCCGAGTTGCTGCTGCACGTGCTCGGCAAGCCGCGCAGCTGGCTGTTCGCGTATGTCGACGACGCGCTGGATATGGACGTCCAGACGGCTTTTTTGGCGCTCGTCGAGCGCCGTACCGGCGGCGAACCGGTGGCCTACATCACCGGCCGCCAGGGCTTCTTGTCGCTGGAACTGGAGGTCACCCCGGCCACGCTGATCCCGCGTGCGGAGACCGAGCTGCTGGTCGAGCTGGCGCTGGCGCGGTTGCCGTGCGATACGGCGTGCAGCGTGGCCGATCTGGGCACCGGCAGCGGCGCCATCGCGCTGGCCATCGCCAGCGAACGCCCGCTGGCCAAGGTCGTCGCCACCGATGCCAGCGCCGCCGCGCTGGCGGTAGCGCAACGCAATGCGGCGCGGCTGGGCATCACCCATGTCCGTTTCGCGCAAGGCGACTGGCTGGCACCGCTGGCCGGCCAGGCGTTCGATCTGATCGTCTCCAACCCGCCCTACATCGAGGCCGCCGACCCGCATCTGGGTGAAGGCGACCTGCGCTTCGAGCCAGCCACCGCGCTCGCCTCGGGCGCCGACGGCCTCGACGCCATCCGCCGCATCGTCCACGCCGCACCCGCGCATCTCGACCCCGGCGGCTGGCTGCTGTTCGAGCACGGCTGGAATCAGGGCGAAGCCTCGCGCGCGCTGCTGGCAGGAGCGGGCTACGCGGAGGTGTTTACTGCGCGGGATCTGGAGCGGCGAGAGCGGGTGAGTGGGGGCGTCGAAATATCCAAACGTTTACTCGCTGGGTGAGGAATTGTTCCTGATTACCCATTACATTAAATTGTCCCCACCATTTCGCCACAGAACAAGTCGATGAAATCCGGATCTTTCAGCGGCAGGAAGTCGTACGGGCCGGCCAGCCCGATGAAACCGTCGAGCTGGCGCGGCTGCATGCCTACGCTGGCGAGCCAGTGTGCATCGGTGGCCAGCAGTGCGCCGACATGCGCGCCGGCGGAATGACCCATCAGGAACAGCGACGACGGGTCGCCGCCATAGCGCGCCGCATGCGTGTGCGTCCATGCCGCGGCATGCGCCACGTCCTGCATGAAGCCGTCCAGGCGCACCTGCGGCCACTGCCGGTAATCGGGAATCACCACCACCATGCCGCGGCGCGCCAGCGCCTCACCGGCCCAGCGATACCACGGCCGCTTGCCGGATTTCCAGCTGCCGCTGTAGAAAAGCACCCCCCACCGGGGCATGGTTGGCATCGCGCGGCCGGTACATGTCCAGCTTCAGCTGGTGGACCGGATCGAACAGTACGTCACGCTGCACCATCACATCCGCGTTGTTCGCCGTCGCGTTGAGTCCGCGGAAAAATGCCGCCTGGCAGCTGGTCAACAGGCTGCTGCCGAGCAGCAGCAACAAGGTGGCGATCACGGTGCGTCGTGCTGGTGGTGGCGAGTTCGTTGAAGCGTCGGGCGGCATGCGGAGGCCTGTCGTTGGAGTCGATCCATGCGGTGTGGTCGTCACGGGCACGCCCGGCGCATCGCAGGTCGGCCTGCAAGAGGTGTGGGTATCAGACAGGTACGAGCCAAACCCGTCGTGGGATGCAACCCAGTCTGTATGGTTGCCGTGTTCCACCTACACTGTGGCGCTCCCGTGGTCATGCGGGGTGGGTCACATCGCGCGGACAAGCAGCCTCCGGTTCTTGTGCGTGTAGCGTGCCCGCTTGCCGGCATCGACCACCACCGCGTTTCCATCCTCCTGCAGGGAACCCACGTGCCATCTGATGTGCGCCATGTCCTGAACGCCGCCAGCGCGCGCCTTGGCGAACGTATCGATGCCGAGCTGCTGCTGCTTCATGTGCTGCGGCAACCGCGTAGCTGGTTGATCGCACATGCCGATGACGTGCTGCCGGCCGAGGTCATTTCGGCCTATTCGGGCTTGCTCGACCGGCGCGGGCAGGGCGAGCCGGTGGCCTACATCACCGGCCGTCGCGGGTTCTGGTCGCTCGATCTGGAAGTGACCCCGGCCACCCTGATACCGCGCCCGGAGACCGAGTTGCTGGTCGAGCTGGCGCTGGATCGGCTGCCCCGTGATGTGGCCTGCAGCGTGGCCGACCTCGGCACCGGCAGCGGCGCCATCGCGTTGGCGATCGCCCGCGAGCGGCCACGCGCACGCGTGCTTGCCAGCGAGGCCAGCGCGCCGGCGCTGGTCGTGGCACAGCGCAATGCGCAGCGCCACGACATAGGCAACGTGAGCTTCCTGCGGGGCGACTGGCTGGCGCCGCTGGCAGGTCAGCGTCTTGATCTGATCGTCTCCAACCCGCCCTACATCGAGAGTGACGACCCGCATCTGGGCCAGGGTGATCTGCGCTTCGAGCCGGTCACCGCGCTGGCCGCTGGTGCCGATGGCCTGGACGACATCCGCCGCATCGTGCTCGACGCGCGAAATCACCTGCAACCCGGTGGCTGGCTGCTGTTCGAACATGGCTGGAATCAGGGCGAGGCCGTGCGCGGCCTGCTACGTGATGCCGGCTACGCCGAGGTATTCACGGCGCCGGATCTGGAACGGCGCGACCGCGTCAGCGGTGGACGGAGCGCCGTTTAGTTCCGGGTGGTTGCCTGTTCGGCGTTCAGCCCGCGGCGGTAGCCGTCATCATTGCTTGCGGAAAGCGCGCGCGTATCGCGTTGCGGATGCCGGGCAGGTCGAGGCCGGCCATGGTCAGCACCTCTTCGCGAGTGCCGTGTTCCAGATAGACGTCGGGCAGGCCCAGATGCAGGATCGGTACGGTGAGGCCGTGCGCGGCCAGGCACTCGGCCACGGCCGAGCCGGCGCCGCCGGCGATCGCGTTGTCCTCCAGCGTGACGAAGGCATCGTGGCTGTTCGCCAGCTCGACGATCAGGGCCTCGTCGAGCGGCTTGACGAAGCGCATGTTGACCAGGGTCGCATCAAGCTCCGCTGCGATGGTGGCGGCCGGCGCCAGCATCGCGCCGAAACTCAGCAAGGCGAGGCCGTGGCCGCGCCGGCGCAGTTCGGCCTTGCCGATCGGCAAAATGTCCAGTTCGGGTCGCACAGCGACACCCAGGCCCACGCCGCGCGGATAGCGGATCGCAGCCGGCCCGGCGTGCCGGTAGCCGGTGCTGAGCATCATGCGGCATTCATTCTCGTCGGCCGGTGCCATGATCAGCATGTTCGGCAGGCAACGAAGGAAGCTCAGGTCGAAGCTGCCCGAATGGGTGGCGCCATCCGGGCCGACCACACCGGCGCGGTCAATCGCGAAGGTGACATCGAGGTTCTGCAGTGCCACGTCGTGGATCGCCTGGTCGTAGGCGCGCTGCAGGAAGGTGGAGTAGATCGCCACCACCGGCTTGGCGCCCTCGCAGGCCATGCCGGCGGCCAGGGTCACCGCATGCTGCTCGGCGATCGCCACGTCGAAATAGCGTTGCGGGTATTCCTTCGAGAAGCGCACCAGGCCGGATCCTTCGCGCATCGCCGGGGTGATCGCCAGCAGGCGCTCGTCGGCGGCGGCCTGATCGCACAGCCAGTCACCGAATATCTCGGTATAGGTCGGTTTGGCCGGTGCGCTCTTCTTGACCAGGCCGGCCTGCGGGTCGAACGGACCGACCGCGTGGTATTCGATCTGCGCCTGCTCGGCCGGGGCGTAGCCCTTGCCCTTGGTAGTGATCACGTGCAACAGCTGCGGGCCAGGCAGCTCCTTCACCGTGCGCAGCGCGTGCAGCAACTGCGGAATGTTGTGGCCGTCGATCGGGCCGGTGTAGTGGAACCCCAGTTCCTCGAACAACGTTGATGGCACGAACATGCCCTTGGCATGCTCCTCCCAGCGCTTGAAGAAGCGCCCGAACACGGATTGCTTCGGGATCGCGCGCTTGGCGCGTTCGCGCCATTCGTTGAGCCGACGGCTGGCCATCGCGCGCGCCATCATCTTGGTCATCGCACCGACGTTCTCGCTGATCGACATGCCGTTGTCGTTGAATATCACCAGCATGTCCGCTTCGACGTCACCGCCATGGTTGAGCGCCTCGAATGCCATGCCGGCCGTCATTGCGCCGTCGCCGATGACGGCGACGACTTTTCGCCGGTCACCCTTGCGCTGCGCGGCGATGGCCATCCCCAACGCGGCGGAGATCGACGTGGAGGAATGGCCGACGCCGAAGGCGTCGTACTCGCTTTCTTCGCGACGCGGAAACGGCGCCAGGCCATCCTTTTTCTTGATCGTGGTGATCTGGTCACGACGGCCGGTGAGAATCTTGTGCGGATAGCACTGGTGGCCCACATCCCATACCAGACGGTCGTTCGGCGTATCGAACACGTGGTGCAGTGCCACCGTGAGCTCGACCACGCCCAGACCAGCGCCAAAGTGGCCGCCGGAGCTGGCCACAGCCTCGATCAGGTACTGGCGCAATTCGTCGGCAACAGCCGGCAGCTCGTCGTCAGGCACGCGGCGCAGGTCAGCCGGTGTCTCGATCGGGGCGAGATGGGGGTAGTGGGCGAGCTCGTTCATGCGTGTATTGTTGGCCCAGCGGCGGGGCGGGGCAAGGGCGGGCTTGTGAACAAGGCATGGCAAGGGGTGGCGGCACGGCCTGCACGCCGCGCACACACCGAGCAGCCGAGGCTGCGCATGGCCAGCCAAACGAGATACGTTCATGTCCATGCGCAAGCTGTTTCGTCGCTTTGCCGAAGGTACGTCGCGCTACGCGGGAAGACCTGCCGCGTTCATCCTGGCGGTCCTGCTGGTCGTGGTGTGGGGCGCCACCGGGCCGTTGTTCCATTACGGGGTTACCTGGCAGCTGGTGATCAATACCTCCACGACGATCATCACCTTTCTTATGGTGTTTCTGATCCAGAGCAGCCAGAACCGCGATACCTCTGCCTTGCAGATCAAGCTGGACGAGTTGATCCGCACCAGCCAGGCGCACAACGCACTGTTGAACCTCGAGGAGTTGGACGAAGAGGAGCTGGATCGCATCCGCAAGCACTACTGCCGCCTCGCACTTCAGGCGTACGGCAGCCTGGACACGATCGAACGTGACGCCAGGGACATGCACAACGACGAAGGTAGCGAGCGTGAGAACGCCTGATCAGGTCGCGATCGGGCGTCGATCACGCGGCAGGCGGCTGACCAGGAACTCCATCTGGTCGGCCAGGATATTGCGGTTGGAAAGGATCAGGTGCTCGACCCAGCTCGGTCGATAAGGCACCGCCAGCAAGGGCATGTTGGCCTGCTGTGGCGTTCGGTTGCTCTTCTTCAGGTTGCACGGCAGGCACGCACTGACCACGTTTTCCCACTCGTCCTTGCCGTGCTTTGAAATCGGAAGCACGTGGTCGCGAGTCAGCTCCGCACGGCTGAAATGCTCCCCGCAGTAGAGGCAGATGCTGCGATCGCGGGCGAACAGGGCGGTATTGGTCAGCGCCGGTGCGGGGTCGATCGCGTGATCCCGGCAGTGACCGGTGCTGGCGATGATCGGATGCAACTGCAGCAGGCTTTGCGCGCCGAGCAGGCGATTGTGGCCGCCATGTACGGTGAGGCAAGGGTCGCCGAGGGTCCACGCCACGGCGTCGCGTACGTAAAGGCAAACCGCGTCTTGCCAGCTGATCCAGTCGAGAATACGGCCGCTGGCATCCAGCGACAACACGCGGGTGGCGTGGAGATCACCAAGAATGGGCACTTCCATCAGCATGTAAATCGTCCCTCAGCCAAGGCCAGAAAAGAGCGCTTCGTCAATGCATGCGGTGCTAGTCCGGGCCAGCATAGAACAATTTCATTGCAATTCGCATGCTGAGTCGCCGGGGGACAGGCGGGTCGCTGCAGTCGCCGGCACACAAAAGCGCTGATATGATCGGCAGTCAACACAGACCCGACGCCGGGTTTGGTAGGGGCGCTCGGTGGTGACCCGGCACGGCGAGGGGCAAAGGAATTCAACGTGGCTGAAGTCATTTTCTACGAGCGCCCGGTGCCGCTGAACCGGACAGAACACAAAGACCTGCGCCTGAAGGGCGTGCCGAACCTGAAGTTCGCGATGAATACCCATTCGGTGCCGTTGACCGGCGCCGAGTTTGGCGTTGCCGCGCGCGACTTGGTGATCGTCTTTGCGGGTGCCGAAACGGCTGATGCGGGCCCGATTGCCTTGCTCGGCCTTCGTCAGAGCGAGAACCTGTTCGTCGATGCCGCGGGGCAATGGATACCGAACACCTACGTGCCCGCGTTCGTGCGGCGCTACCCGTTCGTCCTGGCCGAGAAGCCGGCCGATCAGGAAGGTGCTGATTTCACCGTGTTCCTGGACGAGGGCTACGAGGGTTTCAACACCAGCGAAGGCGAACGTCTTTTCAATGACGATGGTACCGATACCGAGTTGTTGACCAATGCGGTGAGCTTTCTCGGTGACTTCCAGCAGAACATCACACGCACCAAGTGGTTCATGCAGCAGTTGGTGAAGCACGACCTGCTGGAGCCGCGCAACATCCAGTTGCAGAAGGGTGGCAAGGACGATCCCAGCGGCAAGTCGATCAATCTCAATGGCTTGTTCGTGGTCAATGAAGAGAAGCTGCGCGCGCTGGACGAGAAGGTCGCTCACGAATTCGTTCGCGAAGGCGTGTTCGGCTGGATCTACGGACATTTGCTGTCGTTGGGCAATATCGATCGTCTGGTGCAGCGCCTGGAAGTGCGCGAGCAAGCCGAGGCCGCCGCCACCACCATGAACTGATGGTCGGGTCTTTGTCCCCGCTCAAGAAGAAGCCGCCCTCGGGCGGCTTCTTTGTTTGCTGGGTTCAGCGCACCGGTTTGGCCAGCCTGAGCAAGTCCTCGGCGTAACCACTGGCTTGATACAGCCCACGTGCGCGCACATTGCCAGGGAATACGGCGAGGGTCACCATCTGGCAGTGATGCTCGCGTGCCCATGCCTCGGCGTGCTTGAGAAGGGCCTTTCCTACCCCATTGCCTTCGTGTGCCGGCACTACCGCCAGGTCGGAAATATGGCAATTGCTGCGGCCGGTGAAGAAATCCTCGGTGCGTTGCAGGTGGATGAAGCCGACGCGCTCGCCATCGGCATCCTCGGCAACGAACAGATAGCTGTTTGCAGGCTGGTCTTCCAGATGCTTCAGCAGATCCTGGCGGATGCCCTCGATGCATTCGTGCCGTCGCCGCCAGGGCGGCAAGGTGAAATCGACGAAGCGTGGCACCAGCGCGAGGATGAATTCATCGTCATCTTCGGCCAGGCGAATCAGCAGCGATGGTGCGGTCATGGGGCATCAACAATGGGGTGGCGTTGCCGTTTCTACACCCTGCGCCATGGTCAGGGAAGCCCCCCGCAGGTGGCGCGTGTATATTTTGATCGGTGCCGGCCATGGTGCAGCTATCAGGCCATCGCCCCGTCAGGATGAACAGGCGACGCTCCACCATGTCGAAGCGACACTGCTCGCGAGGCGAACGTTGAATTTGAGGCAGCCGATACCAGGAAGGTGGTGATCATCGTACGCGACCAGGCGGTCGAGGCTGCCGCCACCCGCGCCTGGACTTGCCGCTGGAGGTCGGGGTAGCCGTGGTCGAGACGGATCCGCCCAGGTGGGTGACTCGTCTCCCCCTCGACAGGGCGGCCTGCACAAAGTCGGAGGTGTGTCTCGCGTGTCATGGCGGCATTCACGACGGTGCCGCTGCTGAGTCGGGCGAACGAAATGGTTCCGTCGACGCAAGGTGCGCTGGCCGGATGCTCAGTGCCCACTCGATGTGGGCGCCGTACTATCCATGCCGCGCCGGATGGCGTCCGAAAAATCATCACCCGGCTGAGTGGCCCGCGCCCGTTCGGTAATGCGGCCACGTTGGCGCAGGATATCGAGCGGCACATCGCGGCCCAGTGCGCCCACCTGGTACAGATAGCCGGGCAGGTAGCCGGTAAGCAACAGGCGTGAATCCCACGGCAGGCCGGGATCAATCTGCCTGGCCATGCGATAGACCAGGGTGGTGCAGTTGGAGGTGAACGTGTTGTAGAACGCCGGTCGGGCGACCAGTTGGTTCGCGGCATGCACGTAAGACAGGAACAGTGCGCGCATGGCGGATTTTTCCATGCGCAGCGGATAAGGTAGTCGTCTTCGCCGCGCACATTGGTGCGCACGCGGATGATGTCGTTCTCGTCGGCGGCGACCAGCACCGTTTCGTACTGCTTGAAGAAGCCGCCAATAGGCGAATATTGCTGGCCGCGGCGCTTGCGGATCTCCACCGAGAACACCACGTGGCGACCATCGTCGAAGCCGAACGAAATCATCGCGTGGGCGATCGCCTGGCTGCTCCAATAGGACAATACGGCATCGGCGGAGAGCAATCGGTCCAAGTCATATTCGCGGGTTTCCCAGTGGATGTCGTAGTCGTTTTCGCGGCGCCAGCTGAAGTTGCGCACATGCTCAAGCAGCACATGGTTGTCGTGCTGTGTTCCGGTCAGCAATTGGCTGACATCATCGGCCCAGATTCGCCGATTGGATGGCGCGATGCCGATCCACCACAGCAGCACGATCGCGTAGCACGCCGCGTAGGCCAGGAGCGGCAGCCAACTGCGCAGAGTGATGGCCAGAACGGCCAGCGCGACGACCAGGCTGGCCCAGCACAGACTGCCGATGGTGCGAGTGATCGATCGCCCCGGCAGCTGATACCAGAGTGCGAGCGAAGCCCACGCACCCGAAACGAACGTGAGCAGCGCCATCACGGCGATCAGCGCCATGCGCGAGACGACTCGGAGTTTGCTCGCCATCGCCATCCGGCCTTGCGGTGGCGCCGCGCGAGGCTTCGCCCCACTTGCGCGGCGCAAGCCCGACAGCCCCCCTAACCCTGCCGATACAGCTTCATCAAACCGACCACGCCAAGTCCCCACACGCCGTTGAGCAGCAAGGCACCGAAAATCAATTTGGGATCGAAACCGCCGCCCATCGGCATGCCCTTCATGGGAAACACCACAAAAAGAGCGACGATGCTGGGCAGCAACGCGCCCCATATCGCTCCCCACAGCCAGCGCTTGCCACTAACCTGTTTACGGACCAGTGCCCACAACAACATGCCCCACAGGCCACCCCAGAAGGCCAGCGAGAGCACCGACGGCACGCCGAGCGGCGGTACCGGGGTCATGCTCCAGGCGGCCCGCGGGAACGCGCCGCCGAGATGCAGCAACTCCAGCAGGCCTTGATGAAACACCAGGGTGGAAACGAAACCCGCCACGAACGCCAGTAACCACTTCATCGCAATCTCCCGTGAGGATGGGGTAGTACGCCGTGCGGTGCGGATGCGCCGCTGCCGGTCCAAAGCTTCCTGCCATGCTCCCTGCATCGGTCAATTTCACACACACTGTCTGTACTTACCTCGCGCCGAGGAGATTCAGGGCCAGTCAGCAGCAAGGCAATATAGCCGGCCCCATCGGCCGCAGTGCAACATTTCTGGTGGCTCGGCCACCCTCAGTACCTGAAATTCCGGACTCCTGCTGTGGCCCGAAAGAAGCCGTGGTCAGCAGGTGTGTCAGTTGGCAAGACTGTTGCATTACCTTCCGCATGAATGATCTAGCCTACGACATCTCCCACCTGTTCGAGTCTGAAATGATTGCGCTCGACGGGAACCATTTTCGTGCTGCCAAAGCACAGGCACCGGTGCTTTGCAAAACCCCGGGTCCCGTTGCCGCGCAGGAGGCCATGGCACGGGAGCTATTGCAGGTGGCCGACGTACACGAGGCCTTCATCCAGCAATATCTGCGCATGACTGGCGATCTCCCGTTCAACCCCTACGCCGCATGAAGACCAGCGGCCGTTGCCCAGGTGGTCACACTTGAGCCAAAAATGACCTGTTTGGACACGTCTGCTGACCCACACTGACGGTCTGCCCGCAGACCAGGCCCTCGGTGGGCGCAACTCGACTGCATGATAAAAAGCCCGGAAAATTCCGGGCCTTTTTTCGCATCGCTGGTATGCACCATCAGACGATGGCGGGCAGGCTCTCCACGCCGGCTTCCATCGCGACCTGGTGGGTCTGGCAGCGTGGCAGGATGCGGGCGAAGTAGAACGTTGCCGTATCACGCTTGGCCTGTTTGAAGGCGGCCGAATGTGCGCCGGCGTTGGCTGCCGAGACGCTGCGTACCGCCATGTAGGCGAGGGCAACGTAGCCGGAGTAGTACAGGTAGTCGGTAGCGGCAGCGCCCAGCTCCTCCGGGTTGGTCTGCGCGCGCTGGGCCAGTTTGAGAGTCAGATCACCCCAGTTCTTGGTGGCGATGGCGAGCGGGGCGATGAACGAGCGCAGTGACTCGTCCGCACTGTGCTGCTGGCAGAACGCGCTGATTTCCTGCAGGAAGTGCTTGAAGCCCACCGCTTGCAACTGGAGGATCTTGCGACCCAGCAGGTCGGCGGCCTGGATGCCGGTGGTGCCTTCATACAGGGTGATGATGCGGGCGTCGCGAACGAACTGCTCCATCCCGTTCTCGCCGATGTAGCCGTGACCACCGTAGATCTGCAGCGCCTCCTTGGTGCACTCCTGCGCCAGTTCGGTGACCACGCCCTTGGCGATCGGGATCAGGAACGCGACCAGTTCACCGGCCTGCTTGCGCGCGGCTTCGTCATGGCTGCGTGCCTCGATGTCGGTCTGCAGCGCGGTGTAGAGCAGCAGTACACGGGAGGTTTCGACGAAGGCACGCTGGGTCAGCAGCATGCGGCGCACGTCTGGTTGCACCAGCAGGTTGTCGGCGGGCTTGTCCGGGAATACCGGGCCGGAGAGTGCGCGCGACTGCAGGCGTTCGCGGGCATAGTTGAGGCTGTTCTGCAGCGCGCGCTCGGCCAGCGCCAGGCCCTGCACACCCACCGACAGGCGCGCCGCATTCATCATGGTGAACATGGCCATCAGGCCCTTGTGCGGGTGGCCGATCAGGTAGCCCTCGGCACCGTCGAAGTTCATCACGCAGGTGGCCGAGCCCTTGATACCCATCTTGTGCTCGATCGCACCGGCCGCCACCGGGTTGCGCTCACCCAGCGAGCCGTCTTCGTTGACCTTGAACTTGGGCACGATGAACATCGAGATGCCGCGGCTGCCGGCCGGCGCGTCGGGCAGGCGCGCCAGCACCAGGTGCACGATGTTTTCGGTGAGGTCATGCTCGCCGGCGCTGATGAAGATCTTGGTGCCGGTGAGCTTGTACAGGTCATGGCCGCCCGCGTCCTTGCCCGCCGGTTCGGCGCGCGTCTTCAGCAGGCCCAGGTCGGAGCCGGCCTGCGGCTCGGTGAGGCACATGGTGCCGGTCCAGCGGCCTTCGACGATAGGCTGCATGTAGCGCTGGCGGTGCCATTCCTCGCCGTGCTGCTCCATGGCGTGGCAGGCACCTTCGGACAGCAGCGGGTAGAGGCTCCAGGCCAGGTTGCCGGACTGGAAGATCTCGGTGGTGGCGGTGCCCAGCACGGCGGGCAGCGCCTGGCCGCCGTAGGCTTCCGGGTTGGTCAGGCTGGTCCAGCCGCCGTCGGCAAACTGCTTGAACGCTTCCTTGAAACCCTTCGGCGTGGTCACCGTCTGGGTGGCCTTGTCGAAGCGGCAGCCTTCGACGTCGCCGGGCCAGTTGGTGGGCGCCAGCACTTGTTCGGAGAGTTTGCCGGCTTCTTCCAGCACGGCGTCGATCAGGTCGCGCGTATGCGCTTCGCCGCCTTTCAGGGCGGTAAGCGTCGGCTCGGCACCCAGCACGTCAAACAGGGCAAAGCGCAAATCGTCGAGTGGGGCCTTGTACGCAGTCATGGTGATTCCTCGGGAAGAATGATCAGGTGTGGAGGGGGAGAGTCAGCGCCAGGTATTTGCAATGCCCGGCACGGGTGAGATCCAGGCATTGCCGTCGAAACTGAAGTCGCGCGGCTCCTTTTCCTGTTCGGGTTTGGCAGAGGCGGTGCCGCTGATGCGGTAGGCGACCGCTGCGGCGCTGCCCTTGCCGGCGACCGCATTCAGCGCCTGGCTCATCGCCGGCGTGGGCAATACATCCAGCTTGATCACGTCGCCGGCCAGTTCGGGGATGTCGCGTTCGAAGGTGGCATGCAGACGGATCGGCACCAGGGCAGCAACCTGCAACTGGCCCTCGATCGACTTGAAATCCATCTCGCCATAGCTGTTGTTCTGGATACGCAAGGTCAGTTGCCACGTGCCATTGGGCAACTGCACCAGCTGCTGGATGCTCAGCGTGGGCGGAAACACGCTCTTGCGCGCCGGCCCACAGGCCATCAACCCGGTGACGAGCAGGATCAGGAGCAGGCCTTGGAACAGTCGTTTCATAAGTTCACCTCAAACGATTGTTTGAATCTTAGCAAAGTTCACGGAAATTCCCATGACGTCCTGCAACGGGCATCATCGCGGCTCCGTTCAGCCAGCCAGAAGATTTGTCCATGCCCTCAACCACGCGCCCCCGCCGTATCGTCGCCCGCCGCTCTCCGATCCATGGCAACGGGGTGTTTGCCGTCAGCGCCCTGGCCAAGGGCGAGCAGGTGATCGAGTACAAGGGCAAGCTGCTGAGCCATGCCGAGGCGGACGAGCTCTATGGCGACGGTGGCGAAACCGGCCACACCTTCCTGTTCACGCTCAATGACGACTACATCGTCGACGCCAACCAGCACGGTAACAGCGCACGCTGGATCAACCACAGTTGCGCGCCCAACTGCCGCGCACTGGTGGAGGAGAGCGCCAGTGGCAACCCGCGCAAGGACAAGGTGGTAATCGAGACGATCCGCTCGATCAAGCCGGGTGAGGAGCTCACCTATAACTACGGCATCGTGCTGGATGTCAGGTACACCGCACGCCTGAAAAAGCTGTGGTCATGTCGCTGCGGCTCGCGTGAGTGCACAGGCAGCTTGCTACAGCCCAAAACGCGCTGATCAGCGGGCCACGCGCAAGCCCAGGTGTCGATCTGGATCTGATCGGCAGCGGCAAGAAATGCTGCGTCCCACCGCTACCATCGAGGTCCGATGCGTGTGGTGGTGCGCGCTGCCACGGTGAAGCCTGGTCCCTGTCGCGCGATGCGATGGGGCTCAGGCCTTGAAGCCCATGGTCGCCTGAACCGCCTGCTTCCAGCCGGCATACAAGGTTTCGCGGCGGCTTTCGGTCATGCTCGGATCGAAGCGGCGTTGCACGGCCCATTGCGTGGCAATTTCCTCGCGGCTGGACCAGAAGCCCGTGGCCAGGCCGGCAAGGTAGGCTGCGCCCAGGGCCGTGGTTTCGGCGACTTCGGGTCGCAACACCGGTACGCCGAGCATGTCGCTCTGGAACTGCGCTATGAAGTCGTTGGCGATGGCGCCGCCATCGGCACGGAGTTCCTTGAGTTCGATACCCGAGTCAGCCTGCATCGCCGAAAGGACGTCTCTGGTCTGGTACGCCATGGATTCCAGGGCTGCACGCACAAACTGCTCCTTGGTGGTGCCGCGCGACAGACCGAAGACGGCACCGCGCACATCACTGCGCCAGTACGGCGCGCCCAGTCCGACGAAGGCCGGCACAAAATAGACGCCGTCGTTGTCGCCTGCACGTTCGGCATAAGCCTGCGAATCGCCGGACTTGCCCAACATGCGCAGGCCATCGCGCAACCACTGCACGACCGAGCCGGCGACAAAAATGCTGCCTTCCAGTGCGTATTCCACTTTTCCATCGACGCCCCAGGCGATGGTCGTGAGCAGGCCGCTTGTCGACTGCACGGCCTTGTCGCCCGTATTCATCAGCATGAAGCAGCCGGTACCGTAGGTGTTCTTGGCCATGCCGGCATCGAAGCAGGCCTGGCCGAACAGGGCCGCCTGCTGATCGCCAGCGATGCCGGCAATGGGCACCTCCCGTCCAAAAAAATGCTGGCCCAGCGTAGTGCCGTATATCTCGCTGGAGGAGCGTACATCCGGCAGCATGGCACGCGGTACGTCAAGCATGGCCAGCAGTTCATCGTCCCAGCACAGCTGGTGGATGTTGTACATCAAGGTCCGCGACGCGTTGCTGTAGTCGGTGACGTGGACCTTGCCGCCCGTGAGGTTCCAGATCAGCCAGCTGTCGATGGTGCCGAACAGCAGCTCGCCATGGCGGGCTCGCTCGCGTGCGCCATCTACCCGGTCCAGGATCCATTTGAGCTTGGTGCCCGAGAAGTAGGCGTCGATCAGCAGGCCGGTCTTTCGACGCACCATTTCCTCATGGCCCGCCGCCTTGAGCTGGTCGCAGATCTCCCGGGTCTGGCGCGATTGCCACACGATGGCATTGTAGATCGGCTGCCCGGTGGCCTTGTCCCAGACCACGGTCGTTTCGCGCTGGTTGGTGATGCCGATCCCGGCAATGGCGGCGGCATCGACCTGGGTGTTGTTCATCACCTCGGTGATGGTACTCAGCACACTGGTCATGATTTCGCGGGGGTTGTGCTCGACCCAGCCCGGTTCGGGAAATATCTGCCCAAACGCGCGTTGCGCCATGCCGGCGATGTGACCCTTGTGATCAAACAGGATGGCGCGGGAACTGGTCGTGCCCTGGTCAATAGCGAGGATGTATTGCGTTTCCATGCATTTTGTTCCGGTGAAAGTCAGCTGTCGCCAGGATGAAAACAAGCGAGTTTGGCCGCCCGTGAGGCCCTCTTGAGCGGACTGTCCATGGCGTGGCCTGCGCGGCCACCAACTGCGCGGCCCTGCAAGTTTCGACGGCCTCGCGTTCCAGGCGCATGGCTCGCTGGCGCACGGGGAAGAAACAGGCAAATCCACCACGGGTACGCCGTTCCAGCGATGACGCCATCTATCACAGGGCGGCCGATGGAGGTCACCCGGTCGTCGCTCGGTGAGGGCAGGGCAGGGGCCGCGTCCAGTGGTTGTCAACTCCGCTCAATCGTCCTCGACGTGTGGTTTCCAGGCGTCGCTGAGCTGGCGCTGCACGGTGGGCGGCACGGCTTCGTAATGGCTCAGGTCGAGACTGTAGCGGCCACGGCCGCCAGTGACCGACTTCAACTCGGTCGGGTAGTCGACCAGCTCGGCGAGCGGGGCCTGCGCCTTGATCACGAGCTCGCCGCCACGCTGGCTGTCGGTGCCCAGGATGCGTGCACGCTTGCCGGCAAGGCCGCCGGTGACGTCGCCCACGCTGTGCTCGGGAATCGCTATCTCCACGTTGACGATCGGTTCCAGCACGATCGGATGAGCCTTCACTACCGCATCGAGGAAGGCCCTCTTGCCGGCGCTGACAAAGGCAACCTCCTTGGAGTCGACCGAGTGGTGCTTGCCGTCGTACACGGTCACGCGCAGGTCTTGCAGCGGGAAGCCGGCGATCGCGCCGTGAGCCATCGCCTGGAGCACGCCTTTCTCGATCGCCGGAAGAAACTGGCCGGGGATCACTCCGCCCTTCACCTCATCGACAAACTCGAACCCGGCGCCACGATCCAGCGGCTCGATGCGCAGAAAGACCTCGCCAAACTGGCCCGCGCCGCCGCTCTGCTTCTTGTGCCGGTGGTGGCCCTCGGCATGGCCGGCAATGGTCTCGCGATAGGCGATGCGGGGCGGGTGGGTGTTCACCTCCACGCCGTAGCGTTCGCGCATGCGTTCCAGCATCACCTTCAGGTGCAGGTCGGAGAGTCCGCGCACCACGGTTTCGTTGAGCTCCTTGTGGTGCTCAATGAGGAAACAGGGGTCCTCCTCGGCCAGTCGGGCCAGCGCGTTGGAGAGCTTCTGCTCATGCCCCTTGTGCCCCGGTTCCATGGCCAGCCCGTACATCGGTGTGGGAAAGCTCAGCGGCGCCAGGCTGATGCGGTCCTCGTCGTGCGAGTCGTGCAATACCGCGTCGAAGTGGATCTCCTCGACCTTGGCCACCGCAGCGAGATCGCCGGGAATCGCCTCGTCGATCTCGACGTGGGTCTTGCCCTGCAGCCGAAACAGATGGCCCACCTTGAACGGCTTGCGCCCATCGTCGACCAGCAACTGGCTGTCGCGCCGAATCGTGCCCTGCCACACGCGGAACACGCCGAGCTTGCCGACGAACGGGTCGTTGACGATCTTGAACACGTCGGCGATCACATGGGCATCGGGGGCCGCACTCACCACCAAAGGCGTGCCGTCCGCGCGCAGGAATGGTGGCGGGTTGCCTTCGGCGGGGTTGGGCAGCAGCCGCGCGGCGACGTCCAGCAGTTCCCTCACGCCAGCGCCGGTGCGCGCACTGACGAAGCAGATCGGCACCAGGTGCCCCTCGCGCAGGCATTGCTCGAACGCTTCGTGCAGTTGCTCCGGGCTCAGTGCAGCTTCGCCTTCCTCCAGGTACTTGCCCATCACCGTCTCGTTGATCTCCACCACCTGATCGAGGATGCGCTGATGCGCCTCGGCCAGCGACGAGAAATCGGTGGCGCCCTCGCTGTGGAAGAAGCAGTCCAGCACGCGCTTGCCGCGGCCCGCCGGCAGGTTCACCGGCAGGCACTCGTTGCCGAATTCGTCGCGCAGCGCATCGACCAGGCCGGCCAGGTCGGCACCATCGAAGTCGATCTTGTTGATCACCAGCACGCGCGCCAGCCCGCGTTCGCGGGCGTGCATCATCATGCGTCGCGTGCTGTACTCGATGCCGTTGATCGCGTTGATCACGATGGCCGCGGTTTCCACGGCGGCCAGCGACGCCAGCGTGGGGCCGCGAAAATCCGCGTAGCCGGCGGTGTCGATCAGGTTGATGTGGCAGTCGCCATGTACCAGGTGCGCCACGCAGGTGTCGATGGAATGCACGCGGCCCTTCTCCTGGTTGTCGGTATCTGACACGGTATTGCCGCGCTCGACCGTGCCGGCGATCTGGATCACCCCGGTGGCCTGCAGCAGGGCTTCGAACAAGGTGGTTTTGCCGACGCCGGCGTGACCGGTGAGTGCGATGTTGCGGATGCTTTCCGTGGAATACGTCACGATGCAACCCTCCTCTGGCAGGGCGTGGCCTCGTGGCATGAACGGCACCGCATGAGGCCGCGCGTTGGCGACTGATGATGGCGGGCCGTCATGGTCGTCCTGCACCGGTAGTGTTGCGGGGCGGTCATGGCGGAGACGGCGCTTGGCGCCGAGCCACTAGCCTTGTGCCAACGGGCGGTGCGGTCAAGCTGCAGTGCGGGGAACGCCGCCCTGTCGCCGCGGTCTCTGTGGCGAGCCTTGCTATCTCGTCGGCTGCCGGCGTGGTCTGTCGCTATTCAATCAGGATGCGGCATCCTGCCTTCGCCCACCGTTATCCGTGAGGAATCATCATCGTCCATCCGCAGCCCCTCGCATCGCCGCGCCAGCCTCCGCCGAATCAGCCGCCGGCCGGCCAGCTCTCGTCCGTGCGGCCGACACGCGGGCTGGCCGCGTTCGACTGGCCGGCGCGGGCGCGGCAGCAGCAAGGGCGCTGGCGCGAGCCGTCGATTGCACCGCGGCAACACCGGCTGGCACTCGCGCTGGCGCTGCTGCTGCATGCCGTGTTCGTGGTGCTGATCTGGTACGGCATGCGCGCGCACGCGGTGAAGCCGGCTGCGGTGACGACCCCGGCCGAGGTGATGCAGGTGCGTTTCATCACGCGGGCGCCGCCGGTGGATAAACCACCGCCGCCGGCACCGCTGCCGCCGGCCAAGCCACGTGTTGTGCCGAAAACACACGAGCCGCTGGCCAAGGACGCGATGGTGGTGCAGCCGCCACCGGCGCCGGTGAAGCCGGTGCAACTCTATGATCAGCAAGGGCAGCCACGCTTGCCGGCCGCGGCGGCCAGTGCGCCGATCGCCGGCTATGTGCAGCGCATGCCGCAGGGCGATACCCGGATCATGCAGCACCGCAGTGCTGTCACCTACAAGCCCACCCGCTTCGAGAAGGACTGGGCCAGCAACGGCAACGCGCTCGACGGTGCACTGCAAAAGCTGGTGGACAACACCACCATGAAAAAAACAGTTCGGCTGCCCGGCGGTATCCGCATCCATTGCGTCGTGTCGATTGCCATGCTGGCCGGTGGCTGCGGCGGCGAGCCACCACCGCCACCCTCGGCCAAGGACGGTGACGAGCGCCTCAACATGGCGCCGGCCAGCTCGCTGGATGGCCAGGCGCATGGGCCCAAGCCACCGAGCGTGGAAGCCTGCATCGCGATGTACCGCGCCGGCAAACCGCTGGACCACGGTTGTCCGGTGGATACGGCCGATCGCTCGGTCGATGCCGAACTGCACGCTCGCTCAGTGCCATCGCGCGGGCAACCTTGAGTCGCGTGGGCCTGAGCCACTTCAGCGCGAGGCACCGCCGCCACTGACCCCCGGGTGTCATGCGTAAGCGCAAGGGGGGCCGTTACACTGGCAAGATGCCTGCGCCACCCCCGGAAAAACTCGCTGTCGGCCGCGCCTCCAATCCGGCACGGATCATGCTCAATTCGCCGTTGGCCGCGGCGATGCGTGCGCGTGTGTACCACCAGCGCACCCGCTCGCGGCCGCCCGAGCGAGGCGTGCGCGTGTTGGCCATGGTGGGCGCACTGCTGGTGCACCTGCTGTTTCTGTTTGCCTTTGTGCTCGGCCCGGCCTATCCGCTGCAGCCGCGGACCCCGGCAAAGCAGCAGTTCCTGCAGGTTCGCCTGATCGAGCCGCCCGAGCCGCCGCTACCGCCGCCGGTGCGTGGCAATCCGCCCCGGGAAAAAGGGCCCGCGCACCAGGGCCACGCCAGCCGCCCGGTAACAGTCAGCGAGCGGCGTGCCAATATCCAGGCTCCATCACCGCCAGCCGCGCCGGCGTTGGTGGCGGCAGTGACCCCACCGCAGCCCGCGCCGAAACCGGCGCAGCGGTTGCCGCGGACCGTGCCCGCGCCCATCGCGAAGCCCAAGGGCACCCCGCCGCGCGTCCGGCCGGTGCCGGCGCAGCCCACGCCGATAGCGACCGCGCAGCCGCCTGCGCCACCGAAATTTCAGCCCGAGTCCATACGCAAGCCACAGGCCGAAGGCAACCAGCCCATGCCGCCGCCGACCTCGCTGGTCATGCCGAAGCTGGCATTACCTTCGCCGCCGAGCGATGTGCCGCGCATGGCGCCGCTGGTCGAAGCGCCCAGCAACAGCGCGTCGCTCAGCGTCACGCCGCCGCCTTCGGTCACGCCGCCGGTGCCGACATCGCCACCGGTTCCGTTGCCGGCGCCGCCCTCGCCGCGCATGAACCTGCAGGCGGATCTGATGGCGCCGGTGCCGATTGCCGCGCCTGCGCTGCCCCCATCAAAGGCCTCGGCTGCGCCGCTGGGCAAGGTCGAGCTGCAGTTGGCCGCGATGCCCGCACCAGCGCCCGTCCAGGTGCCGCCGGAGCCGCCGCAAAAAATTCAGGCCCTCGCCGCGGCGACCCTGCCGGCGATGCAGCCAGCCGTGAAGCCTGCGGTGATGCATCCGGCGGTGAGTGCGCCCACCACGGTGGCCGCGCTCGCGCCCGCCGCGCCGCGCCCTCCCGCTGAAGCGCCTTTGCCGGCGACCGCCAGCGTCTCGCCGCCATCTCGTCAGGCCGCGCCGGCGGGCGCAGGCGCGCCAGATGTCAGCCGTGCCCCCGATGCCAGCGCGCAAGGCAGTGATGCCGCCACGCCGGGCCAGGTCAACGGCGTGTTGGCGGCACCCTCCACGGTCAGTTCGCCGGTCAGCGCGGCTGTATTGTCATCAAGCGGGCAGGGCCAGAAGCAGGGGCAGGGCGAAAAGCTGCAAGGCACCGGACAACCCGGTGGCAATCAACCCGGCACGGAGCACGGTGAAAAGCACGGAGCGCTCGGCGATTACGTGCAGCTCAGGCCGCAGGGCGATACCCGTATCATGAATCACGGCGCGCCAAACATCGGCTACCAGGCCACCCGATTCGAAAAGGACTGGACCCCCGAAAACGAGAGTTCCGTAGACACCGCCTTGCGCCGTGCGGTCGAAAAAACCACGGTCAAACACACCTTCCATCTGCCGCAAGGCATTCGCGTGGAATGCGCGGTGATGCCGTTGTTGCCGATGTCACTGTTCGGTTGCCGCAACCCCGATCCCCCGCCGAAACCGGTGGCCGACAAGGTCTACGACCCCCTGCATCTGCCACCCGCCAATCCGGTGGCAGCGCCGACGCCGGCCACCAGCACTCCAACGGCAGCCGCCAGTGCGCCAGCCACGGTGACATTCGACAACAGCGCCGAGTGTGCCGCCGCCCGCGTGGCAGGCGGGCCAGCACCGCCTGGTTGCGCGCCCATCGCCTTGCCGGTCAATCCGCTGCGCGGGCCAGCGTCCTCGTCCAGCTCATGGGTGCCGGCGAGCGATCAATTTCATTGAGCTGCATGGGGCCTGGGGCTGAACCTGGCTCAATCCCGATCCAGCGGACTCAGCACGCCGTGGCCACCGCGGTTGAGCACGTGGGTATAGATCTGGGTGGTGGCAACATCCTTGTGGCCGAGCAGTTCCTGAATAGTGCGAATGTCCTGACCGGCCTCAAGCAGATGGGTAGCGAAGGAGTGCCGCAAGGTGTGGCAAGTGGCCGGTTTGATGATGCCGGCACGATCCCGCGCCGCCTTGATCGCCCGCTGCAAGCCTGACTCGTCCACATGATGGCGACGCTCCACCCCGTCGCGCGGATCACTGCTGCGAGTTGTGGCCGGAAACGCATACTGCCAGCCCCAGTCCGCTGCAGCGCCGGGGAACTTGCGCGCCAACGCGTCGGGCATCCAGACCCGACCAAACCCGGCGGCCCGATCCCGCTGGTGAATCCGCGCAGCCTCCGCCAACTGCGCCCGCAGAGGCTCAGCCAGCGAGCGCGGAAGCATGGTGCGGCGATCCTTCGCACCCTTGCCTTGACGCACCAGAATCTCGCCGCGTTCGAAATCCACATCCTTGGCGCGCAAGCGCACGCACTCCATCAGCCGCATGCCGGTGCCGTACAGAAGGTTACCCATCAGCCAGTGCAGGCCGGTCAATTCGCCCAGCAAGGCGGTGACCTCCGCCCTGGTCAACACCACCGGCAGCCGCTGCGGACGCTTGGCGCGCTCGATCCCGTTCAGCCACGGCAGCTCCACCCCCAGCACCTGCCTGTACAAGAACAACAGTGCCGACAGGGCCTGGTTCTGGGTAGCCGCGGCGACCTGCCCGTGCACCGCCAGCGCGGTGAGAAAGCGCTCGATCTCCGGTGCGCCAAGCTCAGCTGGGTGGCGCTTGCCATTGGCCAGGATGAAGCGGCGGACCCAGCCCACATAGGCCTCTTCGCTGCGCTTGGACATGCCTAGCCTGCGCATCCGCTCGCGCACCTGATCAAGCAGCTTCGGCGCAGGGCGGGCCACCTCGCCACTTGTCCGCGCCCCGGCTCCGTGAAAGGATGTCATCCATGCCCCCTGTCTGTAGACATGGCGAGATTAGGCTGCCGAATTAGGCTGCGCCAAGGGGGATAAGTCGTTGATTGATGTAGGCCCGTGGCTCAACTTGAGTGCGGAATGCACGGGTTAGGCTGCCGGATTACACTGCGTTTTGAAATCTACTTAGCGTTAGGCAGCAAGGACAGTTCTCAGTACCTGAGACAGAAGTACAGTTCACTGGGCTTCACACCACGGAGGATCTACCCATGATCGACGGCATCTATCACGTTACGTTTTCATCCAACTCCAACG
>Ga0307375_10001351_pt1 | contig 27022 bp, 28 predicted proteins | sample TR1MG_FD_202531 | JGI IMG/M metagenome (GOLD analysis project Ga0307375, IMG submission 202531) | Soil microbial communities from Risofladan, Vaasa, Finland - TR-1 | ecosystem: Environmental > Terrestrial > Soil > Coastal area > Acid sulfate soil | place: Finland: Risofladan, Vaasa | collected...
CAGTCGATAAAAAATTATGTGCAGATGATGCTGAATATATATTAATTGGTTCCGGGAATGCAAAAGATGATACAGAAATAAAATGGGAGAAACTTTGGATAACGAATTTCTAAGGATGTTTTACAGGAGTACACACCGGATATTGTTGTTGTACCCCTGAACTTTTAAGGGGTACAAAGGAGATAGCGCACATTATACAGGCTTCGTTGATAGTGATTTAGATATGCAAAAAAATAGATTTTTAATTATTAACCTTAAATCTTAACATCATGGCAAAGAAAAAAGTAATTGTTTGTTTTGATTATGAAAATGATAATCGTTACAAAAATCTCATAAACGCATGGGACAAAAACTTAGATATTGATTTTTCTTTTAATGATTTGACTCCAAATGAGATTCAAACTTCTGATATTCCGAGAATAAAGGGTGCTTTGACCACAAAAATTAACCAAGCAACGTACACCTTAGTTATCGTAGGTAGATACTCAAATTCGCAACATAAAGACCATAAAGAAATAGGTTATAAAAATTGGCAAAATTTCGAGATTGCAAAAAGTAAGGAAAATAAAAATAAGCTTATTGCTGTTAAACTTGATAGATTATTCGATTCACCAGATGAATTAAAGTATGCAGATGCTACTTGGGTTTATAGTTTTGACCAGAAAGAAATAATCGATGCTTTAAACAAAGCGTAATGTCAGAGAAAGAATTAGACATATTATATAATCATTATTGTGATTCATTCAGCTATTTGAGGTTTTATATAAAGAATAGGGACAATGTTTTTTATATAGCTTTAGCGATACTTACTTTCCTATTCTTTCAGATTAACAATGTAGAAACGACATTCAATATTTCACAAGCCCTTATAAATAAAGGGATTGGTCAAGTGATAAAATTTGATTTGAATTACTTGAATAGTATTTTTTTGGTTTTGTTTCTTAGTATTTTAATCAAATACTATCAGGTTAATTTATTGATTGAGCGTCAATATGATTATATTCATAAATTGGAAAAGAAATTAAGAAAAAAAATTAATGGTTTTTCAATTTGTCGTGAGAGTAATGCTTATTTGGATAATTATCCTTTGGTTTTAAATGGTATTCATTGGATTTATACTATCGTCTTTCCATTACTTGTACTTTTCTGGTCATTTATGAAAATTAGAACTGAGTATCTATATTTCAACAGAGATTTAAGTTTTGGCTTTTTTATATTTGATTCCTTGATTGTGATTCTTATAAGCTTAGTGACTATTTTCTATTTTACTTGGATAAATTTTAAAGATTTTAAGAAAAAGAAAAAATAACGTGCGCTAATAAATAGAACTATGAGCGGTTTGCAAGACCTAGCGATGAGTGCATGTTGAAATATATCCCAGGCTATGGGGCAGGATTTTTTGTTCTATGTACTTATCGACGGTTTTGTATTTTTGCCTATTGAATTTCAGGGAATTAAGAAACGCTTTAAATGCGCTTTAAAGAGTTCTTGTATGGACAAATATATGAATTTAGATATGCAAAATTTTAAAACTTTGGATAAAAAAGGGAAAATAAAAACTTTCACTGCATTAAATAACTATCACATGCAACATATTAAACAAAAAAATGAGGAACGTATTATTAAAAACAGCTATCCCGGAGGGATTTAGTTCAACAGCACCTACCCTTCAGCCATTGCCAACGCACTATCCGACGCATATAATGACCTGCGGGTAGCTGCAGACCGTTATGCGTCATGCAGTTCAATCCCAGGTCATTTAAACAATAGTCATTCTTAAAAAAACGTCTATTTATGAAAAAGTTATTCCCGTCAAGATTAAAAGAAATCTACGAACAAGTTAATAAAATGGAGTACTCCACCGACAACCTAATTGAAATAATATCACTTTTTAAAGAATCTATCAAAATCGCAAAAGGTGTGAACCCACATATTAATAAAAACTCTTGCTTACATTCTTTAAAACTCATTAAGGATTCAGAATATAGCCTCTTAAAATCAAAAGAAATTGACAACGAAGAAGATAGAAAAAGAGCTTATAAAGAATTCAAATTTGTATTCCTACTCGATTTTAAAGAGCAATGTTTATAGCATTTTCGGCATTATAACAGGATGATCAAGGGGTATCGCCAACATTTCCTACAAAAACCACGCTAAGGAATTATTTAGTTAATTTACCCCCTTAAAGTCTCTCCCCCAGGGCAAAGCAATAAGTTTTATTAAACGACCGTTTAAACAAACTATTTAAAATATTCGGTTTCTTACGTTAAAAGTTCGATTAATCGCTTTTTATTAATCAAAGTTCTTTTTATCTTTGCCGATACATATAATAGAACTATTATGATTTTTGGGTATGCCAGAGTTTCTACAAAGGAACAGAATTTGAATTTGCAGGTCGATGCTCTGAAAAAAGCCGATTGTGAAAGAATCTTCCAGGAGAAAGTATCCGGTAGATCTCCAAAACGTCCAGAACTTTTAAAACTTCTTGAACAAATTAGACCAGATGACACTTTAATAGTTTTTAGCGTGGACCGTTTGGGAAGAACTACCAGAGAGCTGATAATCCTATTAAATGATTTTAAAGAAAAAGGAATAACATTTAAAAGTTTATCTGAAGGAATTTTTGACACGTCGAGCCCGATGGGAGAGGCCATCTTTCAAATTATTGCCATACTGAAAGCGATGGAGGTAAATGTGCTTAGGGAAAGAACAATGAAAGGAATAGAAGCAGCCAGGGCAAGAGGTATCAAGGGAGGAAGGCCGGCAGGATCTTACAACAAAAAGAAAGCTTCTGCAGTAGTTACACTTTATAATCAAAAAAATACAATTAACTTTATTGAAGATAATTTAAATATAAGCAGATCAACAATATATCAATACCTTAGAAAAGAGGGTGTAAAGGTTAATGGTTTTACAAAAAGCAAATGAATTATTTAATTCAAGGAGACTGTGGATAATATATTATTACGAAAAAGGTTGGAGAAAAAGCTAATTGAAGAAAATGCTTTTTGGTCTTACGATAAATCCAGTATCGATATAATACCTGATAATGAATTTATTGAAAAGGTTTTATTACATCTCGATATTGAGGATGTCCAGTCCCTTTTTTCACTTTTTCCTAAAAAGAGAATACAAAAAGTTTGGCAAGAAGCCGTTTTGTCACGTGACCCCCTTTATCATAATTTAAACAGACTCTATGCTTTTCTTTTATTTGACATTAAGCACCCAGACAGGTATATTCGTATTTATAAGAATAAACACATTAAATCTATTGTATGAAGGGATTAACAAAAAGCACAGAAAAGATTTTTGAGGCTGTTTCTTTGTTGGACTGCACAAAAGATTATACGCTTATTGGCGGCACTGCCATTTCTCTACAAATAGGCAAACGGTTAAGCGAGGATCTGGACTTTTGCAAGTGGTCAACAAATCCTAAAAAGGATAAACCAACTGTTGACTGGCCACAAATAAAAAAGGAACTCGAAACAGTTGGGAAGATTGACAAATTAGATGTTCTTGGCTTCGACCAGGTTAATTTTGTTGTTAATAATGTTAAGATTTCATTCCTTACAAAACAAAAAAACTTAAGTCCTGTAAATACACTTGTCCCAATACTTAATAATATAAATGCAGCTGATCTTGTTTCCCTGGGATCGATGAAGGTAGAATTAGTTTTACGGAGAAGTAATTTTAGAGATTACTACGATATCTATTCTTTGTTAATGGATGGGCACTCAATAAAGACAATGGTTGAAGGAGCGACCAAATATTCAAATCACACTTTAAAAACAAGGGATGCACTTAGTTTCTTGTCTAATGGAAGCAATTATAAAAAGGGCAAAGATTTTGATCTTTTGAACCCTGTTTATGAAATTACCAATAAAGAAATTGAAGATTTGATTAAATCAGCAATAAAGAAAGAGTATCCTTTGATTATTTCGTAAGAATTCAATTCTTTGCGAAATCAAATGATAAAGGATAACCGGAAACGATGAATCTCATATTTATGATAAAATCTAAGTTGTCAGCTGAAGAAGTAGAACAAGAATAATGGTAATACAAAATATATATAATCTCTTCTTAATCTTCACAGCCTTCAATAAACATATTAGCTAACCAAAAATATTCAGTATGTTCATTAGTAACATGACGCACTTTCTTGATGAAACGGGGAACATCCCAAAGCAAATGCCTGGCGAAGCAAGAGAATTGGCGAGCTTCTTAGCACTGGTCATAGATACAACCACGAAAAATAGTCCTTTCACATTAACCCAAACTGAAATCAGGTGTTTTGAAAAAGGATGCACTGGCTTTATTAAGAGTGAGGTCAAGAAAGAAAATAATGATATCCATTGGGAGTGTTCAAAATGTGAGAATGAAGGAAGAATAAGTGGGTGGAAGCTAACCAAGTGGGATAATAGGTGAGGATATCTATCCTGATTGTTTTTATCTTTTTTGAACCATCTTTGAAAATAAAGAAACAATAAAAAAGTAAATTCAGAAACCATGATAAAATCGAAATTTTTAAAGAAGAATTCTGGTTTGCCAGCTGAAGAAGTAGTTGCAGGAAAAAAAGGTGCTATAAAGAAACTGAAACCATACCCGATCCCTGAGGAAGATAGTTTTATTCCACTCCAAGAAGATTCAGAGGAGATAAAATATAACACCAGGAATAATATATCTTAGTTTAGCTTATGAAAAGACATTTATTAATCTTGTCATTTTTACTTTTTTCAATTACTCAGGCTAATTGTCAAAAAGTTAAAAATATCAGGATCACCGAACCGGAGTTTTCTGGGACTGCTGTTTTCGTAAATGACACTATCGGTAATGGTATTTTACTGGAACAACAAGTTGCAACATTGGAAGAAGGTTTTGTGACATTAAAGTATGCGGTGAAATATTGTTGTTCTTCTGTTTTTGCTGACACAATTAACTCCCAATTTATTGTAAGAGTCTCAGATAATTCAATTAACCCATATGACGTGATTAGTATTATTATTACCAAGATTGAAAACACCAAAAGGACCTGGAAATATTCAAAACATGAGAAGGTAGAGTTCAACGCTAAAAAGTATGGAACCAGTTCATATATAATTTCTGTTCCAAGATTTAATCTCGGCCAATATGTAATTTGTTTTAAAAATAGCAATTCTGTTAATCTTTTTGGAGTGAAGCTTATAAAGCAAAACTTTTAAGTTGTAAAATAATGCTCCTTTTTTATTATGGAGATCTTCGAAAGAGGTTTCTTTTTTTATTTCATTTTGCCAAATTTCATTGAGCAAAAAAAACTAAGAAAATTCATTAACCAAATTTGCAAAGCACCATATGTTTTTTGTCTTATAACACCTGTGATTATTTTATGTATTGTTTTTATTTAATTATTAGGGCATTTCACGGGAAATGGTGTTCTCTTTGGTCACATAGTTTTTCTATTCCCGTGTCGCTATGTTCTGGGCTTCTTTTCAATTCGGAAACCTCGAAGCTGAAAAAGCTTCTTCGTGTTCTAAACCCTTCACTACGCTAATGCAAGTAGTAAAAATAAAGCCAGTAGAGCCATTTTTACGTTGTTCAAAAATGTTTCTGAAGGAAAGCAAGATGGAATCAGGCGAACCTGATTCTGTTATCAGGATTCACCTGATATTCAATTAAATATAAATTAGTGATAGTTATTTATAATAAAAAATATAACTATTTATAATTTTATATCAAAGAATATTAATACTTTAGCTTTTGAATATAACTATAAAATAACTATTATATGGCAAAATATGAAACTTTAAACTCAAATAGTTATACAAAAATAACTATTGCCAGATTAGCCAAAAAATTTGAAATGAGCCTTGTTGATTTTTTGGAAGCAATGGCAAAATACTTTGAAGTTACTGGAGTAAATCCAAAGGATCAGGTAATACTTTCTCCGGCAGAAGAGCTTAAGAAATTTAGGGAGACAATAGTATCGTTCATGCGAAAACAAGAGAATGATTTTATAAAACCCACGTTCGGGAAAATGGACACTTTGATTGCAAGGTTCATAAAATACATAGAAGAAGAAGCTCCAAAAAACGGGGACGTGGCAGCTCAAAATAGGATGAAATCTTTAGTTCTTTCCGAGGAAATAGTCAACGAAGAAAAGAAAGGATCTGCAGAGAGTGAAACTGTAAAAATTGATGTAAATACGGATCAGTATAAAGCAATCCAGGAGAAGTGTAATAAGCTTGAATTGAAATTAAAAACAACCAAAGAATATCTGGAAAATATTCTTTCCCACACAGAAAATAAATATACAGGGATGGAAAGAAAACCAGTTATTGATCTTCCGATGGGAGACATAAACGAGTACAAAAAATACTTAAAAACGCTTTAATGTACGTTAAGATTCATTCATCTAAAAAGGATAATAATAGGGGTAGCTGCAGGGCCCTTATTGATTATCTGGAGAAAGAAAATTTGGAAAAGGACACCTTAAGCCAGGAGAAGTTTTTCGACCAAAATAGCAGTGACGTTTCTTTCTGTTCAGCGCAAAGTTTTATTGATAACAACAAAGGAAAACTTGGCAAAGACGAAACCAAATTTTACATGATTACTGTTAATCCAAGCAAGAACGAATTAAGGCATATTGTCAGAATAGCTTCAGGGAGAGATATAAAAAACATATCACAACTTACCGTCATCGAGCTGAAACGTTACGAGGAAGCCTTGAAGGATTATACCCGAAAAGTTATGGATGACTATGCTAAAAATTTCAACCGGGGATTAATAGGAGAAAGTCTGGTCTACTTTGGAAAGGTCGAACACAATCGGTACTATGGAAGAGACTCTGCGGAAGTGAAAGAAGGACTATATAAAGCCGGAGATAAGAAGGAAGGACCTCAAACACACGTGCATGTTGTAGTTTCAAGAATGGACGAGTCAAAGAAGATCCGCTTAAGCCCGATGGCAAATGCCAAAAACTCCAAGAATATAATAAACGGCAAAGCGGTACAGATCGGCTTTGACCGGATGAAATTTGTTCAGAGCTGTGAAAAGAGCTTTGATACAAATTTTGATTACAAACGCTTGCAGCAACATAAGTTTTCTCATTATCATACGATGAAGAACCAAATGAGAAATACAGCAAAAAACGTTGCTATGAGCATAGCAAGAGACGTGCCGGGAGTTAAAGAATATAATAAAGCTTCACAGGTTGTAAATACTGCAGTGAAACTGGTTAATGCGAAAGATCCTCTGGAGGCTCTTTCTGCAGTTTTTAAACAAACCCCAGGAGCAAAAGAATGTATTAAGGCAATTAATTACTCCTATAACCCGTCAAAAATTGTTCTGGATATCGCAAAAAGGACTTTGACAACGGCCCTGAACACAGGTCTTTAAATATTAATCATGGAACATATAATTAATTATTTTAACCAGCTTTCCTTAATTTCAAAGCTCATTTTAGGATTAGTTATTTTAGTTGTTTCATTGTTGCAGTACGCAACACTTTCATTTAAGCTTAAGTATTACTATAAGATTATTTTTTTTGTAATCATTCATGGACTGGTTTATTTGTTTTTTACGATGCTTTATAGTTATAGTCCGCTTTTACATGCCGGTATATTTGTTTTGGCCAGTCTTGTTTCTATAATCTTTCTTTTAGTGAGCAACACAGGGCCAACAAGTAAAACAGGCAAAATCGACCCTATTTGGAGCGTTAAATTCCCTATGAGAAATTCATCACCTCTTATTATGCAAAACATAAAAAGGGGTATCGCTATTTTTGGAAGTGCCGGAAGCGGGAAAACAGAAAGCGGCTTTGTGCCAATTCTTAAACACGCCGGGGAAAGAAACATTCCCTGTCTTTGTTATGATTATAAAAATGGAGAGATAACAGAAATTGCGCACTTCTTTTTTCAGGATTCTACGATAAAACAAGCAACCATTATACCACACTCTCCAATGTATTCGGACCGGGTAAACCCGTTTTTACCGAAGTACATTCCAACAGAGCAGCATCTGAGGCAACAAACAAAGTTGATATTTGCAAACCTTAAGAAAGTTGACAACGTGAGGGAATCAGGAAGCAGTTTCTTTGATAAGATCCCTGAGCCGACACTTGCAGCTGTTATCTGGAGGCTTAAGGTAGATTACCCTGAAATGTGTACTCTACCTCATGCGGTTGCCTTGTGCCTGGTGAAAACGCCAACAGAGATAGTTGACTTTATCTCAAAAAATCCTTATTCAAGAGCGATAGGATCTCCGCTGATTGATTCACTGATATCTGAAAACCAGGTGGCGGGTGTTAAAGCTTCGCTTTCGTTACCCTTAACTGATCTTGCGCTTCCAACAATTTTTTGGGTAATGAGTGCAAATGATGTTGATCTGGATATAAACAATCCGGAGAACCCAACATTATTAAGTATCGTTAATGATCCAAGGCTTGAAAGGATAAATGCCCCCTTTATTTCTGTTATAATAAGCACGGCAATAAACAATATGCAGATCCGGAACCGTCCAGCTAGTTTTCTTTTATTTGACGAAGGGACAACTTTTTACATTGATGGGATTTCCAAGATACCGGCAACGATGCGAAGCTATAATATTGCCACTGTGTTTTCAACACAGGATCGGGCCCTGGCAAAAGAGAACTACGGTGATGTTATAACAAGCTCCCTGCTTGCCAACCTGTCATATCAAATGATAGGCAAGGCTAATGATCCGGACAGCGTTAAATATTACAAGAACATAAGCGAGGAAATAGAAAAAAAGACTGTTTCAAAATCATATATCGATTCTGTTATAGGTGGAGACACAAGAATGTCGGAAGGAACAAGGGAAACATCAAAATATAAAAATCAGGATTTCACTGGATTAAAGCAAGGACAGTTTTTTGTTTTTGCTGATGGGAAAGATAAGCTTTATGATTTTGATCTTTACCCATTTAAAAGATTAGACTTAAAAGTGAAGCACCATATTACAGAAAAAGACCTGAGCGATAATTTTAACCGTATTATGAATGAGGTGAAGGGCCTTTAAAGTATCGTTAGGTGAAATGCATAGGTATAAGGTATACAACATAAATCGCAACCCTCACTATTGATTAATGCGAGCCTGCGGCATTCAATTAATCGGCACACGTGGGTTTACATAAAGCAATATTTCATGACACACAAGGCCAAGCCCATCTGGGTTACTTCATAAGCCTTGCTTTTGTCATTCAATAACCCCACTTCAACTGCCGAAAATTGTCTACTACTTGCTGGCGGCTCGCCATGGATTGAATATGATTGAGGGTGTTTCGGATGACATTTGTTGGCCAATGACATATTGCTTATCAGGTAAGATATTAGGTTGTTGTTAATAAGGTAATATGAAATATAATTGTTTTTCATTTAATCAATTTGTAAATTTGATTTCGTTAATTGTCTGATGATCATTTTTAAAATTATATAGATATACCTAAAGGTGTATTATACATGCTGTTTAGGTTGTGTAAGTACACTTTTAGTAAACATATAAATTAGCCTTCATGCTGGTCGCAGCTCCGAATTTAAAATTGTGCAATATGATAAACGAAATGAAAACCCAACGCACAAATAGCACATTTGCAAGCCCTAACCCACAAGCCGATGCTTCAGCTTACAAAAGAGCTATTTTTTTGCCAACACACTCTGATTAGTCTATGAATAAAACTAATGACATATTAGAATCTCGAGTTTCATTTCAAAAAGATGCTTTTTCTGATTTGTCGCATATACTAACAATTAAAGATGTGTTAAAAGGGATTAAAGAAAAACGGCTTGATAACAAAATCTCCTCTTTAAGAAATTATCTTAACAACGATAATAAAGATTTATATAATAAAAATAAAAAGTACTTACCTGGTGTAACATTTTGTGCCACATTTAACCACAAGAGACGAAAAGAAAGAATTGAAAAATATAATTGTATAATCGTTATTGATATAGATAAATTAACGAAGGAAGAATTGATTTCTACTAAAGCATATTTAATGGCTGATGATTATGTTTTCTCTTTTTGGGATTCGCCATCAAATAAGGGGGTAAAGGGGTTAGTTAGAATCGATTACTCATTTACTTATGATATAAGTGAAATAGATGTTCTTCACAAATCCGCGTTCAGAAAACTAGTAGAATATTTTAAAGATAAGTACGAAATAGAGTTAGATGAAAGTGGCAGTGATACAACCCGTTTGTGTTTTCTTTCATCAGATGAGAATCTAGTATTAAAGGAAAATTATAAATCTTTTATGGTTTCAGAGCCTGATATTACAATCATAAAAACCAAGCTAAAGGTTAAGTCTTCTACTTTAAAAGTGAAAGTGATAAGCCAGAGGAATGCTTTATATAATCCAGAAGGAAGAAACAAACCGAGTGATAGAAAAACCTTTCATTCATTTTATAAATATTTAAGCAAACGAAATTTGTCAATTACATCTTCATATGAGAACTGGTATAAAGTAGCATTAGCCATATCTAGTGCTTTTACTTATGACATTGGAGAAAAATACTTTCTTAAACTGTGCAAGTTAGATGGCGAAAACCACAATGAGATTGAAAGCAGAAATTTACTCATAGGTTGCTATGAAAACTCTAAAGGCGAAATAACATTTAACACAATATTTCATTTGGCAAAAGAATTTGGATATAAAAATAATGCGGAAAGTAGTAGCGAAGGCGGGTAATTTATATTATTCGTGAATATTAACTTGATTCTCGTCACAAAGACTATAACAAGTTTAGACAAATAATTATTTGTTCAGTATGGTTATGCCATTACAGCTACTACTTTCCCTTTTAATATGGATTACTTAAATAACAATATAAGTAGAGAAAATATCATTTTCTATCTATGCCGGATGCGAGCAAAAATTGCAAAGCGACGTAACAAAGAGCACTTATTACATCTTTTGTCAAATTCAGAAAAGTATAATTATCACATTAAAGAAAAACTAGATATCGAGAATAAGATATGTGAGTTAATGCCAAATAGAAGAAGTTGGAGAAAGATTGGTTTTGCTGCGAGGTATACCAAGGGCATTAAAATCAACTCAATAGACAAAAATATTAAAACATTAATAACTACTATCAAGTGGTATGAATCAAACAATCCAACTGCAGATTTTCTTGTAAGACTTAATGAATTTACAGCTGATGTTCAAAATAGCATCAATGATATTAATTATAGAATAACGAAGCCAAATATTATTCCTAAGCTTAAAGACCCTAGAAAGGATTCAAATAACGTATGCCGTCCAATTTCTAATTATAATCTTAAGGACAAAATAATTATTAGCCTAGTAAATAAGTATCTAACAGACCTGCTTGATGGGTTTTTTTACAAAAATTCTTTAGCCTTTCGAGCTCCATTTTATGAGAAAAATGAGAAAAAATGCCTTAATCACCACGATTCAATAAAACTGATAAAATCCTATATTGAATCTAACTCCATTTCAGACATTTGGGTGTCAGAATGTGATATGAGAAAATTCTTTGATACAGTTGACCATAAAGTGATTGAAAAGCAATTCAATAAACTGATGATTAAAGCATTTAAGAAATTTCCAGAATATTTTGATTCTAATGCAGTTAAGATTTTTAGAAACTATTTAGATAGTTATTCCTTTAATCATAATGTCTATCCGTTAAATAGAAAACAAGAGTATTTTGATGAGTTTGGAATCCCAGATGGAAGTTTTGGTTGGGTTGAGGATGAACTTAAAAAGGAAAACTACTACAAAAACGTTTATACGGAAAAAATTGGAATTCCTCAAGGAGGAGCATTATCTGGTTTAATTGCTAATATAGTCTTGGATATAGCTGACAGAAGCCTTAATATTTATGCGAAGAGTAATGACTTCCTATATCTTCGATATTGTGATGATATGATTATTTTAAGCACTTCGAAAAAAGATTCCCAGAATTCTACCTCCAAGTATGTAAGTTGTTTAAAACAGCTGCGTTTAGTTCCTCATAAATTTGAAGAGGTCGAAAGCAATAGTAAAGAATACTGGAAAACTAAATCAAAAGCTCCATATCAGTGGAAATATAGCGACGGCATTCAATGGATAGGTTTTGTGGGCTATGAAATAAATCGACATGGGTTTACTAGAGTTAGGATTTCATCTCTTAAAAAGGAAATGTCAAAACAGTGTAAGGTGATAATTGAAGCTAAAAAAGCCATTGACGATAAACAAAGGAGAGCAAGTCGTGGCTACATTGAAGAATCAATTATCCATCGATTAATTGGAATGTCAATAGGAAGAATGTCCTTGTGGAACTATGAGGAACCAATAAATGATTTATGCTGGATAAATGGATTTACCGAAATAAATAAAAATCCTAATTCAATAAAGCAGCATAAAGCATTGGATAAAAATCGTAACAAACACTTTAAGGAATTTTTGAGAACATTAGGTAAAATGGAAGAAATTGATGGAAAACCAATTGATATTAAAAATAGCAGACAACAAATATATTATGGAAAACCATTTAGCTATTATTACCAGGCAATTGAAAAGACTACCCGATAGTCAAGCACATTGACTGGTCATACTAGCTGCCACACCTCCAAAACCAACCAAAGAGCTTGCCTGCTTACGCACGGACTGACAGGAATTAAGCACGAAACGCTAACAGCCAATATAAGTAAGCTGGGGGTCGGTGGTTTATTTAAAGTTTGTACATTTAATAAAATTTTTAACGGTTTGACAAATGAATGGCTCCGAAATCTCAGCTAACTCATATTGGCAACACGTTACCGCCAATGCTAAAGGACAGTGCAACACGACAATGACAGAGCAAAACGAAGCATATAGAGGAACAAAACCAATGAGGACTGACCGTCTTGTAAACCGGACGACTGAACAAACGAGCCGTAACGAAGAAGTTTTTTTTGCCTACATGAATTTTTTATTTTTTATTTTTATAACAGCCCCACATTTGGCACATTACCTTTTGCCCGCTACCGCACAATCCAAACAAAAGGTTATAAGTCAAAAAGCCAAATTGCCCATGCAATGTAAAGAAAGGTTGAGAAGTAAGGCTTCTTTTTACTCAATAATCAGCAATAATTTGGTTACTTTGTAGCTTAAAAAAAGGTTTTAACACGAAAAGATGATAATAGAAAATATAGAAATAACGAAATACACATTTTCAGGACACGACTCCTTTCAGTGCCGACAACTTTGGCTAAAAAAGGGGTATGACTACGTGCAGGAAGGGAAAAATTTCAATGACGAAGATGCAGTTGTGCGACTTGGAGTTGGGAAAAATATGGTTTCATCTATTCGTTTTTGGTTAAAGGCTTTCAATATTATTGACAACAAGGACATTCCAACTGAATTTGGAAAACTTTTATTTGATGATGAAACCGGATATGACCCATTTTTGGAGGATGAAGCGAGTCTGTGGCTTTTGCATTATCAACTTGTAAAAAATGGGTTTGCTTCAATTTATAGCATCATTTTTAATGAATTCAGAAAAGAGAAACTATTCTTTAATAAAGAAACATTTGTGAATTATGTCAAAAGAATTAGAGAGAGTAATTCCGATTTGAACTTCAATGAAAATACTATTGCGAAAGACTTTATTGTTTTTGCTAACCTGTATAAAAGCGACAGTGAAAATAAAGATATTGAAGATAGTTTTTCGGGAATACTGTCTGAAATAGAGATTTTAAAGACTACGGGGAAAGGCAAGGAAGAGCAATTCTACGTTGAAAATAGTGAGAGAGATAATCTTCCAGAAGCTGTTGTATTGTATGCTATACTTGATAATCCAAGTTATGGAAGTTCCATTAGCTTAAATTCATTAGAATTTGATATCAATAGTCCTGGTTCAATTTTGGCTTTAAATCGTTCTGGGTTAATGAATAAAATCTCTGAAATAGTAAATGAGAACGAGGATATCACCTTTACTGACCAAGCAGGAATTAAGGAGTTGCAATTCAAAAACAAACCCAATGCTAACATAATATTAGATAAATACTATGGCAAATAATTTCACTACATCGGTTAATATCATTAGAGATACTGACAGGGATTTTAATTATATCCCGACACCGAATGCAAGACAAGTTGTTAGCCAAATTGTTAATGACTTTAAAAAAGGAATTCGTTCTTTTAATGTGGTTGGTACTTATGGTACAGGGAAATCCTCTTTTTTATTGGCATTTGAGCAGAGTATCAAAGGAACTAAACGCTATTTTGAACCAAATTTTATTTCAGACCCAAAAATTGATTTTGTTAAGATAATTGGTTCCTATGCTTCAATTATTGAGCAGTTTGCTGACACATTTGATGTTCAAACTAATAAAAACAATCAAGAAAATATCCTGTCTGAAATATTCAACAGGTATCACTCCATAGGAAAGGACAATAAAATATTGATTGTTGTAATTGATGAGTTTGGAAAGTTTTTGGAATTTGCAAGCAAGTACAACCCTGAAAATGAATTGTATTTCATTCAGCAGCTTGCTGAGTTTTGTAATAACCCTAAGCACAATATTGTTTTAATCACCACTGTCCATCAAAGTTTAGAATCCTATGCCTATTCACTAAGTACTACTCAAAAACAGGAATGGACAAAGGTTAAGGGTCGTTTCCGTGAGATTACATTTAATGAGCCTGTTGAGCAATTGTTGTATTTAGCATCCGAGTACCTTGCTGAAAATTTTGATAATAAAATTTCAAAGTCAAATATTGAAAAGTGCTTGAAGTTGACAACAGAAACAAAAGCCTTCAACTTCAATAAAGATTTTTTGAATGATATAGCTTCTAAGTTATATCCTCTTGATATTCTGTCAGCGAATATTCTAACCATATCATTACAACGATATGGGCAAAATGAACGGTCCTTATTTTCTTTCCTTGAATCATCAGACCACACAGGTTTGGCGAAATATAATAAAAAAGAAAATCCTTTTTACAATTTGTCGAATGTATATGATTATCTCAATTTCAACTTTTATTCATTTTTAACATCAAAATATAATCCTGATTTTTCATCTTGGAGTTCAATTCGTTCTGCTATTGAAGAAGTTGAAAGAGCTTTTGATGAATCGATAAACGATTATATCAAAGCGGTTAAAACCATTGGACTTTTAAATATTTTCTCAGCTAGCGGCTCAATATTAGACCTTGACTTTTTCATTAATTACTTAGAAATTGCTTGTGGGGTTTCTGATTCTAAAGGCATTATTAAAAATCTAGAAACAAAGCATATTATTCGTTATCGTTCACATAGTAAGAGATTTATACTTTTTGAGGGAACTGACTTAGATATTCAATCTGCAATAATTGAAGCAGGAAATAAAATTTCAGAGGTTGTTGATATAATAACGCTTTTAAAAAAACATATTCAATTCAGTCCTGTTTTTTCGAAGCAATATTCATTTGCTACAGGAACACCTAGATATTTTGAGTTTAAGATATCTGATTATCCAATTAACAATACTCCAGAGGGTGAAATAGATGGTTATATTAACTTCGTCTTCAATAGTAAGCTCAAAGAAAGTGACATCCAAAAAAAATCTAAGTCACAGGAAGAAGCCATTATTTATTGTTTCTTTAAAAACTCAGGTGAGATTAAGAATTTATTGTTTGAGATTGAGAAAATTCAAAAAGTAATTGAAGAAAATAAAGATGATAAGGTTGCTAAGAGGGAACTAGAAAATATTGTTGAGTCTCAAATTCGCTTGTTAAATCATTACATAACAGATAGTATTTACTCTGGAAGCAAAGAAGTTAAATGGTATTTCAACGGTGAAGAAAAGAAAATAGCCGATAAGAAAGATTTTAATAAATTTCTTTCTCAGGTTTGCAGCATTGTATATGATGCAACTCCGATTTTCAAAAACGAATTGGTGAACAAACATAAAATTTCATCATCTATTCACACAGCAAAAAGAAATTACTTCAAGGCTTTGACCAATAATTGGGACAGCGATAATTTAGGTTTCGAAGATTCCAAATTTCCACCTGAAAAGACAATTTACTTATCACTTTTAAAAGAAAATGGTATTTCACCCATAAGAGAAAATTCATTGGACGTAATATCAACTGATAAGAATTCATCTTTCAGTAAGCTATGGAGAGCATCAGAGGATTTCTTAGAAAGTGCTAAATTTGAACAGCTTAAGATTTCTGAGTTAGCCGAATTGCTAAGCAATAGACCTTTCAAGTTAAAGAAAGGATTGATTGATTTTTGGATTCCTACATTTTTATTTTTGAAGCGAGATGACTTTGCAATTTTTAGTGATGAAAGTTATATCCCAAATTTGTCAGAGGAAAATTTGGAATTAATTGCTAAATTTCCTGACAAGTATTCAATCAAAACCTTTGACATTGAAGGTGTGAAACTAGATATCTTCAATAGCTATCGAACATTCTTGAATCAATCAACGGAGCAAAAATTTGATAACAACTCTTTTATTGAGACAATAAAACCGTTTATAGTTTTTTACAAACAATTACCGGATTACGCTAAAAACACAAAAAGACTTTCGCCTTCGGCTTTAAAAATTCGTCAAGCCATTTCCACGAGTAAAGATCCGGAGGAAACTTTCTTTGAAGCTTTTCCAAATGCATTGGGAATAACGCTATCAACTTTACAAAAGGACAAATCTAAACTTCAGAGTTACACAACAAACCTTCAAGATGCCGTAAGGGAGTTAAGAACTTCATATGATGAACTTTTGAAGCGATTTGAGGAATTCATTTGCAGCGAATTTGTTGGCAAATCGGTTGACTTTGGAGAATACAAAGAATACCTGCAAAAACGTTTTTTTAAATTGAAGAAGCATATGCTTTTGAGCAATCAAAAAACTTTTGTTCAACGACTTGACTCTCCATTAGATGATAAAAACGCTTGGTTAAACTCCATAGCACAAGCCATTACTAGCAAAACGCTTGAGATGTTTTCTGATGAAGATGAAATCTTGCTTTACGAGAAGTTTAAATCAATGATTTTGGAGTTAGACAGTTTAACTAAAATTTCCAAAACGGATATTGACGAAAATAGGGAAGAGGTGATTGGAGTTAAAATCGATACTTTTTTTAGTAAAATTGACCCAAAAGTGGTAAGAGTTCCTAAGAATAAGAGCAAAGAAATAGAGCAATTGAAAAACGAATTGAAAAATAAATTGGGCAAGGACAATACATCGAACATTGCTGCAGTATTGAACCTTTTAAAAGAATTATTGCAATGAGCAAAGTAAGACACGTATTGGGTATATCGGGAGGAAAAGACAGTGCTGCCTTGGCTATTTATGTTAAGACAAAATATCCTTCCATTGATTTGGAGTTTTATACTTGCGACACAGGAAAAGAATTAGAGGAAACCTATCAGTTGATTAGAAATTTAGAAGTTTATCTTGGGATAAAAATCAAACTTTTAAAAGGTGCTGAGAACAGTTCCGAAGACCCATTCGACCATTTTTTGAAAATGTATGGTGGATTCCTGCCTTCGGCAAATGCTCGCTGGTGTACTAAGAAACTTAAACTTGAGCCTTTTGAAAACTATGTAGGGGCTGACCCTGTGATTTCTTATGTGGGAATCAGAGGAGACGAAGAAAGGGAGGGATATATTTCTACAAAAAAAAACATTCAATCCATATTTCCTTTTCGCAAGAATATTTGGAGTCAGGATGTTGTATTTAAATTGCTATCTAACCAAAACATGGAGCAACTTTTGGTAATCTCAAAGAATATAGATTTTGGTAAAAATCAAGAAAAAGCCAATCAAACAATTTCTCGAAAAATTGATACAAGCTTTACACTTGACCAAAAACTGAATGCTTTGCTTGATGCTAGTGTAAAGGCTTTCAATTACTTGGTTTTTGATTTTTTGAAAACCACCGACTACCCTTTAGCAACAGAAGATTCATTTCCGCTTTTGGAAAATGATGAAGTATTGGTTAGAAACGATATTTTTAAAATTTTAGAGGAAAGTGGTGTTGGTGTTCCGGCATATTACAACAAAATTGATTTTGAAGTCAATGGTAAAAAAGGACAATATGCAAGAAGTCGTTCCGGTTGCTTCTTTTGCTTTTTCCAACAAAAAATAGAATGGGTTTGGTTGTATGAACAACACCCAGAATTGTACAAGAAAGCTATGGAATACGAGAAAGAAGGCTACACCTGGGGACAACAAGAAAGCCTAGAAGAATTGATTCAGCCTAAAAGAATAGCTCAAATCAAAGAAGAATATGTAAAAAGAATGGAAAGAAAATCAAAAGCAAAATCACCATATTTAGTAGACATTTTAGATGATGCCGAAGGTGAAGGATGTGCATCTTGTTTTATATAAAATAGATATGGCATTTGATATTAATTTTGCCCAGCGAGGGTTAATAAAGGAACATATTTGGAAGTTTCTATTGTATCCAGAACATTGGAATGAAGCAGCCAACCATATTCCTCATAATTTGAATTGGAATGCTGTACCTTTTAATTCGAAGCATTTATACTCTGTTCCAAATAATCAGAAAGGGATTTATTGTTTTGTATTGAAACCAGAATTTCATCAATTATTTGAAACGCGATACCTTTTTTATGTGGGGTTAACAACACGTGATTTCAGAACAAGATATAAGGAATACTTAAATGACTTAAAAGGTAAGGGAAAGCCAAGACCCAAAGTTTATTCAATGTTGAAATTGTGGGACAATTATTTACATTTTTATTATGCGGATTTAGCAGATGACGCTCATATTGAAGAGTGTGAAACTAAGCTCCTTAATGCATTTGTACCAAAAGTAAACACAAGTATTCCGATGGCGAAAATTAAACCTGAATTAAAAAATATTTATGAGTAATTCTATAAAATTACCCAGTTTAAGAGGCCGAATGGGTGATTGGTTTTATTATGTCTCATTGCTGAAATTCAAAGAATTAGCAAACAGAACATCCTTGGTTCCGGAAATTCATAAAAACCAAGAGTTGAGCAGATGGATTCAAAGAGAGGTTAGTAATAGAAGTGAAGGGATAGTTCAATATTTAGAAAATCAACCTCAAAGATTTTTTAATGCTATTATCTGTGGGATTTATGGAGGAACACCATCTTGGCAAGAACTAGACATTGAGTCAAATACAATAGAATTAAGCGAAGAGGAAAAAATTTATCTTGGTAATACTTTTGGAATTTTAACTTTAAATGGCGATGAAAAAATATTTGCAATAGATGGTCAACATAGAACAAATGCCATTAAGAAGTTTATTGAAAAAAAAGGAGAGGTAGAGGAAGAGGTTACTGTAATTTTTCTTGCTCACAAAGATGATAGAGATGGAGAAATACGAACTAGAAGACTTTTTTCTACGTTAAATAGATATGCTGTTCCAGTAAAAATTAGCGAAATTATTGCATTGGATGAAGATGACAATGGAGCAATATTGACGAGAAGGTTAATGGAAGACTTTGACTACTTTAAAGAAAGGATTCAGTTTTCCAAAACTAGAAGTATGAATCAAGGTAACAAGTCCAATTTTTCTAATATTGTACTTCTTTATGATTTAGTAAACATTATTCTAACTGATAAATCATATTCCAAAAATGTAAAATTTACAGGTTATGACCACAAATCTTTTGTTTTAAAAAGAAAAGATGAAACTACCTTAAATGCTGATTTTGATAAACTGAAAATATATTTTAAGAAAGTCTTTAACTCAATTCCATCTGTCAAAAAATACTTTAAAAATGGAAATGTAAATAGAAAATCAAATTCTACAAGTTTGATATTTAGACCTATTGGTCAGATGATTTTGTTTTATACCTTAAAGATTGCAATGACTCACAAGAAAGAGGTAGAAATGATTGAATTTTTTAGCAAAGATGACTTCCACCTAAATCATAAAGTCTGGAAGCAAGTATTTATAGACCACGAAAAGGGTACTTTAAAGACTGATAAACCTCGACAGATTTTAGCAATACAGTTAATAAGCAAAAAGATTGGAATTGATTTACCAATGACTAATTCTGAGAAATCTTTTATGGCTAATTTTAAGATTGATATTAACGAAATCTGATAAAATATGTCTGAAATGTCCTTACTATCTGATTCTATTTTAAAACTATTCAAAGAGCATTCTTTGCATATTGAGTCAGCATCAGACGGAAATTTCAGACTTTTTACTGACCAAGCAACGGGAGGTACAATTTTTTTCAAGATTGAAAGTCAAAATGATTTTTCATATTATTTTCAAAGGTGTTAAAAGCAAAAAAAGGTATTAAATTTTATGAAAAGGATTTTTAAATGAGTAAAAATCAGAAATATATATACATCGACAACAACTCCACCACCCCAATAGACCCAAGGGTGCTTGAGGCTATGTTGCCTTATTTAAAGGACAGCTTTGCAAATCCAAGCAGCACCCACTATTTTGGCCAAGCCATAAATGAAAAAATAAAACAAGCCCGCAAACAAATAGCTGATTTCATAAATGCTTTACCCAACGAACTGATATTTACAAGCGGAGCCACAGAATCTGTCAATATTGCCATTAAAGGTGTAGCTGAAAATTACTCAAGCAAAGGGAAACATATCATTACCGTTTCAACAGAACATAAAGCAGTTTTAGACACATGCAAAGATTGCGAAAGGAAAGGTTTTGAAGTAACTTATTTGCCTGTTAAAAAAAATGGTTTGATTGATGTTTCGGAACTAAAACAGGCTATAAGACCAGATACAATTCTTGTTTCTGTGATGTATGTTAATAACGAAACAGGAGTAATTCAACCCATAAAAGAAATCGCTTCCATAACCCACGAAAATGGAGCGTTGTTTATAACGGATGCCACACAAGCAATTGGAAAAATAGAAGTAGATGTTGAAGATTTAGGAATTGATTTAATGTGTTTTAGTGGTCATAAAATGTATGCTCCTAAGGGAATCGGGGCATTGTACATTGGTCAAAGAGACTATAGAGTAAAACTCACTCCACAAATTCACGGAGGTGGGCACGAACAAGGTCTGAGAAGTGGCACTTTGAATGTGCCTGGAATTATTGCTTTAGGCAAAGCTTGTGAAATAGTGAGTCAAGAAATGAAACAGAACGAAAAAAGGATTTCTGAATTGCGAGATAAGTTGGAATCTGAATTACTTAAACAGCCAAACACATTGCTAATTGGTGATAAGGAACAAAGAATTTATAACACAAGCAACATCTGTTTTAAAGGTCAAGATGCTAATGTTTTGATTGGCAGAATGAAAGATATTGCCGTTTCCAACGGTTCCGCGTGTTCATCAGCTATTATTGAACCTTCCCACGTTTTAAAAGCTATGGGATTAAGTGAAGATGATGCATTTGCGTCATTACGTTTTTCACTTGGTAAGCTCAACACCCTTGAAGATGTTGAAACTGTTGTAAAAAAAATCAGAGAACTCACTCTACCAAACTTCAACTATGCTTAAAGATTGCGACTGGTCATTGGATAGAGATTACAAAACAGGTTCAGAAAACGAACCTTTACAATTTTATTTGGATGGATTAGCAAATAGCAATGAGTTCAATTTACTGTTGGGTTATTTTAGTTCATCGGCTATAAATCTGCTATCTGTTGGCTTTGCCACATTTATCAGCAAGGGTGGTAAAATGAAAATGGTCATCAATCATTTACTTTCATCAAAAGACAAAGAAGCGATTGAAAAAGCAAATGAAGAAGTTATCAATAAGGTTTTTGATTTAACAGATGTTGTTTCTCTTGGAAGAGTGTTAGATGAATATGATACTCACTTTTTTGAATGTTTAGCTTATCTCATCGCTGAGAAGCGGATTGAAATAAAAGTCATTAAACCAAAAAATGGTAAGGGGATAGCACATTACAAATCAGGCTTTTTCAGTGATGGACAAAATTTTGTCGGTTACAAAGCATCTTGCAATTTCACTCTTTATGGTTTGTCGGAAAATCTAGAGGAATTAGAAGCCTTTCTTAGTTGGGAAAATGGCAGATCAAATAAATTGATCAAAAAGCAAATAAAACAGATTGATGATTATTTCGCTGAAAAAGATGAAGATGTAGAATACATCTCCGTAAACGAAATTAAAGTTGTTTTGAAAGATAGATTTGGCAAGAAAGACATCAATGAATTGCTTGTTCAAGAAGAACAATTACTCAAAAAGAAAATGAGTTTGATTTCAAATCCTAAACTCAAAAAAACAATTACGAAGCTTTTTAATGACATTGAAATAATTAGACGAACGCCAAAGTTCCCATATTCAAAAGGACCAAGAGAATATCAAATTAACGCATACAATAATTGGGTTGCAAACGATTACAAAGGAATGTTTGCAATGGCAACCGGAACAGGAAAAACGATTACTTCACTCAACTGTTTGCTGAACGAATACCATAAAACAAAGATTTATAGAGCAATCATTACCGTTCCTACAACTGCTTTGGTAGAACAATGGAAAAAAGAATGTGCTAAGTTTAATTTCAAAAACATTATCACTGTAAGTTCGAAAGAGAAGTGGGATAAAAACCTTGCTTTTTTCAATACGGCTTCAAAACTCATTGACACCTCATACATTGTCATTGTTACTTATGCATCATTACCAAGGCCAAAGTTTCAAAGTTATTTTACACAACTTCCGAAAGACACTATCTTGATTAATGATGAAACGCACAATTTGGGTGCACAAGGTCTTTTAAGGTTGCTTCCAAATATCCACTTAGAAAAGCGTATTGGATTATCGGCTACTCCGCACAGGAAGTTTGATGAAGTTGGCAATCAAACTATTCAGGAGTTTTTTAATGATGAACCGCCTTACATTGTTTCTTATTCAATGGAAGAAGCATTAAAAATTGGTTGGTTATGTAAATACACTTATTACCCACATTTAGTAAAGCTTACAGACCATGAAATGAAACGATATAAGGAAATTTCGCTTCAACTATTGAGGATGGGTTTATTTGATAAAGACACAGGTACATTTAGAAGCACACCTGAAATTGAGAAAAAACTTCTTGAAAGAAAACGCATTATTCACAAGGCGACTAATAAATTAGATGCTTTTAGAGATATTTTAAAAAATGAGTTTGACAAACGAGAGAATCTGAAATACACTTTGGTTTATGTACCAGAGGGAATAGACTCAAATTTTGAAGAAATAGATTTTAGCGTTGAAACAGATGATGAAAACAGATTGATTAACGAATATACAAAAGCAGTCAGCAACACGGATGACTCCGTAATGGTGAAACAGTTTACTGCTAATTCAAAAAATCGGGAGGAAATCTTGAATAACTATGAAGATGGTAATATTCACGTTTTAACATCAATGAAATGTTTGGATGAAGGAGTTGATGTACCAAGGTCAGAATTAGCCATATTTTGTGCCAGCACTGGTAATCCACGGCAATTTATTCAAAGAAGAGGTAGAGTGTTGCGTTTACACAAGGATAAAATCCACGCAACCATTCATGATTTAGTAGTAGTTCCCGAAGTTGGTGAAGAAGAAAATAACTTTGAAATGGAGAAAAACTTAGTCAAGAAAGAACTTGAACGAGTGGTTGACTTTGCCAATCTGGCAATGAATAAAACCGATACATACGGAACTCTTAAAAACATTTTGGACTACTACAATTTGAACCTAAACGATTTATAAAATCATTCTTATGTCAAGAAAAGACGAGATACTTAAAAGTTTTTTAAACCACGAGCTACTTGAAACCAAGTATGAGCTTAAAAAAACTGATTTGCCTTCCACTGTTAGAGAAGCATTGAACTCAGATAATCCAATTATTAAGGCCATCGCCCTAATAGTTGAAGGATTAAATGGCAATATTCCTGTTACAGACTCAGTATTGCGAAACCAAGTCACCCAATTTTTAAACGAGGCATTATGATAATTAGAAAAATAGAAATAGAAAACTATCTCTGTTATTACGATACCAACACTTTTGAATTATCAGAAGGTTTAAATATAATCCTAGGTGAAAATGGAGAAGGCAAAACGAAATTCTTTGAAGCTGTTGATTGGCTCTTCACGGGGGAAAATAGAGAATTAGATATGCTGGTTTCTGCAAAAAAGCTAGATGAAACTGAAATTGGAGATAGTTTTAGGATAAGAGTATCAATGTCTGTTGAACAGTATAACGAAAAAAGCATCATTACCAAATCTTTCTTAGCTAAAAAGGAAAAGGCAAACGAGTGTTCTACTTCAAGTTTTATGATAGAGGGTATTGAGGAAAATAATTCTGGAGAGAGAAATCAAGTTGATGGTTCAGTACTTCTTGACAGGATATTCCCTTTTCAAATTCGAAAATATTCAATGTTCAAAGGTGAAGCTGAACTAAATATCTTTGAAAGTGATAGTGCCTTAGCAAATCTTATTAATCTTTTTTCAGAGGCAAAGCATTATGATAAGTATTCAGAAAAAGGCGCATTCCTAAAAGAAAAGGCCGAAAAAGCCGTTGAGGATTCTTCTAAATTAGATAAGAAGAATGAGGCTCTTTATAAAAAGATTGAAGGCGAAATATTCTTTTTAAAAAACGAGAAAAATAAATATCAAATTCATTTAAATTCCACCGACGAAGAAATTAGAAAAATTGAGGGGAATTTACAATTAGCAGAAAGTCATGTAAGTAATGCAGATGCTTTAGAAACTCTTAATAAGCGGATTAAGAAAATTGAAGAAAGGATTTCAAATCAAAATTGTAGTATTGATGAAAACTATACTACTTGCTTATTTGATGAAAATTGGATATTAGTCAATTTTGAACCATTCCATAAAGAATTTGCAGAAAAAGTGACTGCACACAGTAAAAGACAAAGAGAACTCCAATCAGATTTTGACAAACAAAAAGGAATAAAAGAAGGCGAGAAAAAAGCTAAGGCAGAATTGTTAAACAATGCTGTACCACTACCTATTGGAATACCTTCAAAAGCTCATATGGAAGAAATGCTTAATGATGAAATATGTAAAGTTTGTAATCGTGAAGCCAAAAAAGGTTCAGCGCCATATGAGTTTATGATGAAAAGACTTAAGTATTATTTAGAAAGCCAGGTTGTAGAAGAAGATGAACAAGAAAAAGATGAACTACTATTCAAATTTGACTACACCAACAGGCTTGAGAATTTAAGTATTAGTCACGAAGATAACCTAAAAAACTTGAGGTTAATAAGAACCAAAATAAAGGAGCTTTTTGAATTTAATGATGATCGCAAAAAAGATATTGAAGAACTAAATGAGCAATTAGATAAAGAAAAAGCGGAAAGAGAAAGGATTTTAGGCAACTCTAGTATTGTAGAAGAAAAATTGATAGATGTTCTTAAAAATTATAATGCTTGGCAAAGGGACTTAAAAATTCGAAATCAAGAACAAGTAGATTATGATGCGAAATTGAAAAATATTGAAACCGAGTTACGAGTGAGGAGAGAGGAAAAAGATAAAATTGATACCAGTTCTGCTAATTCATTCTTAATAAAAACAAGAAATATTTTACGAGATATTGAAACTGTTTTTAAAGACACTAAGGAGAAAAAGTTTGATGAGTTTATTGAGAAACTTCAAACTAAATCAAACAACTTTTTCAAAAAAATCAACATTGATGCTTTCACTGGAACAATTGTTTTTACAAGGCGAAATAAAATAAATAGAATAATAGTTGAAGTTGAGTTGCAAGAAGATGGTAGAACATTTTACAAACCAAACCAATCTTTGCTAACATCAATGCACATTTCAATTCTTTTTGCGATTTCAGAATTGGCATCAGAAATTAAAGAAGAAAATTTCCCAATGATTTTTGATGCTCCAACATCATCATTTGGTGAAAACAAAACAGCCCAATTCTTAAACCTTATTTTTGAAACAGAGAATCAAAAAATACTGCTTATCAAAGATTTTCTTCATACAGATAAAACAACAAAAAATCTTTCTATTAAAAATGAATTCGAGACTGTTAGGAGAAATAGAGCGTTTTGGGCAAAGTTAGAAAGACCTTTTGATCCAAATAATCTGAAAACTATTAACACACAAGTAATCACATTATAAGATGAAAAATTTATTTGACAAATGGAAAACAAGAATTCCGAAATACAGGGAGGTTCATAAAGACTTGTTCACATCACTTTCTCAAAAGTTTGGTGCGGAAGGAGAAAAGAAAATTAATCTTGGAAAACACTTCAGTACAAACTACGAACTGTATACCTATGCCTTTTTTCTAGGACTTTACAATAATGAATTCTCCCCAATGCCAGATGGCGAAAAGAAAACAGATTTCAGCCATCATATTCAGCATTGGGGCAGCAAAACAACTGTTTCAACTCGTAAGGATTTCACAAACATTCAAGAAAATATATTTATTGCACTTGTTGCAAAGACAGACATAGATTTAGTTGCACTTGAAAAAGGTGAATTAGATGAAGATGAAGTAGTAAAATCATTAATCAAAACTATGGAGTCATATACAAATGGTGGACTGATACTGATAAAGGAAAAGCTAGAAGAAAATCCAAATTATTTTTTACAACCTACTTCATTTTTGAATATGATACTAGAAACGGAAAAGATATAAATTAAAAATACCAACAAGAAAAAATACAAACTAGCAAACCGCTTTAACCCTCCCCTAAAACCAAAGTTTTCAAGAGAGTATTTTTTATCTAAACCACTATTCAATTAAAAACAAAAAATTTTCCCTACTTCAAGATAATAAAACTTTTAAGACTGAATTACAGCAACTTAAAAACAATAAAAAAGAAGCACTAGGCGGTAACACGTGGTAAAAAACATTAGGGTTTAGGTGGTTCTCCATACATTCTACCATGCATCTAGTTTGGTATAACTGGACAGTAATGTAGTGGAAAAACCGGACCCTTTGGCCACTCCTCTCCGGTTTTTGAATTATAAGGTGCCGGTTTTGGTTGACCACCCTGCAACGGTATTTATAAGTTTTTAAGTATCTAAAATACAATACATTCTATCATATCATCTAAAAGTATATCTAAATATTTGTTTAGTGGTAAACGGTCCCGGTTTTAGATGGTCAATAAATCCGGTTTATCCCCCCCCCCCTCTTAAAAT
>Ga0307375_10001352_pt1 | contig 27019 bp, 26 predicted proteins | sample TR1MG_FD_202531 | JGI IMG/M metagenome (GOLD analysis project Ga0307375, IMG submission 202531) | Soil microbial communities from Risofladan, Vaasa, Finland - TR-1 | ecosystem: Environmental > Terrestrial > Soil > Coastal area > Acid sulfate soil | place: Finland: Risofladan, Vaasa | collected...
CTCGGATGGAAATCACACCCTACAATAACCATGAAGGCTTCTCCTGACTCAGCAGGCTTGGTCCTCACAAACCTAAGCATACCGAGTCCGCTGAAGCCTTCGTTCTTATCCCATCACGTTCGCGCCCTTCCGTTGGGCGATAACGTGGGAACCTCTACTGCCGTCTTGAATCCGCGCCATCCGCGGCCGCTTTTGTCTCAGTCCATCCGTGGCAATTCTTGTATTTCTGATTTCAAAGATTCTCTGTGCCTCCGCGTCTCTGTGGTGATCTCTTGCCTTTGATCGAAACTTGAAACTTCCTTCTTAACACAGGCCTTGCGTAAAATAGCTCATCATGACCCGAACGATTGCTGTACTTTTGTTTATCATGGGTTTTGTCGTGGGGATTGGGGCTGCCGGTGGATACCAGTACTGGCACGAGCGCACTGGCCGAATCGCCTTCGCCCACAATGCCGATTGCCTGCGAATTGCCAGGCAATACGAGAACGACATCTCCGACAAAACTACATCGGTAAGTGTTAATGAAGTAAATTACGACACTGCTCGGAATAGCTGCCTCGGCAAGGTGACAACCTTCGGGCCATCGTTCTGGAGCTTTGAGGTCGTCGACCTTCTCTCGCGGCGAATCCTCTGGCTGAACACGTGCAGCATCTCCTCCGGCGACTGTACCGGCGCCCCCGGCACCCGCCTCAAGAAACTCCAGGATTACCAGTACCAGAAGTTCCTCACGCAGCACTGATGGTTGAGTTGCAGGTGCACCATCTGGGTGGCCCATGCAAGCCTCTTTTGCTTGCATGGGAAATCAGTCACTCGACTTCAGCGAATGCTTCGAGTGGCCCACGCTGGCCCAGCGAACCTCTGCGCCCTCCGTGTTCAGTCTCTTGTCTTTCCTCCGTATTCCTCCGTGACCTCTGTGGCGATCCGTCTTTGCTTTTGCCTTCAGACCTGCCGACCTTCCATCCTGCAGACCTGCCTTCATCACATGTCAAGAGGACGCGGGTCACACATTTCTCTCAGCTATTTGAAAACACGGCAAATAGAGTTTCGAATTCGATGTCACCTTTTCCCCATCCGCTGTGTCACACTGGATATAGAGAGACAAATCAATGAGCCCGCCTCGTGCGGGCTTTTGCTGTTGTTCTGCTCAGTAGCTTAGTAGCTCAGCAGCCTGTCTCGCCGACGACCGACACCCAGCGACTGACGACGTTTTTGCTCGCTAAGAGCTAAAAGCTAACAGCTAACTGCTTTGTTTTGTAATATATGGCACTTAACCCTTTTGTTTTGTAATATTTACAAAGGAAATCTTCTAACTATCTGAAAACAAAGTATCGGCAACTAGGGGGGAGGGGGGGAACTCGTGCGGTGGTACGGGGCGGGCATATCCCACTTTCAGCTTGCTACTCGTTCGTGGGATGTCGCGAGTCGCACCGTTTCTCGTTGGATTTGCATCTACTTAGCATGGAATTGATTGTTTACTCGTCGACCTGGTGCCCGGACTGCCGTGAAGCCAAGCGTTTCCTGCAGAAACACAACATTCCCTTCACGGAAGTGGACATTGAAGCGACGCCCGGCGCCGCCGAAGAGGTCGTTCGTCAGACTGGCAAGCGGGCCATCCCGCAGTTCGTCGTCGATGGCAAATGGGTGCAACCCTATCTTCCCGGACGCGGATTCCTTTACGAAGAGATGAGCCAGTTGCTCGGCATTAACAACGCCTAGCCCGGAATTTTCGCTGCTGCGGCAGCAACAGAATCCATCGCTCCTCCGATCGATGGTCGTATAAGTGGAGACACTCCTGATAAAAGGCCGGACGTTCCGGCCTTATTTTTTTGCCTTCCGCTTACTCGGCTCCGTGGCTCTTCCGGGTGTTGAAGCGCGCCATCGCCAGGCCCCACAATCGGCCCGGCTCCGGCATCTCCTGGGCGATTTCCCAGTTCTTGCTCTTTAGCACGTCGAACGACGTCACCATGCCCACAAGATCGCCCGTCTTGCGATCGAGCACCGGAAACGCTTTGTATCCGTCCTTCAGCAGCCGTACCACGACGTCGTGAACCACGTCGTCTTCGTACACTGTCGGATACGCATGCTCCGTCAGTTCTCCGGCCTCTGTCGTCTCGCTGGCTTCCACCAGCCTGGCTCTGTGCAGCACTCCGACATAGCGGTCCTGCGCGTCCACCACTGGCACAACGCTGTGGTGGATTACGTCGGCCACAAATTCGCCCACCTTGCGGTCTTTTCGCACGGATTCGAGTTCCGGACTCATGATGTCCCGGACTCGTACCAGCTTCATCGGGTCGACGCTGTAGGCCTCCGGAACCAGCGTCCCCCTGCGTACCAACCGCTCGGTGTTGATCGTCGTCCGCATGAAGTGATGCACCGCCAGGTCGGCAACCACCGCCACCAGGAAGACCGGCAGCATGGCGTTGTATGCGCCCGTCACTTCCAGCATGAACAGGATCGCACTCGGTGTCGCCCGGTACACGCTGCCGAAGAGCGCCGCCGTCGCCACCATGCCGTAGAGACCGATGGACGAGGAGGAAGGCAGAATCATATGCACCACGGAACCGTAGGCCGCGCCGAGACTGCCGCCGATCATCAGTGCCGGAGCAAACGTTCCACCCGAGCATCCCGAGCCCAGCGCGACGCCAAACGCCAGCAGCTTCGCCAGCCCGATTCCCACCAGCAGGTGCATCGGATGCGGCTTCGCCAGCACGTCGGCAATCACCGCGTACCCTGTCCCCAGCACCTGCGGATAGAACCATGCGATCCCTCCCACCACCAGCCCCCCCAGGGCCGGGATGAGCGGAAACCAGACCTTCCAGTGCTCCGTCATGTGCTCGAAGAAGTCCTCGCAGATGTAAAGCGTCCGGGTCATCACCCACGCCAGCCCGGCGCAAAGTACGCCAAGCACGAGGAAAAACGGCAGCTCCAGCAGGTGAAAGTGAAAATCCGTTTTAAGCGGAAACACAGCATCCGCTCCGCGGAATGCCATGGCAACCATTGTCCCCGTGGCCGACGCAATGGCGATCGGAATGAAGGATCGCGCACGGAACTCGAACACCAGCAATTCCACCGCGATCATCACGCCGGCAAATGGAGTCTTGAAGACTCCGGCCAGTCCGGCCGCCGCGCCACACGCCAGCAGCGTGCGCCTCTCGGAAGGCGAGGATGAAAAGAACTGGCTCAGAATCGAACCCAGCGCTCCGCCCGTCTGGATGATCGGTCCCTCGGCGCCGAACGGACCGCCCGTCCCAACCGTGATGGCTGCGCTCAACGGCTTGAAGAATCCAACCCGCGGCTTGACGATGCTGCGGTTCGTCAGCACCACCGCCATCGCCTCGGGAATACCGTCGCCCTTAATCTCCGGCGAAAAATATTGCACGATCAGCCCAACCAGGAATCCGCCGACGGCTGGCAGCAGTATCATCCACCAGTGGCCCAGCGCCATTGCCTGCGGATTGCTGATGGAGACTTTTTGGAAGAAGAAGAAATTGGTAAGCAGGTTGATTGTGCGAAGCAGCCCTTCTGCCACAAGGCCGCCCATCAACCCGACTACCACGGCCAGCAGAGATATAAGAAGCAGCCGGTCTCTCACTGCCGAATGCGCGTGAGAAGAACTCGGCTGCTGCATTTGCACGGCGGAATCTTCACCGGCTCCGCCTTTCGAACTATTGGCACTCACAGAATCAAACACTCCATCAGTTTTTTCGTACCCTCGCCCGCGGTTTACGCACGGCAGTGGCTACTGCGATCGCCGGCTTACGGGTCTCGATTGTGCCTTCTTCGCGGGCTGGCGCGCGGCCAATCAGGCGCCGTAAAGCCGCAATCAGCTCCGGTCCGGTGGCCTGCAATTCCTTACGGTGATGTAGCGAGAGATCCCGAAGAATCCTTTCGCCCTTCGCCGTCAGCGACAGCAACACCCTGCGCCGGTCCGTTGTCCCGCGCCTGCGCTGCACCAGGCCTTGCTGCGAGAGCCGGTCCACGAGTTCCACCGCCGAATGGTGCTGAATCTGCAGCCGCTCGGCGACATCGCCAATGCTGGCCGCTTCGGTTCCGGATCTCGCCTTCACGGCAAGCAGCAATTGGTGCTGCTGTGGCTCAATCCCGGCCGCCCGGGCAGCTTCTTCGCTGAACCGCAAAAACCGCCTGATCTGGTACCGGAATTCAGCCAGTGCCAGGTAATCGAACCCATCGACGACGCGGTCGGTTCGCATGTCCACCTTCCTTTATATATCGTAATACGATATTTATTGCACTCTAAATCTTTTCACCGCAGGCCCGGGTTCTGCCCGGTGATGCAGGCAGTCACTGTAACCCTGTACAATACTAAGTTCCACAACAGTTTCCCGGAAGACCCAGTATCCAAGGAGAACCGCTTTGATTCCTCGGTACACACGCCCCGAGATGGGCCGCATATGGAGCGACGAAAACAAGTTTCGCACCTGGCTCCAGGTCGAGATAGCCGCCAGCGAAACGCTCGCCGCGGCCGGACTTGTGCCCAAGTCCGCCGCCAAGGCCATTCGCACCAAGGGAGACTTCGACCTCAACCGGATTTACGAAATCGAAGCGGAGGTGAAGCACGATGTCATTGCCTTCACAACCGCCGTTGCCGAAAAAGTCGGGCCGGAATCCCGCTGGCTCCACTATGGACTTACGTCCAACGACGTTGTCGACACAGCCCAGGCGCTGCTCGTCGCACAGGCTTCGGCCATAATCCGGCAGGACATTGTCCGCTTCCTCGACGTGCTGAAGCGTCGCGCCCTGGAGTTCCAGCACACACCGCAAATCGGCCGCACTCACGGAATCCACGCCGAACCTATTACCTTCGGCCTCAAGATCGCCAACTGGTACTCCGAGATGCAACGCAACCTTGCACGCTTCGATCAAGCAGCCGAACAAATGCGTGTCGGAAAACTCTCGGGAGCTGTCGGCAATGCCGCCCATCTCGACCCCGAGTACGAAGAGGCCATCTGCCGCCGCGTCGGTCTCCAGGCGGCCGCCGTGTCATCGCAGGTCATTCAGCGCGACCGCCACGCCTATTATGTCGCCACACTGGCAGTCATCGCCTCGACGCTCGATAAGATCGCAACGGAGATCCGTCATCTCCAGCGCACCGAGGTGCGCGAGGCCGAAGAGTTCTTCAGTGAAAAACAGAAGGGCTCTTCCGCCATGCCGCACAAACGCAATCCCGTAACCTGCGAACAGATTAGCGGCTTGGCGCGTGTTGTCCGCGCGAACGCCCAAGCCGCGTTTGAAAACGTTCCTCTTTGGCACGAGCGCGACATCTCGCACTCATCGGTCGAGCGGATCATTCTGCCCGACTCAACTACGCTCGTCGATTATCTGTTACACAAGACGGCGAACCTGGTCGATACCCTTTTTGTGTACCCCGAGCGGATGCTGCGCAATCTGCACTCCACCGGAGGCTTGGTTTTCAGCGGACAGCTCCTTCTCGACCTGGTGGAAGCCGGTGTACTTCGCGAGGATGCCTATCGCATCGTGCAGCGCAACGCCATGCGCGCGTGGAAGGAAGATTTGAACTTCCGCGAACTGATACTCAGTGATCCTGACATTACGAGCAGGGTTGATCGCAAAACGATAGAACGCGCGTTCGACCTTAGTCGTCAGCTTCGCAACGTCAACAAAATCTTCCGCCGCGTCTTTGGTCGCAACGCAGCGAAAAAGACGTTACAAAAACCAAGCGGCGGGAAAAAGTAGAAGCTGCACGAAATACAGAAGGCGAGGAGTGAGTCCGCGCCTTTCGTGCGGGTTGCGGAAGTCGGACGCTATGACTTGTTGCGGCGCTTTCCAACGACTCCACGCAGCGCCATCAGCCCGCTCCCGAGCAGCAGAATCGAAGCTGGCTCAGGAACGGGATTGTTCTGCGGGGAATCCCCACCGGCGTATCCTGTCACCCGGTCGCTGCAAGTGTCGCAACTGGCGAGGTGCATGCCGAAGCCATACGTGCCTGTCGCCAGATCACTGGCACTTGAGAATGTCCCTCCGTCCTTCCTGGTGACGGTAAAAGTCAGGGTTTGACCATGGCTTTGATTCGAACTCGAACTGATGGCGTACTGGAAAGTGCCATAGCCGCTCATATGGGCATTGCTGACAACGGACCACGAAGAACCCAGCCCGGAGACATTTAACTGCCCGGCGCCACCAACGTAGTTAAAACCAAACGTGGCATGTTTACCCCACAAGACATAGTCGCCGGACAGCGAAACGGTCACTGTGATGGACTTGGCATCGCTACTCAGCACAAGATTCACCGTGGCGTAGGGGGGCTGAATGGAACCCGATTCCCCCGTGCAGTTGTACGGAGAACTTGAGCCATTGCCACAAAGGCCACCAACATTTCCGAGGTTCAGAGTATACGTCGAGGTATCAGCCGCAGCCGGAAGAGACAGCGCACCGATCAAGACAATCAAAGCAGCCAGACACAGAACTCCTCGAGAAACACGACGCAGCATGTTATTTCCCCACGATGGGCATCAGTGTCGCTATTGTAGGACGTATCGTGGCACGATATGCAAGCATAAATTAAAAAAATCCGCAGAACATCCGTAACGCGAAGCTGGTTACCAACACATACGAATGATGTATATCTTCGCGAAGCAATATTTCTCTCATAATCGGTTGGTTGTATAGCGGCTGTTTTTGAAAAGATGGACAAATACGAATTCTTACCGAGTGGCTCTTGATGGGTAGTTACACTGGGTAGAAGCGCTCTCCGGTATCCGCATGACAAGAAGTGTCTCTGCGGGTTATTCCGGGCATCCATTCCGCGCGGCGTTCAATAGCTCAAGGAGTTTTCTCAGCTTCTGCTCGCCCACGTGTCCGAGTTGCCGCTTGTGAAATTCCGCGAGAGGACGGTCCATCTGCTTCAAGAGGTCGAGTCCCTTCGAAGTGATCTTGGTCACCACAACACGTCGGTCCCTCTGATCGCGTTTGCGAGTAATCCACCCGCTCTTTTCCATGCGGTCGAGTAGACGGGTGATGTCCGGATCGCGCGTGACCATTCTCTCCGCAATCTCTCCGCAGCGGCGGCCACAAGGCTCCGATCCGCGCAGAATGCGGAGCACGTTGTACTGCGTCGGAGAGATGCCGAAGTCCTTAAAGAGTTCGATCGCGCCAAAGCCCAGCGCGTCCGTGGTACGCAGGAGTGCGACGTATGTCTCTTCTTCGAGGCTGACGAACGGCTTTTTCTGCTTGATTTCCCTGGCGACTATGCTTTCTTTCGGCATGACTTGTTTCACTGTCAATTTAGTTAGATGCGGTTAATCATCGACGCAACATATGCTGCACCAAAACCGTTGTCGATATTGACGACGGTCACATTGGAAGCACAGGAGTTTATCATTCCCAACAGTGCCGTCAGCCCCCCGAATGCAGCGCCGTAGCCGACGCTTGTCGGTACGGCGATGACCGGCACGCCAACCAGTCCGCCGACCACACTCGGCAATGCGCCTTCCATGCCCGCACAGACAATCAACACACGCGCACGCTGGAGAGCATCTTTATGAGCGAGCAGGCGATGCAAGCCGGCGACTCCGACATCGTACACGCGCTCGACCACATTTCCCATCAACTCCGCGGTAACTGCGGCTTCTTCCGCAACGGGCATGTCGCTGGTGCCAGCGGAAATAATAACGATGGTTCCCTTGCCGTATTGTTCGTTGTGTTGACGCAGAACCAGCGCACGCGCAGATTCCTCAAACTTCACGCGCCGCACTTTGCGCTTCACCGCTTTTGCCTGCTCCGGACTGACGCGCGTGGCCAACACGTTATTGCCGCGTGCGGCGAGACTTGCGAAGATCTCCGCTAAGTGGGCGGGAGTTTTTCCGGGGCCAAAAATTACTTCCGGCACACCGGTGCGCAAGGCGCGGTGGTGGTCGACCTTGGCGAAACCAAGGTCTTCGAACGGCAGGTTCTTCAATTGCTGCAAGGCTTCGTCGGGCGAGACCTTGTGCTCGCGAACCTGTTCGAGTAGCTTCTTCAGGCGTTTGGCATCCACGGAATCAGCTTATCATTCCTGCGTTATTCGGCCATTTCTTGCCCAATTGAGGGGAGAACGAATACTCTTACGATAGATGCAGACGACGATGGAAACAACACCCAGAACAATCACGGTGGCGATAACGGGCGCGAGCGGATCGGTGTTTGCGCGCGAAATGCTGCGCGCGCTGGAGGCCGACGAGCGCGTGCAAACGGTAAATTTTGTTGCGTCGGAAAACGCGCTGCGGGTGATTGCAGAGGAACTTGGATTTTCCGGGCGTAACGATTTAACCGCGAATTTACTGGGGAAAACGAGCATCAAGGTCAAGACGCAGAACAACAATGACATAGGTGCGAGCATCGCCAGCGGGTCGTATCCGACGGATGCGATGGTGGTGATTCCGTGTTCGATGGGATCGCTGGCGAAGATAGCAAATGGGATCGCTTCGCAGTTAATTGAACGGGCGGCAGACGTGTGTTTGAAAGAGAAAAAGCCGCTGGTGCTGTGCGTCCGAGAGACGCCGTTGAATAAGATCCACTTGCGAAATATGTCCTTGGCGGCCGATGCTGGGGCGACGATATATCCTTTGATTCCAACGTTTTACAACCATCCAGAATCGTTCGACCAAGTTGCGCGCGAGTTTGTCAATCGAGTCCTGAAACACATCGGATTGCCGCAGGACAACGCTTACGTGTGGAAGGGTTAAGCGAAAAACTCCAGTAAACATGCACCTCCGCGGCTATACGCACGTCGCGAAGAGAGCGAAATTCGCCAGGTTTACTGATATGTCATCAGTAACTTGCAAGTATCATTTCCTATTAACTCCCTTGCTACTGCCGAGTCACTTTCTTGTATAGCATGTTGATGCCTTTGACACTGGCATGGGTCGGGGGTAGGATGCGGGCACACTAGAGAGGAGGTGGTCCGATGTCAAAAAGTTCCGATGACTGTAGCAGACATAACGTGATCAGTGAGGTGGCTGAGGCTTAGGGCGGATCTCGCTCTAGCACACTCGCCAGACTTAGCTTCCGGTCCGAGCGGACCGGAACCCGAAGAGTGAACATTCGGGAAGTCTGTCGCAGGGTCACACAAGGCGCCGGGGACACGAAATAGGTCGTGTCACGATACGCCGGAGTGAGCCCGCCTCAGGCCAATCCCAACAGCTAACCGACGCCCGGCAGCGCTACACTGCCGGGCGTTTTGTTTGCGGCAATGAATGAAGGCTTGGTGCCCGGCTAGTAGACCCGGGCAAGCCAGACCTGGTAGTTTCCGTTGCTACCGCTCGGCAGCAGATTCGAGGCGTTGGAGAGGAAGACGACATACTGGCCGTTACTGTTGAGGGCGGGGTCCAGGCTCTCGCCGTTCCCTATGGACCCATCGCTTGAGCACGACACGAGGATCGTGGTGGGAGAGCAAGACGTTGCGCCGAAACAGGTGTCACGCACGAAGACGGATTTGGGAGCGCTCGTCCCGCCCGGAACCAGCTTTGTGGCGAGTGAGTCGAACGCCACGTACCGTCCATCAGCACTCAGTGCTGGATCGGTGCTGCCGTTATTTGCCTGCGAACCGTCAAAGGCGACTGAAGCGCGGAATGTCGAAGGAGTGCAGGGCTGCGCTGAGCCGCAGGTGTCTCGCACGAACACGTCGGCAACACCATTCGTGTCATTGGCGACAAGGTTGGTCGCGAAGGACGTGAACGACACCATTCTGCCGACGAAATCGATCGCGGGCAGCAGATCCAGGTGGTCGTTGGCCTGAGTGCCGTCGTTAGCGACGCTGACACGAACGGTGGAAGGCATACATCCAATCGCACCGGCGCAAGTATCGCGCACAAAGACGTCAGGCTGTCCGTTGGTATCGCCAGTGACGAGATTGCTGGCGAAGGACTTGAAAGCGACAAACCTGCCGTTCCCGCTAATTGCCTGATGAAAGCTATCGGAATTTCCCTGTGCGCCGTCTGACGCGACGGATACACGGCTTGTCGAGGGCACGCAACCTGCTGCGGCGCCAAGGCACGTGTCGCGCACGAAGATATCCATGTAGCCGTTAGAGTCGTCCGGCACCAGGTTGGTCGCGAGCGAGTAGAACGAGACATACCTTCCTGAAGCGCTGATGGATGCGTTGCGCGAATCGTTATCGGCTTCCGAGCCATCGCTTGAGACAGATACGCGAAACGTGGTTGGGACACAAGACGACGCGCCGATGCAGGTATCGCGAATGAACACATCGGACTGGCCGTTGGTGTCGCCGGGCACCAGATTACTGGCACTGGAATCGAACGCGACGTAGCGCCCATCGGCACTGATGGAGGGCGAACGGCTGTTCCCGTTCGGCAGCGAACCGTCCGTGGCAACCGATACTCGGGCTGTCGTTGGAGAACAACCCGCCGGGGCGCCTATGCACGTGTCGCGAACGTAGATGTCGGTAAAGCCGCTCGCCGCGCCGGAAACGATATTGGAGGCATCCGACTGAAAGGCCACGTATCGGCCCGAAGCGCTGATCGCGGGTGGGGTGTAGCTGTTTCCGTTGCCCGGAGTTCCATCGACGGCAGTCGAGATCATCATCATCACGCCGATACCTTGTACGGGAGGCGACATCACGGTGAACGCGGCCTGATTGGAGACTCCCCCGCCCGGGCCGGGATTCGAGACATCAATTTCGACGTTGGCCGGGACGTTGCGATCCGCGGATGTGATGGTGGCGCTGAGTTGGGTATTGTTAGCGAATGTCGTTGTCCGATTCGAACCATTCCACTGCACGACCGACGACGGGACGAATCCGGATCCATTGACCACGAGCGTGAAGTCCGGGCCGCCGCTTTGCACGGACGCGGGTGATATCGACGAAATCGAGGGTACAGGATTCGAGTTATTGGCCGTCCCGGACGATACCGAACCTTGGTTGCCGCCGCAGCTCGACAAACCTGTGGCGAGAATCATCGCAACCATCAAGTGCCAATTCTGACGCATTCGACCTCTGCCGCGTACCTCACATCTGGCCGCATCTGTTGGCGAGCAGATAGGGAAAGAAAAACAGCCCCGCAAAACGTGTCGATGATTCTATCGGGGAACGGAGAAACCGGGAATGAACTTTCGGCAATTCCCCACGTTATCGGCCGAGAGAGGGCCGCGAATGTGGGGCCAGCAGCCGGCATCAGAGAACTGCCCCGCTCAAGCCAAACGAGGGCTTGAACGGGCCACCGTCAGGTTTTTTCGGTAACCCGGGCCACCTGCCGCCTGCCGTTTCTAAATGTGCGAGGTGTAGCCAGTCGCAACGATGAGATTACGTTACAGAGGAAAGACGAGGAGACTATACTGCCCGGATGAATCCATCAAATTCCAATGTGGCTATAGTAGTTGTCTCTGCCTGTGTAGGCGCTCTCACCGCAGGAATTGCGACATTCGGCTCCAATCAGATGCTTGGCTTTCTGCGGCGGCGGCGAATAGTGAAAGCGCGTGTAGGGGTAGCTCTCTTCCGACTAGTAAATATGTATGGAATGCTCGATACAATTAGAGAAGCTCTAGAAAAGCAATCCTACCCTCCCGATTGGACGGATGACTATATTTGGGACTTTCAGAAAAATAAAATCTCATCAAACAAGAACCTCGCCTTTGATCCAGTGGCACGCACAGAATATGACAACGCTGTTCGCTTGTTAGCGGAGAAGAATCCCATCTTGGCGGCTCAGATTGCGCATCATGCCAAGGTCGTCGATATGATGATCGTGATGAACGACAAAGCGAGTGCGTTGCGATTTCTTCGTGGGCAGCTTGAGGTGCAAGAAAAGGTGGTTGAGATTTTAGCCTCCATGCACGGGCATAAGACAGAAGCACAGCTCGCTCAGCATCTTGCCCAGCATAAGAGCGATCTTTCCCGAATAGAGGAGCGGCAAAAGAACGAATTGAATCGCAATGAATGAGAACATCGAAAGACCTCCTGGCTGCCAGTCGCTGGTTGGTGGCCCGTTCAAGCCATCTTCTGGCTTGAGCGGGGCAGTTGGCGTACCGTCAGTCTGATACCCGTCTGCTCGCGCCGGCGAGCCGTCCATTGCGACTCAATCTCGACGTCCCCTTCGGCTCCGGTCTGGTAATGCCGAAAGCTGCTCCACTCCCAGTCCTCCGGTTTCTCGCACAGTCCTCGTTTCACCGGGTTGCGATGGATGTAGCGCAGCTTGCCGACGAAGCTGACATAGCTGCGAACATTGTGATCATAGTAGCGTTGCTGCCAAAAGGCCTTATCGCTGACGCCAATCAGTCTGCGCGAGACTCCTTGCTTGAGCGATTTGATCGCTTGCGCCAGGTTGGAGCGCTCGGGTTCGCTCAGCAGCACATGCACGTGCTCGGGCATCACGACATAGCCGTAAACACAAAGCTGGTACTTGCGCCGTATGCGCTCGAGCGCCAGCTCAAACGTGCGTCTCTTGGCGGCGCTGTTCAGGAGCGGGCGACGGTGATAGCAAGTGAAGGTGATGAAATGCGTCTCGCCGGATTCGTGAAATCGTTTCAGTCCCCAAGGCACGGGAAGAACTGTATCAGAGGAGCTTTCGTGCGACAGCAGAGAACTGCCCCGCTCAAGCCAAATGAAGGCTTGAACGGGCCACCATCATCAAACCGTTTCTGTCTCCATGCCATCGAACTACCCCGCTCAAGCCAGAAGAAGGCTTGAACGGGCCACCATCATCAAATCGTTTCAGTCCACATGCCATCGAACTGCCCCGCTCAAGCCAAACGAAGGCTTGAACGGGCCACCATCATCAAACCGTTTCAGTCCACATGCCATCGAACTACCCCGCTCAAACCAAATGAAGGTTTGAACGGGCCACCATCATGAAACCGTTTCAGTCCCATGCCATCGAACTACCCCGCTCAGGCCAAACGAAGGCTTGAACGGGCCACCGTCCCATCCGGCACATTGTGCATATAGATTGGCGGATTTTGCATAACGCGGAGGCCGGCGAGCATCTACATTAGACATATGTTCAACGCAAAAGCTTACTCCGCTACCAGTGCAACCTCGCCGCTTGCATCCACCAAGATCACCCGGCGCGATCCAACCGAAACTGACATACAGATAGAGATTCTCTTCTGCGGCGTTTGTCACTCCGACCTACACCAGGTCCGCAACGAGTGGAGCGGCGTGATGCCGACGGTTTACCCCTGCGTACCCGGTCACGAGATCGTCGGCCGCGTAACGAAGGTCGGCTCCGCGGTGTCGAAGTTCAAAGTCGGCGACCTGGCGGCCGTCGGCTGCATGGTGGACTCGGACGGCACCTGTCCCGAGTGCAAGGCGGGACTGGAGCAGTTCTGCCCGCATGGGACGCTGACATACAACTTCCCCGACAAGCATCTGGGAGGCGTCACGTATGGCGGCTACTCCGAGGGAATTGTGGTGGACCAGAGGTTCGTGTTGCGAGTGCCGCAGAACCTGAACCTGGCGGGAGCCGCTCCGCTGCTGTGCGCGGGGATCACGACGTACTCGCCGATGCGCCACTGGGGCGTGACGAAGGGCAAGAAGGTCGGCGTGGTTGGGCTCGGCGGACTGGGACACATGGGCGTGAAGTTTGCCCATGCGCTGGGAGCGCACGTAGTGGTCTTCACAACTTCAGCAAACAAGAAAGACGACGCACTGCGCCTCGGGGCGGATGAGGTCGTCCTCTCGAAAAATGCCAACGAGATGCAAGGGCACGCCGGCAGCTTCGACTTTATTCTCGACGCTGTCTCGGCCAATCACGACATTGGCGCTTACATCAATCTGTTGCGGCGCGATGGCAACATCACATTGGTGGGTGCGCCGGAGAAGCCACTGGCGATTGCGGCGTTCGCACTGATCATGGGACGGCGCAGTCTGTCGGGTTCGCCGATTGGCGGGATCGCCGAGACGCAGGAGATGCTCGACTTCTGCGGAAAACACAATATCACCGCCGATGTGGAGGTCATCCCGATTCAGAAGATCAACGAAGCTTACGAGAGATTGCTGAAGGCGGACGTGAAGTATCGCTTCTCGATCGATATGGCGTCGCTCAAGTAGAAGGAGAAGCAATGCAAAAGCGCAGGCTTGGAAAAAGCAATCTTGAAGTTTCGGCCATCGGTTTTGGATGCATGGGACTGAGCCATGGCTTCGGCCCAGCGGTGGAAAAGCACGCGGGGATCGCAATGATCCGGGCGGCGGTGGAACGTGGCGTCACGTTCTTCGATACGGCCGAAGCGTACGGTCCTTTCACGAACGAAGAACTGGTGGGAGAGGCGCTAGCCCCGGTTCGCGACCAGGTAGTGATCGCGACGAAGTTCGGGTGGAAGCTGGACCCCACGGCGGAGCGAGCGCTGGTGGGGCTGGACAGCCGTCCGGAGCACATCAGGGAAGTTGCAGAGGCCTCGCTCAAGCGCCTGAAGACCGACGTGATCGACCTCCTCTATCAACACAGGGTCGATCCGAACGTGCCGATTGAAGACGTGGCGGGAACGGTCAAGGACTTGATCCACGAAGGTAAGGTGAAACACTTCGGGCTCTCGGAGGCAGGAGCAAAGACGATCCGCCGCGCGCACAAGGTGCAGCCGGTGACAGCTCTCCAGAGCGAGTACTCGCTGTGGTGGAGGGAGCCTGAGGCGGAAATACTGCCGACGCTGGAAGAACTGGGAATCGGATTCGTGCCATTCAGTCCACTGGGCAAGGGTTTTCTCACAGGGAAGATCAATGAGGATACGAAGTTTGATAAGAAGGATTTCCGCAACATCCTGCCCCGCTTTACGCCGGAAAACCGGAAAGCAAACGAAGCGCTGGTGGAACTGATCGGGAAGTTCGCGCAACAAAAGAAGGCAACGCCTGCGCAGATCGCCCTGGCATGGCTGCTGGCACAGAAGCCGTGGATCGTTCCGATCCCGGGGACGACGAAGCTGCATCGACTGGAAGAGAACCTCGGAGCGGCCGGTATCGAACTTGCGGCAGAAGATATCCGCGAGTTGGAGAGCGCTGCATCAAATGTCGCTGTGCAAGGAACACGGTATCCCGAGGAATTACAGAAACTCGTGGACCGCTGAGTGGCATACGAGGCTCGGGATAAAGGAATGCTAAGTCGCAAATGAAGGAGTTCGGAAAATGGAAATCAGAAGAGCCGGCACGCAGGCTTCCGCCAAAGGACCAGCAGAGTGGTTCACTGGCACGGTACGGATCGATCCTCTGATTCAGGCACCGGAGCCGGCGCGAGTGCAGGGCGCGAGCGTAACCTTTGAGCCGGGAGCACGGACAGCATGGCATACGCATCCGTTGGGCCAGACTCTGATCGTGACGGCGGGCTGCGGCCGCGTGCAACGGTGGGGCGGTCCGGTGGAGGAGATTCGACCGGGCGACGTGGTCTGGTTCTCGCCGGGCGAGAAGCACTGGCATGGAGCCGCGCCGACCACGGCCATGACGCACATCGCCATCCAGGAAAAGCTCGACGGGAAGGTTGTCGACTGGATGGAGCAGGTCAGCGACGAACAATACGACGCGAGACGATGACAGGAAAACGCTGTCGAGTACAATTCAAGTCATACGATTCGTTCACAACAGCGGTGGGGAGAAGACAACTTGGCTAAGTTCGCAAAAATCCTGATCATGATCGTCCGACTGGTGGCGGTAGTTTCGATCGTCCTGGGAGCGTTGCTGGCAGCGGGCAAAGCTCAGAATACGCTCGGGGCACACATCGGTTTGGGATTCATGGTGGCACTGGTGGTGCTGATGCTGGCGATCCTGGCGTTCGTGAAGAAAAAGGCCGTACTCGGAATTCTCGGAGTGGTGTTCGCGATTCTGCTTCCAGTAACGGGCCTGCGGCAGATTCCGCTACAGACGGGCGGCGGCATTGATATCGAACAGGTGGCGCACATCATCGTGGTGCTGCTGACGCTGGGAATCGCAGAGAGCATCCATGCGGCGATCCGGAAATCGGAGTTGTAGACGACAGTTTCGAGTTTCAGGTTTCGAGTAAAGTCCGAGAGACAGTTGCCGCGGATTACGCGGATGAACGCGGATCCAATAAAAAGTGCCACGGAAATTTCCCATGCAAGCAAAAAGCTTGCATGGGCCACTCACCCAACGACATAGTCACACGATTCGAAACATCCCCGCTCTCCAGGGCGCCGGTGAATGAAAGCGTCAGGCGCGGCTACACGCTCGCCCCTCCCGAAAAACACGTAACTTACTGAATAGAAGCACCTTTCCGTCACGCCGAAACGAATCACATACTTGAAAATAAATATGTTTTTCGAAACTTATCGTTGACAATATCCAAACATCTGCAAATAATTCCATCACTTGTGGGCTTTCGAATTACAACTTCACCGGCAATTCCGGCTGACTGACGGGCGGCTCAGAAGCTGTCCGACGAGGAGATGATGATGGGATTTGTACATGCGAATGTATTGCGGCGATGGACAACGGCGGCGGTAGTAGTAGTGGTGTTAATCGGCAGCTCATCGTGGTTACTCGGACAGGACGCTGGCGACGTTGGAGGGCCGAAGGAACCGCTCCGCTATGTGGGTCATGCGAATCCTGACCCGCTAAAGGGAGACGCGGGTTTGCCGTGGGCGGTGGGGGTGCAGAACTTCCAAGTGCTGCGGGCATCGCGGCTCTTTGCGAATGTTTCAGACGGGCAGGGGTGGACGTTCCATCACGCGCAGAACCTGGCTTACTGGCGCGGAAAGTTTTACGCCGAATTTATCGCATCGCCAGTGCAGGAAAACGGATTTCCGACGAACGTGATGATGGCGACATCGAGCGATGGGCGGAACTGGAGCATGCCGGAGGTGATCTTTCCGCAGTGGAACGATTACAAGGACCCGCAGCATCCGATTCGATCGCAACTGCACCAGCGGATGGGTTTCTACGTGGCGCCGAACGGAAAGCTGCTGGTGATTTCTCACTACGGGCTGTGGAATAACGAGCAGAACAAGATCTTCGGCGGGCCGGGACACGTGGTGCGCGAAGTGCACGAGGACGGGACGCTGGGGCCAATCTACTTTGTGCGCTTCGGCGAGGGATGGAGCGCGGCGAATGCTCCGTATCCGTTCTACACGGCGTCGCCGGACAAAGGACTGGTGGAGGCGTGCGACGCGCTGCTGGCAAACAAGTTCGTGACCGACCAGTGGTTCGAGTTAGAGAGAGGCTATCCGCCGGACGCGTACATACAAATTCCCGGAATAAAAGCGGATTCCAAGGAAGCGAGAAACAAGAGAAAAGCGCTTTCGTACTTCCACCGCAAGGACGGCGCGGCGGTGGGCATCTGGAAGAAGGCGTGGACTTCGATCAGCACGGACAATGGGAAGACGTGGAGCGTTCCGGTGCAGGCTCCGGGAGTGGCGCAGACGTTCGCAAAGCTGTGGGGACAGAAGACCTCGGACGGACGCTATGCGCTTGCGTACGATCCGTTCAGCGAGCCGCCGGGGTATCGCTGGCCACTGGCGGTGGTGACGAGCGATGACGGAATCACCTTCAACCACATGCTGGTGGTGGACGGAGAGCTGCCGTTCCGGCGCTACCAGGGATACGCGAAGAACAATGGGCCGCAATACGTACGCGGCATTGAAGAAGGGAGTCCGCAGCCGCCGGATGGCTCGATGTGGCTGGTGTACTCGGTGAACAAAGAAGACATCTGGGTGAGCCGGATCCCAGTGCCGATCCGAGGGAGCGTGGATAAGGCGGTGGACGATAACTTCAACGACATGAAGACGGGCGGAATCGTGACCGACTGGAACATCTACAGTCCGCGCTGGGCGCCGGTAGAGGTCGTCGACTTCCCAAGCGCAACGAACAAGAGCCTGCGATTGCAGGACGGCGATCCGTACGATTACGCGAGGGCGGCAAGGGTCTTTCCGCTGAGCAAAAAGGGATCGGTGGAATTCAAACTGATGGCCAAGGACGCGAACCGGGAGATGGACATCGAACTGGATACGCCGCACGGCAAGCGTCCGGTGCGTATCACCCTGAACCAGAACGGACAGATGGAAGTGGCGAACGGTTCACACATGGTAACGACAGGGGTGTATGCCACCGATGCATGGATGTCGTTCAAGATCGATTTCAACGCGGCTAGCCAGAAGTACTCTGTATCGGTAAACGGAAAGATGCTGGTGAAGGATGCCGGGTTCGCCGAACCGGCGACAGAAGTGCAGCGACTCTGCTTCCGCACAGGGGCGTACCGCGCGGCGTACATCGACCAGAGCGGCGCAAGAGGCGACGAAGGATACTTCACGGGACACATCGATCCGCTGACGGATCACCCGCTGAAGACTCCGGCGGTGTACTACGTGGATGATGTGGCAACTAAGTAGTAAGAACGGGTCTCCCATGCAAGCCAAGTTTGCATGGGAGACTCCGCGAGTTTCGAGAGGAAACTGCGAATGATCAAGTGCATGGAACACGTCGCGATCGCGTCGCGGGAGCCGAAGAAGCTGGCGGAGTGGTACATCCGGCATCTGAACTTCTCGTTCCTGAAAGAGATTGGACCGACGGTTTACATAGACGATGCGAAGGGCGCGGTGGTGGAGTTTGTGCCGGCGGAAACGATTCCACCACCGCCCACGATAAGAGACCTGGGGCTGCGGCACATCGCGTTCGAGGTCGACGACTTCGAGGGAACACATCGGGAGTTGGCAAACGCCGGCGTGGAGTTCATGTCGGAACCGATCATCATGACGGGAATGCGGCTGTATTTCTTCCGCGACCCAGAGGGGAATTTTCTGCACCTCGTGAAGCGGGATGAGCCGCAAAGAGAAACGTAGCCGCAGATTACGCGTGGCTGTACTTCCCTCCCCACGCCATCATGCGACGGCCACATCGGGATCAGGAAGCGTGGAAAGCGGATCGCTGCATGGAAACGTGGCGGCAAGAGTTTCATCCAGGCCCTCCTCTTTTCCGCTGTGCTCCCGAACACCCCTCTCCGCATCATCTGACTCAGTTGCGTCCAATTGATGTTGTTGCCGGTGAACAGTGTCAGCCATGGCATACACTGCCGATTTCGCCATCTCAGCCTCTTCGCGAACGGTGCTTTCATCAGCGGGCATGACAATGGTGAGCAAGAGAGCGCTGTCCGCGAGGGCCTCAATGTCGTGCGTGAGGTTGCGATCAAGCGTTACCATGTGCCCGGTCCTGAGGTCGATGATCTCATCCTCGCGTTTCATCTGGACGTGCCCCGCCAACACTTGCACGGCGATTCGCCCGGCGGTGCGATGCTCGTGCAATTGTGCACCCGTCTTCAACGTGATCAAGATGATCCGCAAGTCCGGATACTTCACGATCGTGTTTGCCGTGTGTCCCGCCTGCCAGGGCTGCTCGGCGATCATGCGCTGAGTTTCTTCCGCAAGGCTGAACTTCAGTACGGGCATGGAAGCTGGAACAGGATTGCGAATGCGTCCCGTGACCGACTTCGGTTGCGAGGAACGATTCGCCGTTTCCTTCAATGCACTTTGAACGAGCGAGGGATATTTCATTTCTGCTTCTCCAAAAACCAGGTTGGCGATAAGTTCGCCACCGCTGGACCTTGCACTCTCCTCCAATGCGCGCCATGCGGTTTGCAAGCGCTGGAGAGTTTCATCCTCGAAAAGCCTGCCCTGGAATAGCGGCGGGCACTCACTTTCGTAAGGCACGGGGCATCCTTCATGAATCACGGCGTGAGAGAGTACGACGTCGCTTAGCGGAACCTGATAGCTCCGGCCACAGACGTTGCACGGAAGCCTGATCGCGAGCACATCGAGAATATCCATTGTGTCATCCTCTATGCCGGCTCCATGCCGGTCCTGCGTGATTAAGCAACGTGCGCCGGCAGATCGAGTCCTACCCGCTGAGCCAAGTCCCGGGCAAGCGCTTCATACGAGGCATGCGCATGTTCGCCAATGTCCGCCTCAGCAAGACTGAACTGTTGCAACAGCGATTGCAGTTCCTTCCGTGAAAGCATCTTCCGCGTCATGGGAAAGAGCAGAAATTCTTCCTTCCAGATGTGTTCCGGGTATAACTCAACAAAGTGTTGCAGCGCCTCGATCAACGCCAACCGGCCTGCCTCATGATTGGCGATGTAGTCCGCCGACGCGGTGGAGAGGATTTCAGTAAAATGGCGGCTCTTCTGGTGTTCCGCCCTGAGCGTGGATAGCGGACAGCCAGTAGCGGGCGCGCCGTTCTCTTCCAGCAACGGAAAGAGATAACTCTCCTCCTTGTTGTGATGACACTGGTCGCCGAAGATCCGAATGAACTGCACAAGGTCGCGAAGGACATCCGGACTGACCTCAAGGTGATATTCCAAGTTGTCGATGAGGCGTCCCATAACTGCGACGACAGTTTGAATAATTCTGTGTTCATGTTCGAGTTCCGCGATTGCCGATTTCATGAACTCCCTCTCACATCGCGCGGCGCACCATCCCCACGCGGGTAACGCTTCGGCTGGTCAGGAGCGCCCGGAAATAGTGCAAGCACCACAGGTCAATTGTTCGACTTGTTCCGGGGTGTCACTTCGAGTTCTTATGCAGACTCCCGCACCGGGTTCAAAGTGGAGGCTCAAGGTTGCAGAACACTCCTCGCACAGCCAGAAATTGACGCAAAGTCGCGGCTGGGGAGAGGCACCGACCGCTGCGGCTACGTTACCGCTGGGCGGAGTTCTGACCTCGAAGGAATAGAGACGTCCACCGCGAAAATAATGAAGAGGAACCCGGCACTTAGGATTCGCGCATTCGGATATCACTCAGCCCTCTCTCGACCGGAGGTTCCATGTCGTTGTCTACAATTTGGCACCGGAGGCGGGCTCGAAACAATGAGTGGTCCGTACTCTCGAGTGATCCGTCTGTACCGTGCCGGTTCAGATCAGCTTGCGCTGAAGAGCTTGCATGACAGCTTCAAGACGATTGTGGGTGCGCAGCTTTTGATTAATGTGATGCAGATGATTGCGGAGGGTTTGTGTGGAAATTTGCAACTGCCGCGCAACTTCGGATGAATCCTTACCGGCCGCAAAGATCCGCAAGACATGCTTTTCCTGATCGGAAAGGGGCGCAACAGGCGCGGGCCGACCGTGCGATTCGCCGGCAGCTTCAAGCTGGCGGCTCAACTCAAGCATTTTGGCCACAAGTTCCTCAGACCTCTTCTGGCCAGTAATGTCGTGGGCAAGATGAATAAGCAGCCTGCGACCGGTGCGTTTGTTATCGAATACGATTGTGGAGATGTTGACCCATATGCGCGGGCCTGAAAGAGTTTTGACGTGCAGGTCGAAATTTGGGATCGTCGAAGCGTTTTCACCGGCGCACTCAAGGACACAGCAATTTTCGTGGCATACGTGTGTGCCGAGAGCACCCACGCCCTCTAACACCTGGTAGCACGACTTGTGCAGCACGTCCTCGCCGGAATACCCGAACAACTTTTCCGCAGCCTTATTCCAAGCCAGGATTTCTCCGGATTCGGTCACGGTGAACGCGGCGTCGGATGTACCTTCCATCAAGGCAAAGAGTTCTTTTTCAAGCATCGTGACGAAATCTCCGCAACGTGAAAACCGTAGCTCCGGCGGCACGATTCGAAGTTATATATCGTGGCACGATATGAGTATATGCCTTCGCGCCGTAACATCCTCGTGTTATCGCCTAACAGAAGTCCTCGGGCATAGGGTAGCCGAAAGAAGTTTCGAGTTTCAGGTTTCGAGTTTCGAGAAAAGGCTGGGCTCCCATGCAAGCAAAGACGGCTTGCATGGGCCACCCGTCAATATCTCCACGCTATCGCCCAACAGAAGGACGCGAACGTGGGGCACCCTCAGACGTTTCCAGTATTTCTCCAAGCAATTGATCGGCATGGTGGGGCTCGGCGAGGAATGCGTCGTGGCCGTGGGCGGACTCGATCTCGCGATAGGAGCAGTCGACGCCGCACGCGGTAAGGGTTTGCGCGAAAGCGCGGACGTCCGAAGCGGGAAAGAGCCAGTCGGAGGAGATGCCGACGAGCGTGGTGCGCGCCCGGATGTTTTCATAGACAACGTCACCGAGGTCGCGGGCAGGGTCCCAGAGATCCATGATGCGAGTGATGGCCGTGTAGGTGTCCGGATCGAAACGGCGGGAGAAGATTTCTCCCTGGTAGTCGAGGTAGCCGGCAATGTCGAAGCGTCCGGCGGGCGAGGCCCAAGGAGGCTCACCGCTGCGGTTGGGATTGCGCGCGTGGCGTTCGTTAAATAGCTCGGCGGACTTGTAGGTAGACATGGCAAGTTCACGGGCAAGGCGGAGGCCGAGGTCAGGATTGATGGCAATGGCACGGCGCTGGATGTGATTGAGGGCGAGTCCGAGTGAAGACAGGGGCGTGGCGGCAATGGCGATACATCGCTCGACGCGCTCCGGAAAACGGATGGCCCATTCGAGAGCCTGCATGCCTCCGATGGACGCGCCGAGGACGGCGTGGAGCCGCGAGATGCCGAGGTGATCGAGAAGGAGAGCCTGGGAACGGACGATGTCGCCGATGGTAACGAGCGGAAAGGAATCTCCGAAAGGCGCTCCGGTGGCTGGATTGACGCTGGTGGGGCCGGTGGAGCCATAACAGGAACCGAGAATGTTGGCGCAGACAACGCACCAGCGGTCGGAAGAAAAAACCGCTCCGGGGGCGAAGAGCTCAGGCCACCAGTCGTGAGCTTCGGCCGATCCGGAGAGGGCGTGGCAGACGAGAACGACGTTGTCGCCTGCGGCATTCGGCTCGCCATAAACGGCGAACCGAATGTCGATGGGACTGAGCGAGGAGCCGGATTCGAGTTGAAAGGGTTCATCCTGCGCGAAGGTTGCAGTGCCTTGCGTGAGATGAAGCGAGCGAACGGTCATATCTAGCGTGCTCCGGAAAGCGCCGGCGACGGTGCCGGTGAAGCGACGGCAAGCGCCTGGTCGAGATCATCAATTATGTCACGCACGTCCTCGATGCCGATGGAGAGGCGAACGAGTTCGGGAGTGACACCGGTGTCGCGCTGCTCGGCTTCCGAGAGTTGCTGGTGCGTGGTGGACGCCGGATGGATGACGAGCGACTTGGCGTCGCCAATGTTGGCGAGAAGGCTGAAAAGCTTGAGAGAGTCGATAAGCTTCTTGCCGGCTGCGAATCCTCCACGCACGCCGAAGGTGACGAGAGAGCTGGCGCCGGAGGAGAGGTACTTCTTCGCCAGCGAGTGGTACTTGCTGGACGAAAGCAGCGGGTAGTTGACCCACTCAACCGATGGATGCTCGGCGAGGTGTTTCGCGACGGCAAGCGCGTTGGAGGAGTGGCGCTCCATGCGAAGATGCAACGTCTCAGTGCCCTGAAGAAGCAGGAAGGCGTTGAAGGGCGAGAGGCAGGCTCCAGTGTCGCGGAGGCCCTGCACGCGGGCCTTGATGATGAACGCCAGGTTGCCGAAGGCCGCAGTGTAAGAGACGCCGTGATAGGAGGGGTCGGGATCGACGAAGGAAGCCTTGAAGCGGCCGGACGCGGCCCAATCGAAGTGGCCAGAGTCGACGATGACGCCGCCGATGGCGGTGCCGTGGCCTCCGATGAACTTGGTGGCGGAGTTGATGACGATGTCGGCACCCCACTCGATGGGACGGCAGAGAGCGGGCGACGCACAGGTGTTATCGACGATGAGCGGAAGGCCGTGCTGGTGCGCGATGGCGGCAAGGGCTTCGAGATCGGCAACGTCAAGCTTGGGGTTGCCGAGGGTCTCGGTGTAGATGGCGCGAGTACGCGGGTTGATCTGCGCGCGAAGGCCGTCGAAGTCCTGCGGCTCAGCGAAGCGGACCTTGATGCCGAGCTTGGGTAATGTGTAGTGGAAAAGATTGTAAGTTCCGCCGTAGAGCGAAGTGGTGGCAACGATCTCATCGCCGGCATCGGCAAGAGTGGTGACGGCGAGAGTTTCGGCGGCCTGCCCGGAGGCGGTGGCAAGCCCGGCGGCGCCACCTTCAAGAGCAGCAATGCGCTTCTCGAGGACGTCGGTGGTGGGATTCATGATGCGGGTGTAGATGTTGCCGAACTCCTGGAGCGCGAAGAGGCGAGCACCATGGTCGGCATCATTGAAGACGTAGGACGTCGTCTGATAGATGGGCACGGCGCGGGAGTTGGTGGTGGGATCAGGCACCTGTCCACTGTGAACGGCGAGAGTGGCGAAGCGCTGCTGGGTTGGTTGGTCTGGGCTCGACATCGCTGAAACATCTCCTTCTCGTTTTGTCTTCGTAATCTCCGGGCAAAAAAGAAACGACCCGCGGAGGCTGTCCGTGGGTCGTCAGGAACTTTGTGTTGGTCAGCGGCTAACTGACGACACGCCCACGGGTGCGCAGCATACACATGCACATGGCCATGGTCGTGTTGGTAAGAAACTGCAACATCGTGGAATTGAAGATACGCGAGAGGCGGAAGGAAAGTCAATGGAGAGCATGAAGGTGGTGGAAAGAGCTACTGAGCTACTAAGCTCCTGAGCTACTACGTAAAAGCAAAAACGCACGGTGGAACTGCGGGTACAGGGCGTGGAGGTTGAGATCAGGAGCCGTGCTGCTTGCCGAGGCGCTTCCATTGCTCGGGGAGCCAGCGAATAGGCCCGAGGATGAAGTCGCGGATGAGCGGGATGAGGGCGAGCAGGTCGGCGGAAAAGGGCTGAAGGTCTTCTTCCGCGACGAAGGCTCCGCGGGTCATGGCAAACCAGTCGAAGAGAGTCCCAACGGAAGTCAAGAGAATGGAAACGATGGTGTTCTCTTCAAGGTTCGGGGTACGTAGAAAGAGATGGTAGTAGTAATTCGCAGACTGAATGACGAAGGGAATAACGACGGCGACGAGGATTCCGGAGACCAGGTTGAGCTTGCGTTTCCGGATGTGCTGGAAGTAGGCGCCGGAGACTCCCATGGCAAAGGCGCGGAAGATGGCTTCGGCTACACCGGCGACGACGGCGGGAAACCAACCGGCGCCGAAAGACAGCAGTAAAAAGATGGGACCTCGCACGGAAGCGCTGAGGACGCCCGCCTTCCAATTCCAGATTCGCCACAATCGAGAAGTCTTTTTCGGTGTATCCGGAGCAGATGACAAGCGAAGGAATCTCCCCTCAGCCACGCGCGGCTCATAGACCAGTATAAGCGACGTGGGCGGATTGCATGGTTAAGCAAGCATTACACGTGAGTGCCATGAGCGGCTCAGGAGAGGGATTCCAGAACGAGAGCCTTGCGGATGACATCGATGGTGGCTTGCTTGATTCCAAAGGTGTCGAGTTCAGCGGAGGTGACCCAGCGAGCTTCGCTGGCATCGCTGGAGGCGTGGAGAAGGCCACCGGTGGGACGGCAGAGGAAATCGATGAGGACATAGTGATACTGCGTGCGACCGTCGGCATCAGGAAAGATGCTGTCGAAGACATCAAGCATGGGGCCGACTTCGACGATGAGGCCGGTCTCTTCGCGGACCTCGCGGGCAAGACCCTCACGAAGTTTCTCGCCGAGTTCGAGGGCTCCGCCGGGAATGGACCACTGCCCTTTCAGCGGTTCCGTGGCGCGGCAAACGATAAGGGCATGGGCGTCACGAACGATGACAGCACCGACACCGACAATGGGACGGTCTGGGTATTCGCGGGTCATGGAAGAAGCTACTGAGCTGCTGAGCTACTAAGCTAACAGGTGTTAGGTGCTAGAGGAAGTCACGAGACTCGAGTCACGAGGAAAGGCAAAGGCGCCACGGATCAGCACGGCTTTGCACGGGCGCAAGAAAGAAAGCCACAAGCGACAAACAAGGCCCACCCTGTCGCGAAACGCGCGCGAGAAGGGTGGGCACGAGAAAATCAAGAGAAGAAGTTGCGGGGGTTGAAATCGACGATGCGCCAGCCTTTGCGACCGCGTTCGAGGACGAAGCGGAGTTGGTCACTGCGGCGGACGGGGCTGGTGTTGTCGCGAGGCATGCCCTCGAGTTCGAACTGAGCGGTAACGATTCCCTTCGGGCCTTCGATGCTGGTCTGGATGATGCGAATGTGTACGCGGAAGCCGACATAGCGATTGAAGAAAGATTCGAGCTGATCCTCAAAGCTGAGGTAGCCATCCATCTGATCGCCATCGAAGGCAGACTCCATAAGGCGCTGATCGTGGCCTTCGAGTCCATCGCGGATGAGGCCGAGGACGTTGTTGGCAACACGGTCGGAGAAGATCGCGGTATCGTAGGCGTCGGCCGGTCCGCCGTCATTCTTCTTGTTCTTGGCCTCGGCAGCTTTCTTGGCTTCCTTCGCCTGCTTTTCCTTTTCCTTCTTTGCTTCCTTTTCCTTCTTTTCCCGCTCCTTCTTCTCCTGCCTGGTTTCCGGCTGCGGAGTCTGCGTCTGACTGGTCTGCGCAGGCAGCGTGGTGTCCTGGGCGCAAGCAGAGACGACGAAGAGGAGCACGAGAGCGAACGAGAGCGAGAACCAGCGAAGTCGTTTTAGCACGGTTAATCTCCATCCCGCACGAATTAGCCCGGCGAGGCGGGCCGGCGAATCGATTCCGAGAAGGGTACCGCTTGCCGGTACGGGCGGGCAAGCGGCCCTGTGGTGGTCAATGCATACAGGCGCCGCTACTGCGGAGCCTGGTAGCCCACGTTGAGATAAACGTGGGGCTGATTCATGGAAACTCCTCCGGTGAGTTCGCCGGTGGAGGGTACGCCGGAAGATCCTCCAAGAGAGCTGACGGCCTTGCGGATGTTGGATGCCTGGAAGACGCGCATGGCCTTCAACTGCAACTGTTGCGGGCTGATGATGCCGAAGACGGTGAATTGTCCGATGCGGCCATCGTTCAACTTGACGGCATAGGTGTGTCCGGGAACGGCGGCGACCCGCGAAGAGAACTGCAATCCCTGGAGATTGCTTCCCTGCCCGAAGCCGACGTCGGCAATGCCGTTGTAGGCCGAGATGGAGTAACGGCCGTTGGCAAGGTCGTCGACGGAAACCTCAAAGTCGGTGTTGCCGCCGCATTCATCGCCGGGACCGCTGGAGAAACGGAAGCTGACGCAACTGCCATCGACCAGTTCCAGCACAAGACGATCCTCGCGACCCGAGGCCGAGCCAAACGGACTGGCGGGAGTTTCAGCGGGACGCAT
>Ga0307375_10001354_pt1 | contig 27008 bp, 22 predicted proteins | sample TR1MG_FD_202531 | JGI IMG/M metagenome (GOLD analysis project Ga0307375, IMG submission 202531) | Soil microbial communities from Risofladan, Vaasa, Finland - TR-1 | ecosystem: Environmental > Terrestrial > Soil > Coastal area > Acid sulfate soil | place: Finland: Risofladan, Vaasa | collected...
CGCAGGAGCTTCCAGTAGCGATCGACCTCGGCGGCCGAGTCGCAGGCCACGAGAAACGACACGGAAGGATTGAAGCTGAAGAGCGGACCTCCGGAGATCGCCTGGAACTCGGAATCCCAGAGCTTGAAGGAAACGAGATCGACGTCTCCCGAAGGTGTGCCTGAGATCTTGGATTCGCTCGTGATGCCGGAATCGGGAAACACGGAACAGTAGAAGCGCGCCGCCTCCGGCGCCTGCCGGTCGAACCAAAGATGCGTGGCGATGTTCGACATGATGGCCTCCGATGCCAAAAGTACAAATGGCAGGCCCCGAAGGAAAGGCCAAAGTCCGGCTCGCCTCGGGGGAAGGCGAGATGTCAGCGCTGCGGACGCCGCGCTTGCCGGGCGTCGGCCGAGGAGAAATTGCCGGTTCCTGTCCAAAAACAGGGGCCGACCTCTGATGGCATTCGACGACCGCGGATGACCGAGATGCGGCAAGAGCTGCGTTATGCGATTGCGCCCTCGGCGTTCCGGACGCTCCCGCCCTGGGTCGCGAGTCCCTTCGAGGCCTTCACCGCCTTCGCCGCCGGACAGAGCTTCTTGATGCCGCTCTCGCTATGGCCCCTACCGCTAGAGCCCCGTCATTTTCAGCGCGCCGTCGGGAAGCCGAGCTCCCTGTGTCGGGATCTTCGAAATCGCCGTGTCGATCTCTCGAAGCTCGCTGGAGCTGAGCTCGACTCCCATCGCTCCGAGGTTCTCCTGAAGACGATGCGGCTTCGTGGTGCCTGGAATGGGTACGATCCAAGGCTTCTTCGCCAAGAGCCACGCGAGGGCTACCTGGGCGGGAGTGGCGCCCTTGCGCGTCGCCGCATCCGTGACCAGGTCGACCAGCGCCATGTTCGCCTTCAGCGCTTCCGGCGCGAAGCGGGGAACCATGGAGCGGAAGTCGGTCTTATCGAACGCGGTGTGTTCGTCGATCTTGCCCGTGAGAAAGCCCGCGCCCAAGGGACTGAAGCAGACGAAACCGATGCCGAGCTCTTCCAGGGTCGGCAGGATCTCGCTCTCGGGTCCCCGCCACCAGAGCGAGTATTCGCTCTGGACTGCGGTCAGGCTTTGAACGGCGTGCGCGCGGCGAATCGTCTGCGCCCCGGCTTCCGAAAGGCCGAAATGCTTGACCTTGCCTTCCTTGATCAGGTCCTTGACCGCGCCGGCGACATCCTCGATCGGCACGGACGGATCGACGCGATGCTGGTAGAGCAGGTCGATCGCTTCGACGCCGAGGCGCTTCAGCGAGCCTTCCACTGCCGATTTGACGTGCTCGGGACGGCTGTTCGCGCCGGCCTTCCGCTCTCCCGTGATCGGATCGATGTCGAAGCCGAACTTGGTGGCTATGACGATCCGGTTTCTAAACGGCGCGAGGGCTTCGCCGACCAATAGCTCGTTGGCGAAGGGGCCGTAGGCTTCAGCAGTATCGAAGAATGTCACACCACGGTCCACGGCTTCCTCGATAAGCGCGGTCATCTCGCGCTTGTCCCCGGCCGGCCCGTAGGAAGAGCTCATCCCCATGCAGCCAGGCCCAAGGCCGAAACCTCCAGGGCGCTGCGGTCTTTTCCCAATGTCCGCTTTTGCATCTCTTTCTCCTTATGTAGTCACCGACTGGAAGTTCCAATGCTCACAGGCCGGTTCTCTTCTCGAGCTGCTCGGGGTACCGGGCCCCCTGAACCGCGATGGCAGAGGCCGCGCCCTCGATCTCCTTCGCTCCACGATCGCACGGAGCAATTCGACCAAGGCCTCGTTGGCTTTCCGGGCCTCCGGCGTGAGGCAGGGAACGAAGCCGATGCCGAGTTCTTCGAGCATAGGAAGCACGTCCTCTTCCGGTCGCCTGAACCACAGCGAGTATTCGCTTTGGAGAGCCGTCACGCTCTGCACGGCGTGCGCGCGGCGGATGGTCTGCAGCCGAGCCCGAGTGCCGAGACCTCGAGGCCGCTATTCCCCAGTTTGCGCATCTTCATTATGATCCCTCCCAGTCTTCAATCTAGACCGAACCATGTCGGACTTCGTGCATCATGCCTATCGGGCCATCCTTTAGTACCGAACTTCCCGTTCGAGGCTCTGCCCAATCCAAATATATGGGCCCGGGTCGGGAGATGTTAGCCCGAAGCTACGGTTTTTTGCCTGATTCGCCAGAATTGCGGCCTTCTCTGGAGATGCCGGCATCGCACGTTGATCCGACAATCCCTCGCGTGCACCTTCGCGACAGTGCCCCGTGTTTGTACGCCATCCGTCGCTCGCGAACGAGCGCGGAGCTCGTGCACGGGGTGCAGAAGCCCGCACTCCGCATCGTCGCTCAAGGAATTCGAGCGATACGCTTGCGCCGGGGCAGGTGATTTCGCCGTTGCCTAATTCGTGCTAGTCTGGTCGCCGTGGCACTACAGATTTTCGGCAGCCCGCGTTGTCAGGACACGAAAAAAGCCCTGCGCTTTTTCAAGGAGCGGGGTATCGCCTATCAGCTGATCGATCTCTCCGACAAGGGGATAAGCCAAGGCGAACTCCGTTCGATCGCCACCGCCCTCGGTCTCGAAGCCCTGCCTGACCGGGAGGGGAAGCGCTGGAAGGACCGCGGCCTCGATTACCTGGAAATCGATCTCGAGGAAACCCTGCTCGCCGACCCCCTCCTCCTTCGCAGCCCCATCGTCCGCGACGGCAAAAAGGCCGCGATCGGCCTCGACCCGGAGGCGTGGAAGGAATTCGCCGCTCGCTGAAAACTCCGTGAGGGACAGAGCTCAGTCGAACTACGGAACTCCGTGGGAACTCCGTGAGGGACAGAGCTCTGTGGTCGCCGGATGCTTGCCGCCGTCCGGAGCGAGTAACCTCTTTGGACGGCGGGGATCCGCGGAGTACGTAGCGCTTCCTCCATGCGAAACCTGTCCACGAAGGATTGCGATGCAGAAGTTCGATCTGAGATTCCGGACTTCCTTCAATCAAGAAAGAAGGCCGGCTTTTTCAGAGCAAAATCCGTAACGGACAGTTATTATTTCTTGCTATCTCCCAATAGTTCCTTGATCCCCCCGAGGGCGCCGAGCACTCCAGTAGCCTCATAGGGGACATAGACTACCTTGTTGTCCTTTCCGCTTACCATTTCCTTTATGGCGTCAATGTATTTCACCGCTACCAAGTAGTTGACCGTCTTGTCACCGGCTGAACCCATGACCAGTTTTATCGCCTCATTTTCTGCCGTAGCAACCTTCAGGATCGCCGCAGCGTTGGCATCCGCCTTGAGGATCGTGGCTTGCTTCTCGCCTTCTGCTTGCTGGATCTGGGCCTCCCGGCTACCTTCGGCGGCGAGTATTTGAGCTTGTTTCAGTCCTTCAGCCTGTAGAATCTGGGCACGCTTGTTACGTTCGGCTTCCATCTGCTGGGTCATCGCCTTCATGATGTCTTCAGGCGGGGTTATGTCCTGAAGTTCTATCCGAGTCACCTTGATTCCCCACTTGTCGGCGGCTTCATCAAGGACTTTTTTTAGTTTTGTGTTGATTGTGTCGCGTGACGAAAGCGTCTGATCCAATTCCAGTTCGCCGATCACGTTGCGGAGTGTTGTCTGGGTGAGCTTGTTGATAGCCCCATGGAAGTTCGCGATTTCGTAGGCCATTTTCACCGGGTCGGAGATCTGGAAGAAGAGTACCGCATTGATTTCGATGCCGACATTGTCCTTTGTTATCACATTCTGGGGCGCAATCTCCAAGACAGTTTCCCTGAGGTCAATCTGCTTGGAAAAACCCCGTGCTCCTTCAATAGACTTTATCTTCTCAAGGATCGGCCAGATCACGTTGACACCCGTTTTCAAGGTTCTGCTATATTTTCCCAATCGTTCTACTATCATGGTTTCAGACTGCGGTACGATCTTGAAGCCCATCAGCACAAGCACGATAACAACAAACGCGATGACGGCGACCACGATCAAGAAGCTCATGTTTTTCTCCTTTTCCTATGCCTTTTTAGTGACGTAGACCTTGACGCCTTCGATTCTTACAATAGTAACTTGCTCGTCTTTCTCAATCCTGACACCGGAGTTGGAGACAGCCCACCAGTCTTCACCTCCAACTTTTATTCGACCGTCGGAGCTCTCAGGTTCGATAGCCTCTATGACAATTCCGGATTTTCCCACCAGCGCGTCCGTATTAGTCTTGACCTCGGGATTGCGCTTTTCCATGAAATTGACGATGAAAGGCCTGATCCCGATAAGAGCGATGAAGGTCCCAATGGCGAAGAAAGCGACCTGCCAAGCCGTCCCCCAATTCAGCAGTGAGGCGACCATTCCCAAGAAAAAACCTACCCCGAAGCAAATCAAGACAAAGCCTTGATGGAACATTTCGGAGATTATCGCAATCGCTGCCAATATGAGCCAAATGTGCCAGATCTCCAATTTGACCTCCTTTTTCTAGTGAATCCATCTATCAGGCGATAACGGTAGTGTAGTCGAGCATACTCCGGTATGCAATTGAAGTAGCGACCCCATCTCAGACTGCCCAATTCTCATGCCTTAGCACAAAAAAGCGGGCCCGATTCGCCACCTCCTTCGGCTTGCGAACCGAGCCCGCAGTAACTCTGTCGTTGCCGCTGCAGCGGGGACAGCGGCGGGTGCTGCGGCGACGGGCGCAGAGGCGCCGCTGCGACAGTAACACCGTGACCGTGAGGGACAGAGCTCAGAGCTGGGGCCTTGGGGACAGAGCTCGAACTCCGTGAGGGACAGAGCTCAGTGGTCGCCGGACGCTTGCCGCCGTCCGGAGCGAGTAACCCTTTGAAGCAGGTGCAGTACCGCTGCGCGTATGTGAGGCATGAGAAAGCCGAGAGAACTTCGGGAGGGGGCGCGCTACCACGTGACGGCGCGGACGAACCGCAAGGAGATGATCCTGGACTCAAGCGCGATGAAGGAGCTCTTTCTGTCCGTGGTGAAACGAGCAAAGGCGAAGTACTCGTTCCGGATCGAGAATTTTTGTATTATGGGCAACCATTTTCATTTCGTCATCATGCCGGGGAAAGGTGTAAGCCTGTCGGCACTTATGCAATGGATCATGAGTGTGTTTGCGATGGCGTACAATAAGATCAGGGGCTTTACGGGGCACGTATGGGGAGGGAGGTTTTTCTCTCGGATCATCTCGGGGTTGCGGGAGCTTGTACAGGTCTTCGAATACATCGACGAAAACCCGGTGAAGGCGAGTCAGGTGCCGGATCGGCGAGACTGGCGTTACGGAGGGTTGTGGCATAATCATATAGGTTGTCGCGAGATTGTCGATGAGATGCCCGAATGGGCGAAGTTGTTATTTCCGGAGCACATGCCGCTGCTTCTTGGTTGCTAGGATGGGAAGAATAAGACGCCAAGCACTCGAGTACCATCATGACGTCGCTCGGGCTATCGAACGTCTTTGATTTCGAGATGTAAGTGTTTCTTCGTAGCGGGGGGGCATCAATTTTCGACTCCCTATCTTCCCGATCTCTCCCAACCCCCACGCCGTTCTATCGCCATTTCGAGCACGACGACGGCGAGACCTCCTATTAGGCCGTAGTGCCTGGCCATGTGGTGATCTGCGCCGAAGTAATCGAGGCCTTCGAGGGTAGGGCGTTCCCTGAGGATCTTGTGGTCACGGGGAAGATTTCCATACGCGAGATCGAGGCGGGGCTCATCGCTTGCATCGAGCCGAATTCCGGGGGACAGAGCTAATTCCGGGGGACAGAGCTCAGTTGAAACAGGTGCAGCCACTCGACTCTACAGGAAATAAAAACCGTGGGCCCGATTCGCTGCCTCCTTCGGCCTACGAACCGACCCTGCAGTAACTCTATCGTTGCGTCCGCCGCGGCGCCGTCGCTTGTGCCGCTACGCTGTTGCGAACCGGATCAGCATTAGCTCTGCCCCTGCTGGCTCTGTCCCCGCTGGCTCCCATTAGCTCTGTCCCTGCCGGCCGTCGCTTGCGCCGCTGCACGGCCGCGGCTACCGCCAGAGCGGGGGCCGCGCCGCGCCGCCGCTCTGGCGGCGGCCACTTGCGCCGCGGCGGCCACTTGCGCCGCGGCTGCGGCGTCTGCCGCGGCGGCCGCGACGCTCTGCGACGCTGCCGTCCCGGCCGCGCTTAGGCGAGGGCGCGCAGGTATTTCTGCGCCGAGAGGGCGGCCACTGTGCCGTCCGAGACGGCCGTGGTGATCTGCTTGAAGGGCTTGGAGCGCAGGTCGCCGGCGACGAAGACGCCGGGGAGCTTGGTTTCCTGGGTCATGGGGTCGGCCTCGGCGCCGCCCCACTTGTCCAGGGGCAGCTGGTCGGCGAAGAGCTGGGTCTGGGGCGTGTAGCCCACGAAGACGAAGAGGCCTGCTCCCTCCTTTAGGATTTTCCGCTGCTTGGTCTTCAGGTCCTCCACCTCGAGCCCCTCGAAGCCGCCTTCTCCGCCGAGGAAGGCCCTCGGCTCGTGGCTCCAGAGCACCTTGATCTTCGGATTCTTCAGGGCCGCCTCTGCGGCGGTCTTGTTGGCCTGGAACTCGTCGAACTGGTGGATCATGGTGACGGAGTTCACGAACTCGGTGAGGAAGAGGGTCTCCTCCACCGCGCTGTTGCCGCCGCCGATCACGTAGATGTCCTTGCCCTCGTAGAACTTTCCGTCGCAGGTGGCGCAGTAGGAGACGCCGCGGCCGAAGAGCTCCTTCTCGCCGGGAATGCCGAGCTCGCGCGGCTTGGCGCCCGTGGCGAGGATGATGGCCTTGGCGCGGATGCGCCGGTCGTCGTCGACGTCGATCTCCTTATTGGCGAGGTCGAGGCGCACGATCTCGGCCGAGCGGACTATCCTGGCGCCCGAGTCCTCGGCCTGCTTGGTGATCTTTTCCATGAGCGCGTAGCCGTTGATCTCGCCGTCGGTCCCGGGATAGTTGGCGACCATGTGGGTGAGGTTCACCTGGCCTCCGGGATTGCCCTGATCGATGATCAGGGTGTTGATCTTCGCCCGACCCGCGTAGATGCCCGCGGTGAGGCCGGCCGCCCCTCCGCCTATCACGACGAGGTCGACCTCCTCGGTCTTTCGCTCTATGCCTGCCGTGCGGTCGGCCAGGCCGAAGGCCTCGACGATGGCCTTCTTGATCTCGCTCTTCTTGATCGCTCCCGAGAGCCGCGGCGCGACCTCCTTGCCGTCCTTGTAGAAGAGGAGGGTGGGGCTCCCCTTGACGCCGAGGGCGAGGGAATGATCGCGATCGCCCTGCCGGAAGATTTTGTAGAAGGCGATGTCCCCATGGTAGAGCTCGGAGAAGAACTCGAACTTCGGGGCCAGAGCTTCGCAGGGCGAGCAGTCCTGCGAGTAGAAGTCGACGATGACGAATCCCTTGTGCTTCAGGACCTTTGCTTCGTAATCGGCTGCGGTGATTTCAGTGGGCATGTGTTTCCTCCGGTACTGTGCTGCCGGCCGCAGGCTTCGGACTTCAGGCCCTCGGGGGCCGCCGCGCTAGGCTCGGCGAGAAGACATACGTAGATATGTCACACCTTGATTTTCAAATATATTAATAATTATATGTACGATAGGCAAGGGGTTTCGGCGCCGCAGGAAGTCTCGCAGCTGCGAGCCTCGCTGCGACCTGCCCGAGGCCCGAAAAGCCAGGCGCCAGCGGCCGCCTTCGGCCGGGCTCAGCGCAGGGCCGCTATCGTGTGGTGGTCGAGGACGCGATCCTTGACCACGAGGGTCGTGACGGGAGCCTCGCATTCCCGCTGGAGAATGAGGTCGTGGCCGATGCAGAGCCCCAGCTGGACGACGAGGTCGACTCCTCGGGCGTCGAGGAGCTTGGCCTGGGCCACCGGGTTGCAGATGGCGGCGAAGCGCTCGGGGTGGGCCTTCGTGAGCCCGATCTCGTCGTAGTCGATGGCGCCGACCCGGCAGCAGACGAGCTCGGTCTCCAATCCCGCCTCGCGCAGGAGGCGGCCGAGCTTCTGGGACTCCTTGATGAGGCTCACGCAGAAGGCTATGCCGATGCGGCGGAAGCCCTGGGCCTTGGCGTAGAAGATCACTTCCTCGACGCGGTTGCGCAGCTCGCCCTCGCTCGTGAAGGGCGCGGCGTCGGCGGCCAGCATCTCCTCGTGGAGGGGCTCGGCGCCGTAGGGCCCGGGGTCCCGAGTGGTCTCGGGCCGGGTGCGCGTCGGGCAGGTCGTCGGCATCTTGTCGAACTCGCCGCGCAGGCAGGCGGTAGTGGCGCAGAAGGCGCAGGCGTAGGGTGCGTTGTCCATCATCGTGACCTCGGGTTGAGCACGCGGTCGAAGCCGCGGCCAAGTAGTGCGAAGGTGAGTCCCATCAGGGCTATGGAGAGGCCGGGGGGCAGGATCCACCACCAGAGGCGGTTGATCACGGCTCCCTGCACCAGGGCGTCGTGGAGCATCTGGCCCCAGGTGATCGTGCTCGAGTCGCCCAGGCCGAGGAGGCTGACGCTGGCCTCGTAGAGAATGATGCCGGGCACCGAGAGGGCCATCACGGCGAAGCCGTAGGGCAGGAGGGCGGGCAGCACGTGGCGCGTCACCCGCCACCATCTCCCCGCGCCCATCATCCGCGCCGCCTCGATGTGGCCCTCCTCCTTGATCTGCAGGGCCCGGGCGTAGACGGTCTTGAAGGACCTGGTCCAGAAGAAGAGGAGGGCGAGTGCCATGAAAGACCAGAGGGAGGGGTGGTAGGCCACCGAGAGGGCGATCAGGAAGGGCAGGAGGGGCATGAGCGAGAAGAACTCGTACACCCGGTTGATCACCGAGTCCAGGAAGCCGCCGTAGCAGGCGGCGATCGTGCCCAGGAGGAGTCCCGTCAGGACGGTCAGGAAGCTCACGACCGCCCCGAGCACGAGGGCCCAGCGGATGCCCAGGACCACGCCGGTCCAGATGTCGCGCTTCTCGACATCGGTGCCGAGGAGCCCCGAGGACTTTCCGACGAGGAGGAGCGAGGGGCCGGCGGCGGGCTCGGCCTGGCCCGGCGCGAGGTATTCGGTGAGCTCGAGACTGGCGGCCTCCTGTACGTGCAGGGGGATGCGGCCCGTCTGGCCTTTCGCCACCTCCTGGACCTGCCTGAGGACCTCTTCGGTCGACCCGTCCGCGTGGACGAGCGAGGCCATCAGGAAGGCCTTCCCGTCCCCGGCGAAGCGCAGCACGAGATCGCGCGGCGGGCCCGCGCGGCCTATCGCCAGGGGGAAGCTCCAGCTGAGGAGCCTGCCCCCGTCGCCGTTCGTGCGTTCCCGCGGCGGTCCGGCCTTGAGCAGCTCTGTCCCCGGCAGGGAATAGCCGTTCCAGGGCCCGTTCATCCAGCTCGGGGGCACGGCCGCCGGGCTGTCCTGCCACCAGGAGAGGTCGTGCCAGTGGCGGGCCGCGCCGGGAAAGGGCACGAGGAGGGGGCCGAAGAGGGCCAGGACGACGAAGATCGCGAGGAGGACGAAACCTGCCAGGCCTGCGCGGCTCTTGAAAAAGCGCTTCACGAGCGAGCTCCGATCCGGATGCGGGGGTCCAGGAGGCCGTAGCTCAGGTCGAGGACGACGAGACCGGCGAGGTTCAGGGCGGTCTGGAGCGAGAGGATGGCCATGAGCACGGGCACGTCGCTCTGCTGGACCGCGGCGAAGTAGAGGCTGCCCAGGCCCGGCCAGGCGAAGATGCCTTCGACGAGGATATTGCCCGAAATGGACTGGATGAGGCCCATGAGGGCTATGGTCGCGACCGCCGGCCTGATGGCGGCAATGACGTGCACGCCCACCCGAGCCTCCGAGAGGCCCTTGGCCCGCGCGACCTTGACGAAGTCCTGGGCGTAGGTATCGGTCAGGAGATTTCGGATGAGCCAGGCGGTGTTCCAGAGGTTCAGGGCCACTATCGTGATCAGGGGGAGCAGCATGTGCCAGAGGTAGTCCGCGAGGCCGGCGAGGCCGGGCGGCGTGGGGTTCACGTGGACGCCGCCCGAGGGGAAGAGGGGAATCACGTAGGAGAAAAGCATCAGGGCCAGCATGCCGACCCACCAGGCGGGCAGGCCGTTCAGGACCATGGGCAGCACCGAGCTGAAGCGGTCCAGGGCGCCGTGCGGCTTCCGGGCCGCGGCCACTCCCAGCACGCCTCCCAGGAGCAGCACGAGGGCGGCCTCGCTCAGGAAGAGGCAGAGGGTGTTGGGCAGGGCCTCGGCGACGATCGCCAGGACCTCGCGGTCGCCCGAGGAGGAGCTGAGGCCCGTCGAGCGGCCGAAGTGGAAGGTCAGGACCTCCGCCGTCCTCCAGAGCACCCGCTGGACCCAGGGCTCGTCGAGGTGGTACTGCCTGAGCTTCTGCGCGCGCGTCGCCTCCTCGAGGTGTGTCAGGGCAGCGGCGTCCAGGCCCGTCGAGGCGCGCACGGCCTGGGCCACGTCCTCGTCCACCTGGGAGCGGAGGCTCTTGTCGGCTATGCCGTTGAACACCAGGGAATAGGCCAGGGCCATGACGAGATACATGACGAGGCCATGGAAGATCCGCCTGGCTGCGTAGGACTCGAAAGCTTTCATCGGTATGGAATAAGAATATATAGAAATCAGACTATTTATAGAAGTCCTATTCCACAGGGAGTCCCCGATGCTCAGTGATCTCCATGGATTGAAGCGGCTTCGCCGGTTCCGGATGAATGGGCGCAGTGCGGCTCACGCATGGTTTGTGTTATCCTGAGCGAAATCGTATATTTATAATCACTCTTTGCGCAAGGAGCGTTCCATGGCCTTGAAGCTCAAGATCGGCGGAAGAATACTGCTCCCCGTGCTCGGTCTTCTCCTCCTCACCGTCGTGGCCATCCTGTTCGTGACGTATACGGTCTCTTCTCGGCTGATAACCGAACGGATTTACCACGAAGGGGATGCGCTGTCCGCCCGCTACGCAAATCAGATCAAGGCTCGATTCGAGCGCATCGCGGAGACCCCCCGAGAGATGGCCGGCGTCTTCATGGCCATGAAGAAATCCGGCGCTCCCGACCGGAGGCTGGCCCTCGCTATCCTGCGCCAAACCCTCGTGGCCAATCCCGACCTTCTCGGATCCTGGACGGTGTGGGAGCCCGATGCCTTCGACGGCTCGGATCTACGGTTCAGGAACGCTCCGGGGACCGATGCGACCGGGCGCTTCGTGCCTGTCTACAGCAGGACTGCTGGGGACATCGATCTCTATCCCGGCATCGGCTACGGGAAGGAAGGGGTCGGCGACTACTACCTCATTCCCAAAAGGACGGGCCAGGAAACCCTGATGGAGCCCTACAGCCGCTCCTACACGGGCAAGTCGGAAGACGCGAAGCTCATCACGAGTTTCGTCGTCCCGATCATCATCGACGGCAGATTCGTGGGCGCCGTCGGCGTGGATACGGCAGTCTCCAGTTTCGCCGCGAGCATGAGAGGCATTGCCCCCTACAAAGATTCCTACGGCGTCCTCATGTCCAATTCCGACATCAGGTTGTACCACCCCAACCCGGCGGTGATCGGCAAGCCGGAGGGGATTGAGCAGCCTCCGGAAAGACTCGCCCTTCTGACCTCCGCGGTGCGAGAGGGCAGGCCCTTCAGCTGGCTCAAGATAAACTCGGAGACTGGAGCGGTGTCCTATATAAGCTATTCGCCCATCGCCGTGGGGGCCGCCGCGCATCCCTGGGCCCTGGGGGTCGTCATGCCGCTGTCCACGCTGCTGGCTCCCGTCAGAGGGCTTCTCAGCCTCATCCTCGCGCTCGGAATCGCGAGCCTGGCTCTCGGCTTCGTCGTGCTGCTGCTCGTGGCGAGGGGTATTTCCCGACCGATCGGTCTCATCACGGCCACCAACGAGCGTTTCGCGGGCGGCGACTTTGCCCTGGAAGCCTCTGCCCTCTCGGCCTTGGCGGGCATGAAGAACAGGCGAGACGAGGTGGGAGCGACCGCCCGCGCGATCGACGCCATGAAGGACTCCATCTCCAGCGTGGTCGCCTCGATCCAAGCGGGGACGCTGCAGGTTTCGCAGGGTGCCTCACAGGTGTCGCAGACGGCCCAGGCGCTCTCCCAAGGCACTGCCGAGCAAGCCTCCTCCGGCGAGGAGGTTTCATCCTCGATGGAGCAGATGAGCGCGAACATCAGACAGAACGCCGACAACGCGTCGACGACGGAACGCATCTCTCAAAAGGCCGCGGCGGACGCCGAAGAGGGCGGCACGGCCGTCATGGAAACCGTGGACGCCATGAAGCAGATAGCCCGGAAGATCGGGATCATCGACGAAATCGCGCGGCAGACCAATCTCCTGGCTCTCAACGCGGCGATCGAGGCGGCCAGGGCAGGGGAGGCCGGCAAGGGCTTCGCCGTCGTCGCCTCGGAAGTGCGGAAACTCGCGGAGCGCTCGCAGACGGCGGCGGCCGAGATAACGACCTTGGCGAGGACGAGCACCGAGCTCTCCGAGAAGGCGGGCGCCCGCATCCGGTCGATCGTGCCGGACATCAGGAAAACGGCCGAGCTGGTCCAGGAGATAGCGACCTCGAGCCGGGAGCAGACTCAGGGAGTGGAGCAGATCAACCAGGCATTGCTGCAGCTCGACCGGATCATCCAGCAGAACGCTTCGGTCGCCGAGGAAATGGCTTCCATGGCCGAAGAGCTCTCGGGCCAGTCGGAGGCCATGCGGAATACGGTGAGCTTTTTCAGAATCGGCGGGGACAGGGCCGCGAGTCCCGAGGCCGCGAGTCCCGAGGCCGCGAGTCCCGCCAAATCTGGCACGAAGCCGAACGCGGCCGAAAAGAAGGGCGCTACCCCGACACACGGCGTATCCGGCCCTTCCGGCATCGACCCGCTCCGGGTTCTTGCAGTCGGCGCGGACCTCGTCCACAATGTCAGCATCGACCCATCCCCTTGATCCGGAGGAGCCTCCTTGCACTACGATTTCGAGACCCTCGTCGACCGCAGCGGCATGGGCTCCTCCAAGTGGGAGCAGATGAAGGCCGCGAAGAGCGACGTGTCGGAAGGCATCGTGCCCTTTTCCGTGGCCGACATGGAGCTCCGCAATCCGCCCGAGATCATCGAGGGCCTCAAGCGCTTCCTCGACACGGCGATCCTGGGCTACACCCTGCCGACCGAGAGCTACCTCGACGCGGTACGCCTCTGGATGCGGAGGCGCCACGATTGGGAGATCGAGAGCGAGTGGATACTCGGGGCCGAGGGAGTGGTCGGCGCCTTCTTCTCGGCGATCCGGGCCTTCTCCGAGCCGGGCGACGGGATCATCGTCCAGACGCCGGCCTACTATCCCTTCTACCGGGCGGTCGAGAAAAACGGCCGGCGGCTCGTCCGCAATCCGCTCGTCGACACGGGCGATACCTACCTCATCGACTACGAGGACCTGGAGCGCAAGGCCAGGGACCCTCGCACCACGGTCCTCCTCTTCTGCAGTCCGCACAATCCCACGGGGCGCGTGTGGACGACCGAAGAGCTGCGGAGGGTGGGCGAGATCTGCCTGCGGAACGGCGTGCTCATCGTCTCCGACGAGATCCACTTCGACCTCGTCATGCCCGGCCGCCGGCACAAGGTCTTCGCGACGGTCTCGGAAGAGCTCGCGGACAACATGATCGTCTGCACCGCTCCGAGCAAGACCTTCAACCTGGCCGGGATGCACGCCTCCAACATCGTCATCCCGAACCGGGCTCTGCGCGGGCGCTATCGCCGCGAGGTCGAGGCCTCGGGCTTCTTCTCGCTGAGCATCCTCGGGTACAAGGCCTGCGAGATCGCCTATACCCAGTGCGAGGCCTGGCTCGACGAGCTCATCGCCCACGTCCACGGCAACCACCTGGCCCTGAAGGCCTTCCTCGAGTCGGAGATCCCGGCGATCAAGGTCTACGGCCTCGAAGGGACCTACCTGCAGTGGATGGACTTCCGGGGCCTGGGTCTGTCCCCCGACCGGCTCGAGCGGCGGCTGCACGAAAAGGCCGAGCTCTTCTTCGACGAGGGCTACGTCTTCGGCGAGGAGGGCTCCGGCTTCGAGCGGATGAACCTGGCCTGCCCGAGGTCGACGCTGATGGAGGCTCTCGGGCGGCTTAAGGCCATGGTCGGGGGCCCGGGCGCGTGAGAGTCCGGAGGGAGGACCTGCGCGCCCGAATCGAGACGCGCTCGGCCGCGGAGCTCGTGCTGGCGGCCCTGGTCGTCGGCTGCCACGCGATCGCCGCCCTGCTCTTCCTGCTCGAGCGCTCGACCTACGATCTTCCGCCGGAGTGGAGTCTGCAGTTCGACGTCCTCCTCGGTCTGTCGCTCTGTCTGCTCCTCCTCGCCACGCTCTGGCGCGAGGCAGGCCGCGCGAAGGCCTTGATCGTCTTCGCCTTCCTCTGCTACATCCTCCTGTGCTATCCGTTGCCTTCCCACACGGGGCTGCGCATCGCGCTCGGCATGCCGCTGATCATGCTGACGGTCGTCGTGTTTCCCCTGCCCGACCATTTCGTGATCGGCTTCGCCTTCATCGGGATCACCCTCCTCCTGGAGGGGCCGGCCCTCGTCTGGGGCCGGCGGACCTCCGGGGCCCCGCCGAGCGACGCGATCGGGCTCGCCGCGGTCCTCGTCTTCGTCCTGGCCCTGGCCGCGACCCTCAAGGAGCTGGCCGAGTCGCGGCGCCGCGCCCTCGGCGAAGTCATGCGGCTCGATTCGGCGATCGACCGCATCGCCGACGTGAACGCCTCGTTCCAGGAGGCCCTGGCTGTGGCCGAGGAGGAGTATGTCCTCAAGGAGCGCAATCGGATCACGCGGGAGATCCACGATATCGTGGGCTATGCGTTCACCAACCAGCAGATGATGCTGGAGGCCGCTCTCATGCTCGTCGGGGACGAGGGCGGCCGCCTCCGCGAGCTTCTGTGCATGGCGCGCGAGGGCGTAGCCGACGGCCTCCGGGAGACGAGGAAGACCCTCTACGAGCTGCGGAAGATGGACGAGCCGAGGAGTCCCGACTTCGGCGTCATCGTGAAGGTCGCCCGAAACTTCGAGGCGGTCACCGGGGTCCGCGTCTCGGTCGACTTCACGAACGCGCGCGGGGATCTGGAAAGCCAGGCATGGATGTCGGTATACCGATTGATACAGGAGAGCATGATCAACTCGTTCAGGCACGGCAAGGCCAAGAACATCGCCATCACCTTCCGCGAGGATCAGGACTCCCTCTTCATCCTCGTGCGCGACGACGGCTCCGGCGCCCCCGTCCTCGCCGAGGGCATCGGCCTCAAGGGCATGCGGGAGCGGGTCTCGGCGCTCGGCGGCGACTTCAGCGCGGCCAACGCGGCCGACGGCTTCGCCGTCCGGGCGCGCATACCCAAGCGGCCCGCCCCCGGAGGCCGCCCGTGAGCCGCATCCGCGTCCTCCTCGTGGACGATCAGGCCCTCTTCGTCGAGAGCCTCAGGACTGTCCTCGAGCGCTCGGCCGAGGACATCGAGGTGGTCGGCATCGCGCGCAACGGCGCCCAGGCGGTCGAGGCCGTGGCCGCGGCCGCCTGCGACCTCGTGGTGATGGACGTCCGCATGCCGGTCATGGACGGGGTCGAGGCGACCAAGCGCATCCGCGCCATCAGGCCCGACGCCCGCATCATGATGCTCACCACCTTCGAGGACGACGAGTACGTGAAGGAGGCGCTCGAGCACGGCGCCGCCGGCTACATCCTCAAGGACATCGCGCCCGCGGAGCTCATCGCCTCGATCCGGGTGGTGGCGGGCGGAGCCTTCCTCATAGCCCCCAGCGTGGCGAAAAGCCTCATCCGCCGGGCCTACCTCAAGCCCGAGTTCTCGCCGACGCCCGAGCCCGAGTGGCTCAGGCAGCTTTCGCGGCGGGAGCGCGAGATCCTGGGGCATCTCGTCGAGGGCCGCACGAACAAGGAGATCGCCGCCGAGCTCTGCATCGCCGAGCAGACGGTCCGGAACCACATCAGCGTCGTGTACGACAAGATGGGCGTGCCGGACCGGGCCCAGGCGGTGCGCCTGGCCCGCGAGGCTAGTACAAAAATGTGACATTTGTACCGGCTCCGGTACGTTGCGCAAAAGCGAAAATCGGCTGAGACTGGCCTCACCCAACCTAAGGAGGTTCAGTCGTATGAAAAACGGTAAGTTCTCCAGGATCCTGGCGCTCTGCCTCGCCCTGGCGGCCTTCTCGGCGCTCGCGCTCTCGGCCCAGGAGAAGGTCAAACTCACTCTGGGCTCGTGGCGCGCCGACGATGTCGCCCAGATGACCCAGCTCCTCGCCGCGTTCTCCACGAAGTACCCGAACATCGAGATCAAGTTCGATCCCACCAATCCGCCCGACTACAACGCCGCGCTCCGCCTCCAGCTCCAGAGCGGGATCGGTCCGGACCTCATGTACGCCCGTTCCTACGACACGGGCCTGCAGCTCTTCAAGGACGGCTACTTCGCCGATGTCACCGACCTGCCCGGCCTCAAGACCGAGTACTCCGCTCTGGCCCGCGCCCCCTGGGCCGACGCCGCCGGCCGCTCCTTCGCGGTGCCCTTCTGCGCCGTCTCGCACGGCGTCTACTACAACAAGGACATCTTCAAGAAGTACGGCCTCTCCGTGCCGACGACCTGGCAGCAGTTCCTCGAGCTCTGCAAGACGCTCAAGGCCCACGGGGTCACCCCCCTCGCCAACGGGCTCGCCGACCAGTGGGACATCAACGAAGTGGTGCTCATGAACATCGCCCCCAACTTCCTGGGCGGCCCCGAGGGGCGCCTGGCCTACGAGTCGGGCAAGCGCAAGTTCAACGACGCCGCCATGGTCTCGCTCTTCCAGGCCATGAAGGACATCGCCCCCTACTGCCCCAAGGGCTTCGAGGCCCTCACCTACAACGACGAGAACGCGATCTTCGCCAACCAGAAGGCCGCCATGTACTTCGACGGCTCCTGGACCATGGCCAGCTTCAACGCCCTCACCTTCGACTGGTCGGTCTTCGCCCCGCCCCCGCCCGCGGGCAAGAAGGGCTACGTGACCTTCCACCCGGACTCGGGCATCGCCATGAATCCCGCGACCAAGCATCCGGCCGAGTGCAAGCTCTTCCTGGAGTGGCTGTATTCCGACGAGGCCGCTCCCATCGTCGCCAACCTGGTGCCGACCGGCTTCTTCCCGATCGCGAAGAACGCGGCGAAGATCACCGATCACCACGCCAACGAGTTCCTCCAGATGACGCTCGCCCATCCCACGGACGTGCGCTTCGTGTGGCCCAAGCTCATGAGCGGCAATCCCTCCGGCTACAATCTCATGGAAGACGGTGCCATCGCCGTCATGACCAACAAGGAAACCCCGCGGCAGGCCGCCGACAATCTGCAGAACGGCCTGGCTCAGTGGTACGGTCCGGCTAAATAGCGACAACGTTCCGACGGCCGGGACGCGGAGGAATCTCCGCGCCCCGCGCCTTTTGTGAAGGATCGAGTCCCGAAAGGCGCCCTAGCCGGGCGAGGCCTTTCCCGGAAGTCGGACGACTCCTGGAAAAGCCGCCTCGGCCGCCCGGGCCGCCAAGGAAAGGTCGAATGACATCCAGTATCAAGGTCCGCAAGGAAAGCGGGGCGCTGTGGCTGCTCTACACGCTTCCCGCCCTCGTCGTCTACATCGCCTTCATGGCCTTCCCCGTGGTCAATTCCATGCGCCTGAGCTTCTTCACCGGCTCGGGCTACTCGCTCGACAATTTCGTCGGCTTCAACAACTATGTCCGCCTCTTCACCGACCCGAACATCTCCGTCAGGTTCTTCACGGCCTTCCGGAACACCTGGGTGTTCTTCGCCATCCAGATGCTCGTGCAGAACACCCTCGGCGTCCTGTTCGCCTTGATCCTCTCGGGGAAGGGGTTCAAGGGCAAGGGCTTCTTCAGGACCATCATCTTCATCCCGGTCACGCTCTCGGTGCTGGTCACCGGCTACATCTGGAAGCTCATCCTCAATCCCGAATGGGGCGCCGTCAACATCATCCTGACGAAAATCGGCCTCGGATCGCTCGCCCTGCCCTGGCTCGGGGATACGCGGACCGCCCTCGCGGCGATATCGCTCGTATCGTCCTGGCAATGGGTCGGCCTGCCGACCATGATGTTCCTCGCGGGCCTCGAGCGCATACCCGACGAGCTCTTCGAGGCCGCGCAGATAGACGGAGCGGGCGGCTGGCTCACCTTCGCGAAAGTGAAGCTGCCGCTCCTCATGCCGGTGGTCGGGATCGTCTCGGTCCTCACCTTCGTCGGCAACTTCAACGCCTTCGACGTCGTCTTCGCCATGGAGGGGGCCAACGGGCCGCCCGACTACGCGACCGACCTGATGGGCACCTTCTTCTACCGCACCGGCATAGCCGGGCAGCATCCCATCGGCATCCCGGACATGGGGCTCGGGGCGGCCGTGGCCACCGTGACCTTCGTCGTGCTCTTCGCGGGCATCCTGCTCGCGAACCGGCTCACCGGCCGGGGCGAGGCCGAGGCGCCGCGCCGCGCCGGAGAGGGGGCCTGAGATGGCAGGAATCAAGGTCCGCGATCCCGCGAAGGCGCTCAAGTACATCCTGCTCGGCTTCTGGAGCCTCCTCGTCCTCTTTCCGCTCTGGACGATGGTGGTCAACTCCTTCAAGTTCAAGAACGCCATCTACCTGGATCCCTTCGGGCTTCCGAAGTCGCTCAACCTGACCGGGTATCTGACCGTGTTCCAGAACTCCCCCTTCCCGCGCTACTTCCTGAACAGCCTCATCGTGACGGTGGTCTCGCTCTCGGTCATCCTCTTCTTCGGCTCGCTGGCCGCCTACGGCTGCGTCCGGTGGAAGTCCCGGTACTCGAGGTGGATCTACCTCTTTTTCGTCGCGGGCCTCACGGTGCCGATCAAGATCGGCTCGGTGAATCTCCTGCAGATCATGATCAAGCTCCACCTCATCGACACGACCTGGAGCGTGGTGCCCGTCTACGTGGCCATGGGCCTGCCCATAGCGGTGTTCACGCTGTACGAATTCATCCGGGGCATCCCGGTGGAGCTGACCGAGGCCGCGCTCATCGACGGCGCCGGTCCCTACAAGATCTACTGGTCCATCATCGTGCGCCTGGTGCGGCCCGCGCTCGCGACCGTCGCCATCTTCAACCTCGTCCCCATCTGGAACGATCTCTGGTTCCCCCTCATCTTCATCAGGAGGGACAGCCAGCGGACCCTGATCCTGGGCGTGACGCGGCTGTTCGGCGAGTACCAGACCGACTGGTCCAAGATCCTCGCCGTCCTGTCGCTGAGCTGCGTGCCGGTCATCATCCTGTACCTCACGATGGCGAAGCAGTTCATCTCGGGCTTGACAGCGGGTGCGGTAAAAGGCTGACAATGTCGCATCGTTCGGCGGCCTCCCCGAAGCGAGAACGCGATCGGGGAGGCCGCGGCAATCCATTCTTGCCGGGCGCGCGGCCGCGCCGGTGACGGAGTTAGAGACATGGCAAAGGGCAACGCGCTCGTGGGCCAATCGGGAGGGCCGACGGCGGTCATCAACGCGAGTCTCGCCGGGGTGGTCGAGGGCTGCCTCGACGCGGCGATCGGGGACTCGGTGCTGGGCATGCGCTTCGGCATCGAGGGTTTCATGGAGGGGAGGCTCGTGGACCTCGGGCGGCAGCGCCCCGCGACGCTCTCGGCCCTGCGCCGGACCCCCTCCTCGATCCTCGGCTCCAGCAGGCACAAGCTGCGGGACGAGGATTTTCCCCGGATCCTCGAGCTCCTGCGGAGCTACGACATCCGCTACTTCTTCCTCATAGGCGGCAACGACACGATGGATACCGTGCATCGCGTCGAGGCCTACTGCCGCGAGCGCGGCTACGGGCTTTGCGGCATCGGCGTGCCCAAGACCGTCGACAACGACCTCTACGGCACCGACCACACGCCGGGCTTTCCCTCGGCGGCGCGCTACGTGGCCCTGTCTACCCTGCAGTCGGGGCGCCTGGGGCGCGACATGCGCCGCGTCGACTCTTTCGTGGTGCAGCAGACGGTCGGGCGCGAGTCAGGCTGGCTCGCGGCCTCCTCGGCCCTGGCGCGGCGAGGCGAGGGCGACGCCCCCCACCTCGTCTACCTGCCCGAGCGCAGGCTCTCGCCGGAGGGCGTAGTCCGCGATGTGCGCACCTGTATCGAGCGCTTCGGCTGGTGCTCGATCGTCTGCGGCGAGGGAATAGTCTGGGAGGACGGCAGTCCCGTGTCGCAGACGCGCGAGCGCGACAAGTTCCAGAACGCCGAGTTCGGCGCCATGGGCGGCTCCAGCGCCGCCCTGGCCCTGCACCGCCTCATCCGCGAGGCGACGGGCCTGCGCGGCGAGTTCCAGATCACCGAGTCGCTGTCCATGTGCGCCGACGACCGCGTCCCGGAAGCGGACCGGAGCGAGGCCTACGCCTGCGGCCGCCGCGCGGCCGAGCTGGCGGCTGCGGGCGCGAGCGGGGTCATGGTGACTATCGGCCGCGCCCCGGGCCCGCGCTACGAGCCGGTCTACGGCACGGCGAGCCTCGCGGAGGTGGCCGTGCGCGCCAAGCCCATGCCCGACGCTTTCATCGCCGAGAGCGGCAGCGACGTCACTCCCGCCTTCCTCGACTATCTGCGGCCCCTCGTGGGCGAGCTGCCCGGCTACGCCGAGCTCGACGACATCGCGCCCGCCGCTCCGCGCGGCTTCTAACCGGGGGCTGAAAAAGGCTATGGAGCCTTTTCCGGCACTACTTTGAGGAGGATGGCATGAACGCCGACGACCCGAAACAGTCCGGCTACGCCCTCGTGCGGGAAATGCTCGAGGCGCCCGAGATGGTCAGGCGCCTCGACTTGAAGCGCATAACGTCTTTCGCGGAGCGCGTGCGCGGCTCCTCCGTGCTGCTCTCCGGCGAGGGCTCCTCGCGGATCTTTCCCGCCAAGAAGGCCATCGCCGACTCGCTGCGGCGAGGCTACCGCGACCGGCTCTTCACCGAGGGCGCCACGCAGGCGCTGGAGTACGATCTGCGCGGGGCGAGCGTCTTCATTGCCTCGAACTCGGGGCGCACCAAGGAAGGCGTGCGGCTGCTCGCTCACCTGCGCTCGGCCGGATGCGCGCTCGCGATCGGCGTGGTCGCCAACCCGGGCACGCCCCTCGCCGAGGGGCCCGACTCCTCCTACCTCCTGTCCTGCGGGCCGGAGAAGGCCGTCGCCGCCACCAAGAGCGTCCTCGAACAGGCGCTGTTCTACGACATCCTCTTCCGCTCGCGCTCGGGCGCCGAGCTGCCCGATCTGCACAGGCTGGCCGACCTCATGGAGGAGGCCCTGCGGGCCCCGGTGCCCGCCGAGATCGTCGCGGCCCTGAGCGGGGCGCGGACCCTGTACTGGGCCGGCCGCAACGACGGGGTGGCCGAGGAACTCACCTTGAAGACGAACGAGATCGCCCGGAAGAAGTCCGATTTCCTGGAAGGCACCTACGCCGCGCACGGCATCGAGGAGGTGCTCGAGAGCTCGGACGCGCTGGTGGTGGTGGACCCCTTTCCCGAGGAGGAAGCGAAGTTCGAGGAGGTGCTCGTCAAGGGGGCCGGCATCGCGGTCGCGGCCATCGCGCAGCGCCAGACCCGCTTCCCCTCCCTGCGCGTGGCCTCCTACGGCGACTTCTCGCCCTACATCCAGCTCTGCGCGGGCTGGAATCTCCTCGTGGCGACGGGCCTGGCGCTCGGCATCGACCTGGACCATCCGCTCAGGGCCAGGAAGATCGGCAACGAGTTCGTTCCCTGAGCGCGGGATCCCGAAGCCGGCTCGGTATGAAGCTTTCCGCGTGCCATGCCGGCTGCCAATCGGGCTATTGCGTGCTATACTGGCGCTTCATCATAGGCGGGAGCAGTCATGTCGGAGTCGAGCGCGGATCCGGTGAGAACCATTCTCCTCGTGGAGGACGAGGCCATCATCGCCCTGAACGAGAAAAGGCAACTCGAGGGTCAGGGCTATAGGGTGATCATCGCCTATACGGGCGAAAAGGCGGTGGAAGCGGTCGAGTCCGGAAGCCCGATCGATCTCATCCTCATGGACATCAACCTCGGGGGCGGGATCGACGGCACGGAGGCGGCCAGCAAGATCCTGCAGCTGCGGGATATCCCCGTCGTCTTTCTGTCGAGCCACTCGGAACCCGAGATCGTGTCGAAAACGGAAGCGATCACCTCCTACGGCTACGCCCTGAAGGGTTCCGGCATCACGGTGCTCGACGCCTCGATCAAGATGGCCTTCAAGCTGTTCTACGCCAATCGGGAGATCAAGAGGAGCTCGGTCGTCATCCAGGAGCACAACCAGCTCCTGGAGACCATCCTGGAGAGCTTCCCCGGCGCGGTCTTCTGGAAGGACGCGAACCTCGTCTATCGGGGCTGCAACACGGCCGAGGCGCGGGACGCGGGTCTCGAATCGCCGGAAGACGTGATAGGCAAGAACGATTACGATCTTTTTAGAGGCGGCTATGCGGCCGACTTCTACCGGGAGAGCGACCGCCAGGTGCTCCGAAGCGGCAAGCCGGTGCTTCGCATCGAGGAAAAGTACGAACGGGAGGCCGGTGCGCCCCTGCAGTACGAGACGAGCAAGTTCCCGCTCTTCGACGCCGAAGGCCGCGCCTCGGGCGTGTTCGGCGTCTCGATCGATATCACCGAGCTCAAGGAGGCCCAGGAGCGGCTCGTGACCGCCAACGAGATGCTCAGGAAGATCCTCGATTCCATTCCCCAGTTCATCGCCTGGAAGAACCGGAACTCAGTCTTCCTCGGCTGCAACAGGAACTACGCGTCCTTCTTCGGCCTGCCCGAGCCCCAGTCGATAGTCGGCAAGACGGACCGGGACCTGCCGATGAGCGAAGAGGACATGGGCCAGTACTTCGAGGACGACCGCTGGGTGATGGAGACGGACAGGCCCAAGCACCATATCATCGAGCGGAACACCGACGCCTGCGGCCGGGAGGTCTGGCTCGACACCAACAAGGTGCCCCTCCACGACGCCGAGGGCAGGGTGAACGGCCTGCTCGTCGCCTTCTCGGACATCACCCAGCGCTGGGAGGCCGAAAGAGCCCTCGCCGAAAGCGAGCAGCTCTACCTGTCGATCCTCGACGCCTCTCCCGACGGCATAGCGGTCACGGATCTCTCGGGCGAGATACTCATGCTCTCTCCCAAGGCTATGAAGATGCTCGGCTACGAACGGGAGGAGTCGATCGGCCGATCGGTCGTCGATTTCGTGGCTTCGGAGGACCGCGGCCGGGCCCTCGCCGGCATAGCGCGCATGGCGGCAGGCGAGGCGGGCGAGCTCGGCGAATACCGAGCGATACACAAAGACGGAAGCCTCCGCGTCATCGAGGTCAACGCCGGCACCGTCCGCGATGCCGACGGCGAGCACGGCAAGATCATCCTCGTCATGCGCGACATTTTCAGCCACAAGCTCACCGGAGACTCCCTGCGAGAGAGCCACGACCTCCTCAAGGCCATCACCGACGCGGCCCAGGACGCGATCGTCATGATGGACAAGTCGGGCCGCATAGCGTATTGGAGTCCGGCCGCCGAAAAGATCTTCGGCTACGCCGCGGATGAGGCGATAGGCCGGAATCTGCATCGGCTGCTGGCGTCCGCGGAGGAGGGCGAGAGGATCGAGGCCGGTCTCGAGCGGTTCCATTCCACCGGCGAGGGAAGATACGTGGGGACCACCAGCGAGATACTCGCGCGCACGAAGAGCGGCGCCGAGCTGCCGGCCGAGATGACGATCGCGGCCTTGAACATGGCCGGCGACTGGAATGCCGTCGCGGTGCTGCGCGACATCACCGAGCGGAAGCAGAAGGAGGCGACGATAGCCGCCCTTCTCGAGGAGAAGGACCTCATCCTGAAGGAGGTCCACCATCGGGTCAAGAACAACATGGGCACGATCCAGTCCCTGCTCACTCTCCAGGCCGGCTCCCTGAAGGACGGCTGCGCCGTCTCGTCGCTCGAGGACGCGGCCGAGCGTGTCCAGAGCATGATGGTGCTCTACGACAAGCTCTACCAGTCGTCGAGCTTCACCTCCCTTTCGGCCAGGGAATATCTGCCCGCCCTGGTCGAGCAGGTGATAGGCAACTTCCCGAGCGAGCGCAGGGTCCGGATCGAGACCGAGGTCGAGGACTTCAGCCTGAGCTCGAAGCTCCTCCAGCCTCTGGGCATCATCGTCAACGAGTTGGTGACCAACGCGATGAAGTACGCGTTCGTCGGGCGTCGGGAAGGCACGATCAGCCTCTCCGCCTCGCTCGCGGGGAGTCGCGTCGCCATACTATTCGCGGACGACGGAGTCGGTTTTCCCGAAGCGGTGGGTCTCGAAAATTCGCAGGGCTTCGGCCTGATGCTCGTCCATGCCTTGACGGAGCAGCTGAGGGGGAGCATCCGGATGGAGAGGGGGAAGGGAACGAGGTTCCTCATCGAGTTCGAGCGATGAGCTCCGGTTCTAGGGCCAGACCTGGGGAATGGCCATGGCCTTCTTGAATATGGTGCGTTCATCGTCGTTCGGGTCTGCGCCGCGGATACCGGACGCGATTTCCGCCTCGACCCTTTCCCCATCCCTCGGCAGCTCCCCTTAGCCGAAGAGCAGGTGCCGCTCCTCCTCCGAATCGTCCGCGTAGGCGCCGCGATACTCGGGCGGCAGGAGGCGGGCGAGGCGCCGCATGATCTCGTCCGTGGCCTCTTCTCGGCCGCGGCGCCCCTCGCCGGGAGCCGGCGGGCGCAGCTTGAAGCTCTCGCCGACCTTGAACACGAAGCGGGTCTTGCGGAACGAGCGGAGGTTCTCCCAGAAGCGCTCGCCGCCGTAGTGGGCCACGGGCACGATAGTCGCGTTCTCCCGCCGCGCCAGCATGACGATGCCGGCGCGGCCGCGCTGGAGGCGGCCGTGCCCGCTGCGGGTGCCCTCGGGTGCCATGGCGAGGATCCGCCCGGCCCGCAGGGCCTCGCCGGCCTTGCGCATGGCCGTGAGATCGGTGCTCTCCCGGTCGAGGGAAATGGCGTCCCAGGCCCAGGCGAGGGCGCCGATGATCGGGTTGTCCCAGGTCTCCCGCTTGACCATGCCCACCAGGTCGCGCGGATAGAGGTAGGTGTACAGGAGCGGCACCTCGAGGAAGTTGATGTGGTTGATCACGACGATGAGCGGCCCCGTGCGCGGCAGCTTCTCGAGCTCGCGGCCGTCGACGGTGCAGACCGCTCCCAATATGAGCTTGACGAGGGGACTCACGAGGCGGGAGACGGACTTCACGATACCGGCGCGCCTTCGTCCGCGCACAAGAGGCGCAGCTTCGAGCCCAGGCATTCCGCGACGATGTTCGTGCCGTTCGTGCAGATGGTCTCGCCGTCGGCGTGGACCACGAGGCCTCCCGCCGGGGCCAGCACCTCGAAGCGGCTGGAGCGCTCGGTCCTCACCTTGGGGTGGGTCGCCTGCGTGCCCTTGGTGTACCTGACCACGAGGCCGAGCATTTCGCGCCTCGTGAGGCTCTCGGCCATGCAGAGGTCGAGGAGGCCGTCCCGGATGTCGGCCGAGGGCGCCATGTAGAAGGTGCCGCCCATGCGCTTGCCGTTCATGATGGAGATCTGGTGGCTGCGCTGCCCGAGAATGCGCGAATCGAAGGCGACCGTCACCTCGGGCGCCTCGGGATAGACGGCCATGGTCCTGAGCGCGCCGAGCACGTAGCCCATGAAGCCGTGGACGCGGCGCATCTTCGCGGCGGCGAGGCCGACGATGGTGTCGAAGCCGATGCCGATGCCGTTGCCGAAGTACCGGCCCCGGGGATAGTCGCCGCCCGTGACGAGCCCGACGTCGACGAGGCGCGAGCTTCCCGCCGCCAGGAGCCCGACGCTCTCGGCCAGCGAGCTGGGCAGGCCGGCCCCGTACTCGAAATCGTTGCCGCGCCCGATGCCCAAGACGGCGAGGGCGGGGATGGTGTCGCCCCGCGCGTCTGCGGCCATGAGGCCGTTGATGACCTCGTTGGTCGTGCCGTCGCCCCCGGCCGAGGCCAGGGTCGAGAAGCCTTCGCGGGCCGCCTCGCGGGCCAGCTCGATCGCGTGGCCGACCGCCTTCGTCAGGTGAAGCTCGTAGTCGATCCCCCGCGCCCGCAGGAGAGCTTCCACCTCGGCGAGCCTGCCCGCGGCCTTGCCCTGGGCGGCAGCGGGGTTGAAGATAAGTTTACAGCGCTGTGCAAGCATAGTTCGACCGATCATGCCATCGAGTCCGCGAGGATTCAAGTCAAAAAGCGGAGTTTCGCTCGGTGCCGCGCTTTTTCACGAAGCTGCCGAGCCGGATTTCCTCGAAGGCCTCGTCCAGCTCGGCCTCGGTGTTCATGACGATGGGACCGCGCCAGGCCACGCTCTCGCCCAGCGGACGGGCGCGGAAGAAAATGCCGCGCGCTCCGAGAGCGCCCGCGGCGAGGGCGATCGAGCCGCCTTCGCCGAACAGAAGTCCGCTGCCCGAGCCCGCTTCCTCGGCGCCGCCCGAAGACAGGCTTCCGTCGTAGACGTAGAGGAAGGCCGTCTCTCCCGCGGGCGCTTCGAGCTCCAGCCTCGCCCCGGAATCCAGGTGGAGGTCGAGGTAGGTCGGCGAGCGGGCGATGCCCGTGATGGGTCCCGCGACGCCGCCGAAACTCCCCGCGATCACGAGAACCTCCCCGCCCTCCACCCCGACATGGGGCACTTCCGCGGCCAGCACGCCCCGGTAGGCGGGATCGCTCATCTTCTCGTCCTTCGGGAGGTTGACCCAAAGCTGGAAGCCGTGCACGCCCCGCGGCGAGGCCTGCGGCATCTCCTCGTGGATGATGCCCGAGCCCGCCGTCATCCATTGCAGGTCGCCCGGCCCTATCTCGCCCGAGTTGCCCATGCTGTCGCCGTGGCGGACCCGCCCCTCGAGCAGGTAGGTCACGGTCTCGATGCCGCGGTGCGGGTGCCAGGGAAAGCCCGCGATGTACTCCTCGGTCTTGTCCGAGCCGAAGGCGTCGAGCAGGAGGAAGGGGTCGAAGGAGGCGGTGTCCCCGAAGCCGAAGACCCTCGTCAGCCTGACTCCGGCGCCGTCCATCGTCCGGCGGCCCCGTACGATCCGTGCGACTTCACGTTCGGCCATGGTTTCCCCCTCTGGCTCAAGTATAGCGGAGAGCGGCGCTT
>Ga0307375_10001357_pt1 | contig 26981 bp, 34 predicted proteins | sample TR1MG_FD_202531 | JGI IMG/M metagenome (GOLD analysis project Ga0307375, IMG submission 202531) | Soil microbial communities from Risofladan, Vaasa, Finland - TR-1 | ecosystem: Environmental > Terrestrial > Soil > Coastal area > Acid sulfate soil | place: Finland: Risofladan, Vaasa | collected...
CCCGTGGCCAAAGTCTTCCTGGTGCCAATTGAAATAATAAGGGCTTTTGGTGCGCGTACAATCGAACACGCACAACGCTGGCGATGGCTGGCGTCTTTGTTTCGTGAGATGCCCATTGACGCGCTCCCCGGCAGTAATCGTGCGGATCGGGGCGATATTAGCCAGATTGCCGCCTTGCACAAAAACCCAGCGGACAGGTTCTGCCCATTGACCCGGTAAAGTGCCGGCCCAAGCCGACAGCAGATGCAATCGTTCTCGCAAACAGACGAGTCCCGCGCGCTGCATCGCCTTAATAACCTCCAGCACTTTGCCTTCCAGAGACTTCTCCGTAGGGGCATATACGATAACGCTGAAATTGACCCACGCGGCGAGCGGTATAGTGGCAATCTCCGCCATGGCGTCATCGGCCTCGTTGGCGGCCGTGAGCTTCGAGGTGTCGATTTTGTCCGACTTCTCTTCGGTCATAGCCTCTTTCAAATGCGTGAACATGCCCTTCTGAGCATTCAAGTTGTTCTGACGGATTTTGGCGATGAAGTTTTTCGCCTCGGTAATATCCATGAGGCGCATGGCGATCGACGCGGTGATTTCCGCGTCAACGCCCAGCAAGGCATCGAAGCACCCGGGATAAGTCTCGGTCGGCCACATCTTGACGCCAATACCACCGGCATGCCGGGTTGTGGCGCCGTCAAACTGAAGGTGGTCACCGTAGACCGTCAAGCTGTTGGTACCGAGGCGGGTATCCAAATACCAACTGCTATCGTCCGGTGGGATAATGTCTTGGGGCGGATCCGCGGGGCTGAGAAGGCCCGATAGCCATCCCCAGAACGGGGGGCCTGTCAATCGCCGCGCGTTGACATCGGGGAGGGCCGCGAGAAACCGGTTGACGATATCCTCCAGAATGGTCAGTCGCGCAATCAACTGGGCACCATCTGCCCCAAACCGATGGCTTGTGGAAAACGCCTCACGAGATGCGGCGACGAAAGACGGCAGGAACCCGGCGCCCTGCGCCGCGTGCCGGCCGACCGCATCCATAAAGCGCCCCGACTTGGGTTCGTCCGCCAACACCAACGTCACGGTATGGCGGGACAGGTAGTGCGGGTGTTCGTTATAGTCATGCCCATATGCCGCATTGAGCGCTGCGGAGGCAGGATTGGTGAACCGCGTTTCGGGATAGCCCGCGTCCTGGCGACGCTCGATGGTCCACCACAACGAGAGCTGGGGGTGGGTAATGGCCAGTAAGGCACGCTCAAGCGTAGAAGCCTCCTGGTCGAGGGTCCGCCGTTCGCGGCCCTCGGGATCGGAGCCCTCAATCGTGAGCGAGGCCATGAGAGCACCGTCTTTATTGACGGCCACCCCCTCGGTTAGGCGCATCAGCCAGGGCACCAGCTCCGATACGGGACGCGCCCCCGCGTAGAGATCGTCCGTGCGCGTCTTGGTCGTCAGCATAAGCCCCCACTGTCAAACCCGTCCGGACGGGCATTACGGACTCGCTTGGCCGCTTGTGGCCAAGGGTCGTAGCGGATTCCGTGACCCAACGCGCGCTGGTAGACTTGTCGAAATTGCGGGTCGCGGCGGGTCGTTTGGCGCAGGATCATATGCAGGACGATCCCCACCACCAGAAAGCCCCAGAACCCCGTGCGCATGACAATCGCCAATGTCATCGTGCCGTTCACAATGGCGAGCGACCGCTCGACGCCGGCAATCAACTGGATTTCCGTCAGGGACTGATAGAAGCGGTTAACCCGATAGCCGTTTTTGGCCGACACGTCTGTTTCCATCAGGCGGCTCTACCCCAGAAGTCCTATCCATTGGCTAGCCGCCAAAGCCAACGACAGCCCGAACAGGATGCGCATGATCGTCGCAAACAGGCCTTTATGCTCTCCGAACGCGATCATAAGACCTGTAAATCCGATAATGATCATGGCGGCCGTACGAGCGACCGTACCGTCGAGCGACTGCGCAATGGTGTTTAACGGTTGGTCCCACGGCAACGCGAATGCCGGTACCGTGGAGGACGCCAACAGCCATAGGGTCGCAAAAGGGTACCGCCACAGGTTTTTGCCGAGACCATTTTTTGCTGCTTCGAGTGTATTTTTCATCAGAAGAGAACCCTCAGTAGACGCGCGTCGTGACATACCCAGATGTGCCGTACCCGCGCACGGCCAGCACCTCCGCCACCACTCGGCGCCCGCGGTGGCGCGCCATGTGGATCACCCAATCAATCGTGCTGCCTATGGCATGGCGCACCGCTTCGAGCGGCCAACCGGTGTTGGCGGTCAGCACCAGCGTCTCGAGACGCGCGAGCGCTTGAAAGGCGCTGTTCGCGTGGATGCTGGCCGCCCCGCCGTCGTGTCCTGTGTTCATGGCCTGTAACAGATCAAAGGACTCGGCCCCGCGGACCTCGCCCACCACGATGCGGTCAGGCCGATAGCGCAGCGCCAAGCGCACGAGATCCCGCATGGTGATCCCGGCCTGTGCGTTCGACTGGAATCCCACCTGGTTGACTGCCGGCAGGCGCAGTTCAGGCACGTCCTCGAGGACCAGCACCCGCTCGTCCGAGGGGACGGCCGCGAGCAAGGCATTCATGAACGTGGATTTCCCTGTGCTCGTTCCACCCGATATAAGCAGGTTTTTGCGTTGGCGAACGATTTCGCGCAGATTCTCAACCAAATCGGATTGCGGCCACGCGACCGGTATTTCCTGCGAGGCTGCTATGACGTGCGTGGACTCCCCTTCGGCATAGCGTTCCAGGGGGATCTCGAGACGTGAGTGTTTCCGAAGACAGAGCGAGGAACCATGCACCGCGGTGGGCGCTAGGGCGGCCGCCACCCGGAGGCCATCCAGGCGCGTATCGACAATAGCGTCGGCGGTGTTTTCCCGCACATCTTTATTGTCAAGCCGGCCCAGAGCCACGATGGTCGAGCGGACCGCGATCGGGTCCAGCGTCAACTCTGTGCGCTCCATGCGCCCCGCCCGTTCCACCCAGATATCGTCCGGGCGGTTGATCATAATTTCCTGCAGGCTCTCATCATCTAGCAACGGCGCGACCGGCCCCAGCAGCTGGGGAAGCACGGTGTCCCGGATATGTTTGGCCTGATGAGCGTCCATGAAGGCCATGGTGGACCGCATTTTCCGTGCTGTGGTGGCGAATAGCGCCCGAAATCGCGAGCGTTTACTGAGTTCACCTCGATCCCGCGTGAAACCATAGGACCGATCGGCATTTGCGTTTTTTGCGAGTTCGGACAGGATCATCCATAGACTGTTAACGGGGGTGTTTGTGATGCTATTGCTGTCGTATTACTGCCAAGACCGCGAGGCGCGGGCGATGTATCCTCATATGGCCGGCCCACACCAACAACTGGTCATTACGTACGAGGTATTACCGGAAGACCCACAGAAACGTCGGCGCCTGTTGTGGGATGGCCGCACGGTGGTCGCCATCCACAAGTCCGCACGTCGCGCCACTGTGCGGGTCCTTGCCGATAACGGTCAACACCTCCGTGTTCGCCATGGCCGAGGCCGTCCCTTGCCTGTCAAGGACTGGTTCATCGCGGGCACCCTGTTCGATATGCGCATGGAACGAATATGTGGTGGCCCCAGGAGCGCTGCTATGCGAAATTATCGCCACAAGGTCTCCATGATTCGGGCGGCACAAAATCTGTCCAGTTAACAACCGACAGAGCTCGACGTTCGTCCCCACCCTGCCAGACTTGTTGTAGTGGGGGGCGGACGCCGACCAGATTGTCGACATCTCATCTAGCCAACGCCCATTGCGTTACTTACCCGCTTTCGGCGGCCGATTTTGATATGAAGTCTCCCGCCACTCAGCGCGGATTGCGCTATAGTTGGGGTTTCCCAGGTCAACGACCATTGCGAAAACATGTTGCCATGATTGCGTCTTATGCGGTCTCACTGGGCGTAAATTCGGAGCCTTCCGCCCCTATATTAAAACGGATCGCTCTTGGTTTTTGCCAAGTGTTCCCTGTGCGATATATCCACTGTAGCACAAAACAAGACCGTACTCACTTGACAGGCCATGCGGCCCACAATGCCCCCTCTTGGCGCAAGGCTTACGTGGAACTCGCCCAAGAAGGGGAATGCACGGACAAGTGTTCAAGGCATTCTGGCCCACCGCCAGATCACTGGCCTTTTGCTGTATTACTTAATACAGCGTATGGCTTGTCCCCTGCCAGATATAACCACCGGACGGGTAACCAGAAACGATTACCGAAGGTCCCGAACCATTGTACTGAGTAATCCAGCTATTCGCTGGAACATACTCCGCATTCGTGTCATTGCGTTTCTACTGGGTCAGTATGTGAATATTTATGGCTGTCCACCAAGTAGGCGTGGCCCACCCTAGCTGGTATACCCAGACGACCATGGTGTTAATATTACTGATTGGATCCGTGTAGTAGTTCACGTCGCATGGTTGGCACCATAGATTACTATTGTTATAACTATCCACCATTACGTACCAACCGTTTGGCAGCGTCACATAAGCTGCCGGCCCGATGAAACCGTACCAAAAGTTAACTCCCCCAGTAAATTGACTAACAGGAATCTGTTGACCGTTATACAGAACGTTAAGGCCCGGGAACTGGTCGTTCCATTGGGTATCGCTTGGCGGTTCTACCCAATAAAGGGATGTCCCCGTCCCGATACAGACTGTACCGCCTCCCGGAATAGTGAACAAAGAAGTGCTGTTGGTCGAAGTACCACTATTCGTAAGCGGCGCCACATACACATAATCCCTGGCCGGAAGACTGTTAACCGTATCGTTTTGCCAGTTATAGACCTGGCCGCCACCAAAGGGATTGACGATGTCGCTGGTGTAGCTGGAGTATTGCGCGCCCGCTGGTAGGCTCGCCGATTGATTAAAGGTTTGGGTGGGAGACAGTCCGCTCTGAGAGACAGCGTTTACCAGCGAGCTGACACCGTTATTGGCGATCAGGTACTCATCGTTTGTCTCGTTTAACAGATATCCGATGTTGCCGCTATTGGCGAGCGTGGCCGATCCGCAGCCCCCTGAAAATGTCCGGGTGTTAACCGCCGCCGCTACTACCGCGACTTGGGTTCCATTGGTGCTGTTCGTGTAAACCGGTTTGACAGCTCGCCCGTAATTGATAATGGCCTCAACAGCTCCCGTTTGTTGCATGAGCGGAGTCACAAGGTTGCTCACGAGATAGTTGTACCCCGTGTTGGGGTCATAGGCGACCGTTTGTCCATTCACGGAGGCTGGGTAAGTCCCCTGGGGATTCGGTTGATTACACAAAGCGGGGTCAGACGCCGAGGCCTTGCAGTTTTCAATGGCGGCGCTGGTCGTTGCGGTCGCGGCAATAGCAAGAGGCGCGTCATACTCCCCATTGGTCGCTACCGTATGGTTCAGCGTGCCTTGATAAGGTACGGCCGTCTCGGTTGTACCGGCCCCCGAAAGATCGACCTGCAGCAGTTCCCAAGTGAAGTCCCCGGCGTTCGGCATGGTCCAGCCGCTTGGTAGACCGTAGGCGCTCTGAGATTGCTGATACTGCCCATACAGAATCGTGGCAAATCCCGCCGTGGCGTTCGTACCCATCCATTGATAGGGCCCGGTCCGAGGAACCCACATCATGCCGGTAACTTGTGCAGAAGTCGTTCCGGTTCCTGACGTCACCGTGACGCTCTGGGCATAGGTATAGAATGCGCCAGCATCACGCGTTCCTTTCATGGTTTGCTGGAGGGTAGCGGCTTCGGCCTGTAAGTAAGGTTGAAGATAGCTACCCACGGCTGATGCGGCGGTAGTGGTGCTTGATTGTGTTCCCAGAGTGTCGGCCGGGATGACACCGAGACTATTGGCGTTTTGCGGCGAGACCGTCGCCAACTGGGCATCTCGTAGGCCGTTGGCGTTGAGAGGGCTTGCTAGGGTCGCCGCCGTTTGCGACTGCCCGTTACTGGCGCTTTCTGTCACGATCAGGGTGGCGCCACCCAGACCGGTGATCAACTGACCGGCCCAGGCCGGCATGATCATGATCACAGACGCCCCGATCAGAAGCCCCAACCACCGCGCTAAACGTGCCATACCGTATCCTCCCCAGACCGATTTTTACCTAATTGGGCGGATCGTAGCGGAATGTCAAACGCGTGATGGGGCGAATAGGGGCCGAAAAACGCAGAGTTTGCGGGCTACGCGCAATAGAGTAGACGTTGGTATAAAGAAGCACCCTGAGAGCCGCACGAATTAGCTGATCAAGTTTTCGTCGATATTCCACATTAATCGTTAAGCCGGGTCACTAACCCACATAACGTCTTGCGTTTAGATTAGGCTTGCATCCAGAATCCACTGCGACACCGTATCCCTTTACGGATGCGGGCCTTTATTTCAGCACCCGCACTTTAAGTGCGCAACCGACTAGCCCCCTCCGTGGCCTAGTCCCACTAGGCTCAACCGGTTCGTAATCTCATTTCACTCCCACCAGATCCGGGCATGACGCGTGAACTACCCACGTGATTGGCGTCCGCGCCTCAATCTACGGACCAGCGTCATCAATCGCGATTAAGCTTATGCGCCCCCTACTGGTATCTAATCCCTATGTATTCTTTAATTGGCTCGGGCAGACCCTATGTTCCGGATCCCACCATAAAATGCACAGCATATGTCGGTCGCGGAAACCCCATATTCTTTGTTTTCCGGAAAGGCGAAGCGAGTATAGTCTATCGATGTTCCCGTCTGGATCGATGTGCTCCTTTAAGCGGGCGAAAGCTTCTTTGCAGAGCTGATTGGTAGAAACCTGATGACTTCCATTCTGCCCAAGCGATTCCCATGAGATGGATTGGCAAGCTTGAAGTTTCGGTATAACTTCCGTCAATAATGTTTCATGACTACATCCTTTCCACGAAAACAAGCCATCGAACTCGGCTTGCTTCGTGTCCCACATAAAATGGCTTTTCTCGACATTATCCGCAAGAGCGGAACCGCGAGGCTTTTTGCTAGATAACGGCTCTATGTTTTGCTGCGCCTGCTTTTTTCTTCTGTTCACGGTTCATCGTACGCAAGGGAACTGTAAAATTCGGCCATACTGGCGTGGGTGATTTCGGTAGTGCAGAGTTCACCTCGCTGGCAACCTCCGCGTGCGTCATTCCACGGCGCCTCGAGATGGGTAAGATCACTAAGCCATTGCGCGGATTTCTCTCCGTAATATTCTAACACCGCATCGACAGTTTCCTTTTCCTCTGGTTCCAATACAGACGAATTACCACCCATCTCTTTGTCATCAACGGTGTAAAACCCCCGATGGTAACCGTAAAGTTCGGGGCATACCGGACCGTTCGCCCATGCCTCGATCTTTTCAGAAAAGAGCGGTTTTTCGTCCCAAACGAGAGACCACGCTTGAGAGTAGTAGACCAATTTTTGTAGCTTCATGGTGGTCATACGTCCCTGTTTCTGCAGGATGTATGCCGCCACGTCGCGCACCGTCGTCATGATTGCGCTCCTCTTTATGTCTCTACGGTAACCCCACAGGGCACGCCACGCAACATATGGGGGGCTCGTGGCCCCGGTTTTGTTAGTCACCCACCTATTTTTCAGGGCCCACTTAACTCATTAACCGGCGTGATGTCAAGCGCCTTTAGTAGCGGCCAGCAATTCTCAACGTGGCAACCGCACAGCCAACGGGATCAATGCCGGCTTGGCCGCCGGACGCGGCTGCCAGGATCGCCAACACCTCCACCATGGCGCAAACTACCCAAGCCGGATACCGCCGTTCTACCCGCTTTCGCCCAATGCCCAACAGAGGCTCACTCGGACACTACAATCCTTAAGCATCACCGGGTGTTCGGCTATATTGCATCACATCAAGAATGGCTGAGTAGCAGCCGCAATATCGGCCGATCAGACTCCGCTTTATCTGCGCATTAGAAACAACATCACCTGTCTATGTCTCTTTGTCACAACATCCACTGATCCGCTTAGAGATAACGACCCTTGGCACCATCGTCTTCCTACAGCGAGAACATGTGACTCGATCGTCAGGTCTAATGTTGAATTCCAGAATTCCACTGAGTTTATAATTGCGCCGGTTTCGTGCAAAATGTTGTTACGCTCACCGTTACAACCGGTGTGCTGTTTTGTTCAGACTAATGCTGGAAGGCGAGATAGCGATCGGCCGCCTTCGAGACATTGCAGATGTTGGCGAATGAGCTTCTGACGGGCACCTTATACGCCAAAAACCGGAACTTGACAATGCCCATGAATGCCTGAATTCACCGGCTTGCCCGGCTTTTCGCGCAGGTCCGGTGGCATGATGGGCTGGGCGGCATAGCATCATTTGGTAACGCCATGGCACCATTTTGCCTTCTTTCCACTACCGCACAAACATGGTCTATATGGGCCTACCTGAGGGAATAACGGTAGCATCTGATCCTGGAACTGTGCCTCTTTCATTTGAATTCGCCGATACTCGGCGACCTCCTCCGCCCCTTTCAACCTATGTTCATGTTGTCCTGCACGTACCCCACGATTCAAGAACTCAAATTCTTCGTCACAGGATTGCAGGAATCCATTGACCACGGAGTCTTGGCGGAGAGCCGTTCGGACGTTGTTGACTTGGCGTCCCTCATATCTTCTTGCAGGGTCGTGGAGGAAGAGAATTCGGTCAGTTGGCTCTACTTTAGGGGCAATGTCCAATAGGGCACCATCCGGCGACTGCCATATTGAATGAAACTCGGCCTCAATAAACAGCGTTGGTAACTCCCAGAGTGACCAGCCGATGACGGATGAACCACCGTGACTTAGTACATACTCATCGACAATCGGGAAGCACTCCTTGCTTGGTGCTCCTGGAAGCGGGCAAACATCAACATAAACGGGGGGAGCCCCATTCGGGACGATCCTTTGACACAATGTGGTCAGTGCCTGCGACAACTCTGCTGGCGTAACAGGATGGAGATAGCTATTCATAATGCCCAATCGGGATAGGAGAAAGCCTCACAACCTACCCCCACGCCACCGTGCATACGGGACCGTACACGGCGGTTCAATAAACATATTCTTGTCATCCTGCAAGGGATGGCAGACCCATACTGCTGAAGACCCTCGCTGGCAGTGCCAGCGATAGCCCCGGCGTTTTGGACAGGCGCCACAGGCCATGCGCGCTTTTGCTGGTGTTCTATGCTTCTCGCACGGACACCCCACGTTTGCGCAATTCCCGATAGCCTGCACTTCCCCATTGCCCCCATGTGCAGCATCGTAACTTGCGCCGCTGATTGACACATAATACCAGATTACCTTAAAACATCATGATGTTGGCCAGTCCCACTTGACTGCGATGTTAGGCTGGCGACTGGAGCTAATGAGGCAAAATTACCAATGTAAACATAATCCCGTTCAAAAAAAGAAGCGACACTTTTTTGCGCGCTTTTACGCTGTTCCGCTTGATTGTCGTGTTAGGTGGTATTGCTTGGCGTGCTAGGCTGAGAGCTGCTTGGTCCAAACTCGGCAATCTTTACTGCGACGCTTGCCATCTCTCTGAGCCAAGTTGCAAGATCCGAAAAATGCACCTCGTGCTCACCAATAACTAACTTGTCTATCGTTTTAATGGTTTGCTGGGCCTCAGTAGGATGGGGTGTCTCAGGCCCATCAGACTGTAGTGCAAAGGGCTGTCCTTCTTGAAGCTTCCCGTTAATTACCAGTTCTTCAAGGTGATGAATTGCGTTGCGCATGAGGCGGAACCTATCTGCAATGGCATTAGTAGAGAAACTCGGCTTGTTTATATTCAATGCCACAGCCAATGGGTCTTGATCCCTGTTGCGGCTTAATTTCCGGTAGCAGTTGGTTGCGCGGTACATGTTTGATAGGCAGCTCTCAAAGTGAGACATGGAACGGTTCATCGCACCGAGATTAATCGAAGTGTGTGTGTCCCAAAACTCGCGAAGCTTCACGGTGCCAAGGTTGTACTCCGTAATGGCTGCCTCCACGAGGCGGACATAAGTACTGGCCAAGACATTGACTTGGTAGCGAGTAGAAACGCTTTGGATGAATATTGCTTTCAGCCAATATTGAGGGAAACCTGATTCATGCTCCACTATTTCTCGTGCTTCAATGTGAATGTACATTACTAAATTGCCTAACGTTAAATTGAGGAACAGGCCGCTTCTGGCCTGTTCATCTCGAATGTGAGGTTAGAGGCCATGATTGCTACCAATAAGACAAACCATCGTCCGGAACCCCTTCAATCCACATATCCCCAAGGTCGAACCTGAAATACTTATAGTCAGGCTCTCCGTCCTTTCCAGCGATGAAACTCGGCGCCTCCAATTGATAGTTGGAAAACCCATGTTCGACGGCGCTTGGTCCAACGAGGCATCTATTCCCTTTTTCTGCATTCAAAATTCGAGCGGCGTGATTTATCGCGCTACCAATAATCAACTGGTGCGTTCCCAATGATCGGCTTGAAATTTCTGAAACATCCATCCAGCCATGTTCTATGCCGATCTTCAGCGAAGGGCCGCCAGGAGCGAAGTCCCAACAGTCTGGGCATTCCTGCTGGCTTTGTGAAATGTATTCACATTGTGAGTTCATGTCGTTGGCAATAGCAAAGCATGCAGTCGCAGCTGATTCTGCGTCAGTAAGGACTGCAAGAATTGCGTCGCCCATAAATCCGACGACCTCACCACCAGCATCCTCTACCGCCTTCACAGAACCAACGAGAACGTCGCGAACGAAATCAGCAATAATGTTGCCATATGACCGGTCAACCATTCCGGTAAAGCCGTTAATGTCAACGATCAGAGCGAACGCTTCAAAGTGCCCAGACTTAGGAATAGTGATAGTCACGGTGGGTGGCCTCTAACGTGAAAGTAAGATACCGTCTTGACTGTTAAGCATGATTTGCAGCCCTATAAGGATCGAAAGGTATACCGGATTTCCGCACGCCATAAATAATATGCAGTAACTTACGCATCGCTGCCCTGATAATTAGCATGTTTGGTTTGCCTGCCTTTTTCAAACGATCAGCAAATTCCTTAATGACTGGATTATAATGCCTTGCCACAATCGCGGGCATATACAATGCTCGCCTTAATACTGGGTTCCCTTTCTTGGATAAATGCGGCTTTCACTTCAATTGGATAGGTATTTTTTAGCGCACAAGCAAACTGGATATTAAAACTGACAAACACACCTCAGATTTCGCCCGCTAATCTATCAACACAAATAGCGGTGAGCAAGAAAACATATCTACGCAACTGTCTGCTTTTGGCACAATGCTGCCTTCCAGACAAGCAATCCAACCAACAGCGGTAATCGTTTCCGTCATCTCCCACGATATACCCGTACCCATTTTCTTCCGAAAACCACTTGACCTTACCTTGCACGTGTACTCCTTCCGAGTAAGGCGGCAGACACTTATCGAGCCGTCTGCGCAATCTTTTGATCGGTCTTAAATTGACTTAACGCAAACACTGCCCACAGTGCAGCAGGGATCCAGCCAATCAGTGTGATCTGTAAAAATAAGCATACGATGCCGGCTACGGGCCGTTTGATAGTGAAAAAGACAACGAATGGTAAGAAAATCGCCAGAAATAATCGCATGCGTTCCCCCTTTTTTTATCTTAAATTGTGATCATTGCGTTCTTGTTGTTTTGCGCGGACTTCTGGGATTATGCCTACCGCGATCCTATCCGACAAGCTGACAACCAACCCACCACTTACTGGATCCCATAAGCGCTTGCGCCTACGGGCCATACACCTTGATATAGCTCAACCTTCTCGCCACAGCAGCGCCTTGGTCCTTTCTCTCAGCTCATCTATAGTGACGCCTCATAATACAGAAAGCCCGCGACTTGCGTTTTTCGGGAGTAACGGATAATGGACCCAAGTTAACAACAACGAGGTTGGTACAGGCATGAATAAGACAATCAATTATGGGGCGGGGCTCGCGCTGGCTGTGGCCCTGGCGGTTCCGATGGTGGGTGCTCCCGCGCACGCGACGATCTTTGGGCCGGTGTCAGCGCAAACGCAAGAAGCCAATAGTGGGCTGATCTTGGGCTACACCCAAACACATCAGAGTTACACGGAGTTTCCGCCAACGGCGGGCCTACCCAATCCTTTGGATACCCAGACCGGGACGGTGCCGGGTATAGAGCTTGGGTACCAGAAGCAGGACGCCCATATCGGGTGGGGTATAGCGGTTAATGTGAACAAAGGGCACACGACCTACAATGGGTACACTGAGAACCTACAAACGGGGGTTTTAACACCTGCTACCGAGCAGACCATGAACGCTTGGGGCGGTGTACACGGCTGGTTTGACTACGGCTTTGCGCCAAGTGCCGCACCCAACCTGAGTTTTTCCCCAGGGATTCTTGCGGGAATTCATTCTTGGGATCGCAATAACTCGGCTAACCCGGGTGGCTACAGTGAAAACTATAATGGTGACTATGTAGCTTTTCGGCTCTTGACCCAGTATGCGCTAGGCCCTGTGGTGTTAGGGCTGACCACGGACGCAGGGCGGACCTTAAAGTCCCAAATGAACAGCGGACTTGATGGCGGGATCTATATTTTAGGGAATGGCCCTTGGACCCGTTTGGGTCTCAAGGTAACCTACAATATGTTTTCAGGGGCCAGCGTATTCGTGAGCTATTCCCGCACCACGTTCACTTATGGACAATCCAGCGTCCATGCCGATGGCTACATGGAGCCGAGCAGCAAGACGATCAATAATGCCGCGGAAGCCGGATTGGACATTCATTTCTAAGGCTTATTCAGAAGCCGACAAACAACGGGGGCCACTGGTCCCCGTTGTTTGTGACTAAAGGAATAGAACGTCGGGCACCAGCGCTATTGAAAACGGTATTATCGGGACAGCTGTCAGCTGTTTGACAGGCTTGTGGTTTCCTGATCTCCTGTGCTGCATATTTTCCGCAGGAGAACCGCTATGCAGGCCATGCCGTTTGGCCCAACCTAATCTTCTGATCCGGTACGTGGAATACCACTACGCCGCGTGCGACACGCTCACGCGTGATACATCTTTCACTAAGGCAATTTCATCGGGTGTCAGCGGTCTTGTGCCTGCACGCGGCCCCTTACGCCCCGGGATCAGGCGGCGCTCCGACATCTCAGCCCACGGTAGCGCCACGCCGGTTCCTCCTGGAAAACCCACCATTCCGTCCAAGGCGCTCAGCGTCTTCGGTACGACGATGACAACCTCACCCCCACAGTCTCGAACGCGCCTGAACTCTTCCACGAACCGTTCATCTTGCGGTTGCATTTGCACGTACATCCCAAGAGGCGGACGCCCTCTCCCGGTATCGAACTCATAGAATAATCTCTGATTACCCATCATGCGGACATCAACGCGAACATGAGGATCCGTCCAGAGCGTCAGAAACGCCAAATGTTCCATTGCCAATCGCAAACCGAACACGAGAACTGCTAGGTTACCTGTTTCTTTCTCAGCAATAGCGATGGTCCCTATCGTGTCTACGCCCCCTTCCTTGTCGCGTCGACGCCAAGGCGCGTCTCCCTTTGCCATACCGCGAGCCATCTGGCGGCGAACATGAGCATCAAATCCCGCCAAGGGGTCCGCCGCGACTTTGGCGAAGCTCGGGAACACCTGGAATATCCGCTCGTGGTACCGGTGCAGCCAAGCGGACGCCAACGCGTCGTTCACGTCATCCTGAGTTTCGAACAAGATCGTCTGTCTGCCCTCAGAAACAACAAGGGGACGACGCTTGTCTGCCGCGCGGGCTACCATGGCCGCCCGAGAGAGGACTTCCCCTAACGTGCCTACCCGCAGTTCTGTTTCCATACTTCCTCCGGTACACTGCCTTTGCTGTTTGGCTGATACCAGGGCCACATACGGCGCGTCTCCCTTTCGAATGGATCCCGCGATATCTTGGCCCACGAGCCATATTGGGGCCGCAACTTGTAGATATCCAACCAGCATGCCTCGCCCGTTATTTATCGGCCGATTTTATACCGGTTGATCACCTTTCTCCACCAAGCAGCTGGTAGCTTTGGAACGGCCCCTTCGGCCTCCGCGAACCGGAGGCACTGGAGAACCGTTTCCAAATCCAGGGAAAAGGCGTGGTGACGGTCCTGCAACGCGAAGACGATGGTCTCACAGCTTTGTTGGGGCGCGTCCCCCGCATCGTCATCCGTCCGCAGCCGCGCTCTATCAGAAAGTCCCGCAGTACTCCGTCCATAACCGAAGGTTTGGTGGGTGGTGAGGCGGGACGGCCGCGCTGCGGCGCAATGCAAGATAAACTGTGATGCGAATCATCGACATATGTTAACATGAACCACATGAGCAAACAAAAAAAGACGCGCTGCCCGGTCGAAGTGCGGGCCACCCGCCTGACATCGAATAGCCGCATTGCCAATACGGAGAAATTCGACAAGGCGATGCGCCTGTTCGACCGCATTGCGGCGCTCAAAAACCGCATGAGCGCGTATTGCTTCCATCACCTTCGCGATCTGATCGCCGATCCTTACGCTTTCAAGACGCAATACAAGACATTCAAGGACAACACGGATCTCAACGCCTGGGAAACCCAGTCGCTGTTTCATGACGTCGTCGATTTTTACGTCAACGGCTTCAGGCAGCGACTCGAGCGCAAGCAGATATTCGTTCAAAGTGGCTGGAAAGCGACGCGATACCAGAAAAACGTGTATCGCAGGCCGAAGGCGGGCGAATATTCGGAAGACGGCCGCGTTCTCGCGCACGTCAGGGGCGACACCAAATCCTTTGATCTCGTCCGCCGCAAAACCCCCATGACCGGCATCGTCAAATACCTGTGTTACGTCAATCAGGATACGTTCGATCCGTCCTGCATGACGAATATTGCCATGCAGGCCGCGCTGCTGTTTTGCCGCCATTACCACCCGCACCATTGGCAACGGGCGTGCCGGGTGGCCCAGGCCATCCAGGACCGCATGATCGGCGGCATGAAACTCATCCACTTCACGACCGGTTCTCATCGCCGCCATCCGGTGGAGTCGAAATCGCTGGTGGTCGAAGACAGGAGCAACGCGAAATACCGGTGGTGGTACCAGCTACGGCTGGGCAAAGGAAATGATGTGGAGTTCATCCGCCTTCCCCTGCTGTTCAACGCGAGGCGGAAAAGGCCGGAAGACCTGCGCCTAGACGCCGCGCACGTCTGCTACGTGCGCAACGGCAAACAGTTTATGGTCGGAGTCACTTACGAAGCCCCGCCCCTGGCGTTTCCGCCGACCGGAATCGGCGTTGGCACATCGGTCGGCATCGACGTCAACACCAAGAACAACCTCATGGCCCTCTCGAACGGGAGAATTTATGACTACGACCGGTCGGCCGTCAGCGCGCTCATCCTTCTGGTGAACAGGATCACCCGCAACGGCACGTCGAACATGATGTTCCGTGAACGGGCGCGCTGGGAAAAACTCTGCCGGGTGAACGAGTGGCGCATCAAGCGGCTCATTCATGACGCGCTGGACGAACTGCAGACCGCCGGCGTCACGGACCTCATGGCGGAAGACCTGGACATGCGCGGGGACGCCACCTTTCTGGAACATCACGCGCTGAAAATCAAATATAGCCGCCTGCTGCGATTGCTGCGCCTGTCGCATCTTAAGGACTGGATCGGTTCACAGGCGGAGAAGCGCGGCATGCGCATGCACCGGACCAACCCGGCGTACACCAGTCAGGAATGTCCGGAGTGCCACTTCGTGGATCGCGGTAACCGCCCGGCGCAGGAGACCTTCGAGTGTCTGGACTGCGGATTCACCGGTCTCGCCGACACGGTTGCCGCGCGCAATACCCAATTCAGAGTTCTCGCGGATGTTCCGCGCGGACAGAATGCCCTGCTGCACACGTTCGACGCGTACGGAAGGGCGGTGCCGAAGCCAATGGCGCGATCCCGGATCAGAGAGATCGTCGAAAGGAAGTTGCACCAACCGGTTTCACCGGGACATTTCACTGAACCTTTGGGTCCCGGGTCAACAACTAAAGTGGGCGCCAACACACCGGCGTTCGTCAAAGAAGAAGCGCCATCCCATAGCCATTAGGCTTGGGTGGCATTGTTCACTGGCTAATATCGCGTCGTGGTTCAAGACAACCATGCATGGATGCCGGGCAAAGCGGGGATACCATACAAGGCGGCGATACCAGACGAGGCGGCGACCAATACTGCGGATAACAAAACGGCATTGCCAAAGATAAACAAAACCTCGCGTAGCCTCATGGCCTTCCAGGAAAGCGCTTCCCACCGCTTATGGCGCACGTTATACCGGAGCTGCAACTCCAGTCCCTCTCGGGTTGGCGGGCATAAGGCCAGCGCCTCCAACACTTTTTGGCACAACTCGGCGCGCGGCAGCGTCTTTCCCGCCGTCCTTGTGCACAAGTCTTCACCTACACGTCTATTGCTTTGTTCCGTTTCGCCAGTGCTCATTCTGTGGTCCTCTGGTTTCTGTGTCGTAGTCGCGGGAGCGCCTGCCTGCCTGTTGACGGCCAAGATCCCGCGTGATCTACTGCGACCATCCTCAATTCCCTTCCGCGGATTACCTGTGGCCAACGATCTCCATGTCCTTATCGCATCGTTTGGGATCGTCGAGTTCCTTTACGTAATCGTCGCGTTCGCTCTTGCGGTGCAAGCGCTGCGCCACCCTAGGTTTTGGCTCACAATCGCTGCGGCAGCCGCCGTCATCTTGGTGGTATGGAGCCAGGGTGTTCGGACATTTCGCCACTTCCCTCGCCCTAACGAATGGTCCCTCATCGCTTACCACCATGCAGTTGTGTCGGGTGTCATCCCGTCCGCGATACTATTTTTGGCAGTCATGTTTTGGACCAAGGACGAGCGGCAGGCGCGCCTTTGGTGGCTCGTGGCCCTTCTACCGACATTGATCGCCTTCGGTGTCTATTTTTACGCAACGCACGACAACTATTCCCACATTCCACAATACCTTTCGGTGCCCCGCTAAAAAACATGCACCAGCCAGACACCCATCCGAAGCAGGATCGTCAAACTCACAAGAAATAGGGGGGTACCCCAGCTCCACACTATTTGTTCGCGCGTTGAGAGCGCCACCCACTGGCCCCTCCGGTGATCGTACCTGAACGCCAAGGGACCAGGCGGGAGCCTTTCGGGCGGCGGACACGAGACCAGCGCGTTCAAGGCCTTTTGGCACGCAACGGTATGGGGCACGGTTACTCTATTCCTTGGCGCCAGCCACCACCGGATTACCGACCGCCTCACATTTCGCAACGAAAAGGTATCTCTCATTCTCCCGCCACCCTTGTTTGGCATATCGTCCTGCCGTGCGCCGGTGTCCACGCCATCCGTATCCATAAAACCTCCGCATCCGTATCGCGTCCACAGAAATTACGTTCAATCACACGCTTTAAGGGATGGACCCAAAGGCGCCGCCTTTGTCAAAAATCACGTTGCCCTGGCTGTCCGTTACATCTTGCCCCTGTGTCACACTGAGCGGCGTGTTGGTCTTTTGGGCCTGACTCGGCGTGATAGCCGTGCTCTTGTACTGGGTCGCAAAACCTCCCTGCGCACTTTGTGGGGCCGTTGCCACGCTGGTCGCAATAGATGGCCGTGGGTCCCAGGCAGCACTTGTCGAACCATTTGCCACCTGTTGCAAGGGCTGAGTCTGGCCCGTCGTGCCCTGTACCATATTTTGGCCCGCAATCGCCTGTTGAAGGTTTTGCGTCAAATTGTAAGCGGACAGCATGGGGTTGACCGAGCAATTGCTAGAACCGCCGTAGCAAACCGTGGACGACCCTACACCGGTGTCGGTGTATGTGCCGTTTGTGCCTCCTCCAACCTGATCTTGCGATGCATAGATCGTATTTTTTGTAAGCTGCGTCAGATTACTAATCGCGCTCAACGGCGCCCCAAAATTTCCCGTCAGCGGCCCCAAAGAGGCCTTGGCAATCATGGTGGTGGAGAGAACCGGCGCCAACAGCGTCAGCCCCAGGCCCGACCAACTGGTTTGTGACTGCTGATAATAGAAAGTCGTGAATGCGTTGTGGGGCAGATTATTACCAGCTCCCTGGTTGATGAACGTCACGCCCGACTGGACCTTCAGGGCTCCCACAGTTTGCCCATTGACTGTCGTGGATGACGGGACGCCCAGGATACGGGCAGTTTTGCGAAGGGCTACGCCGCCGGGTGAGGCATAGCCGTTGCTGCCCACAGTTTCCCCGTTGCCGAACGTGCTCAACATCGGCAAGACATATCCCATGGAGCTCCCCGGAGCCTCACCGCTCGGAACCGCCATCACCCAGTTGGGAGAGGTATTCACTTGTTCGTGGGTCGTGTATTGCCGGCGCACGCACCCCAGGAAGGTGTTGTCTACGCAGGTGTTCGTGGTCCACTGGCTCACCGCGTCCTGATTGACTGCGATCCAGCCGATATTGGATTGCTCATGCTGCATGACCAAGCCCACGGCGGTCCAGAAGGCCGAGGCGTTCACGTTCATGAAGGCGCCATTAGGTGCCGAGCCGTTCCCGTTGGCGTTGGGAATAAACTGCCAGAAGGGATTGGTGCCCTCGAAGTCGGTCTTATAGACGGACCCGTCCTGAGGCGCAAAGAGCGCGTCTTCGACCAGGACGTCTTTGTTGGGCATGTGGATCAGCCGCATAACCGAGATGACGCCCACGCCGGAATCCGCGTCATATTCGGCGAACACCACCGGGGTATTATAGGGAATCCCGAAATTCACGTTCCCTACCTCGTTGCCCGGGATCTTCAAGATCGCGGCCCCAAGGTTGTTGTTCACGTAGGCGATATTGCCCTTGAGGGCCGTTTCATCGTGAATCAATTGCGGAGCGTATTGACCGGTAGCTATCGTGTTCCAGGCCAAAGCCCCGGCAAAGGCCGGCACGACGGGATAAAAGATCATCCAGAAGGCCAAAAATCCGGTTAAGAGCCGTCCGACAGGACGGTGAAACAGTGTGCGTATACCCACGAAATCCTCCCTCGGTAGGCCGCGTGAGGCCCCCTAGGCGGGTACGATACCCAAGATCCATATCGGCGAGGCGGCGAATAACGCCAACAAATCGCGCAATTCGCCGTGGCAGTGGCTCCGTGGCAGAAACAAGCAACGGATCTGATCCGTGAGGCAATAAAGGCTACTTTTTTTCAAAGGCCCGCGTCAGAGTGGCGCCCGCGTTGATTAGCCACTTTTGTTTTGTGAACCAATTATTGAGTCCCCCTTTCGGGTCAATTTTGTGCTTGGCCACCCAGTCATCAAAAAGCCCCTGATGTTCGGTGAGGAAGCGGTAAATGATCATACCAGCGCCCTCCACGGCGTAGTCCGTATACAAGCCCTTATAAATCTGCGATTCCCCATAAACCTGCGGTTCCTGTTTCTCTGATGTATTGCTCATTAAAGACCTCCTGGTTTGACAGACTTTCGGTTTCCTGATCTCCTGTGCTCCATATTTCCATGGGAGACCCGTTATGCCTGATGATCACAATGTTTCGGCAAGACTGGAGGCCATAGAAGACGCGCTCCTTGTCCTGCTTAACAAGCTGTCTGGTGAAGCTGGGTCCGGCCATATTGAAGAAGCAAGAAAAGACGGTTCACCGCCGCACGCCTAACATGCTCGCTATACCGAAGGCCAGTATCTACCTGCAACGGGTGCAGCATTCGGCGAATAGTGAGCTCGTTACGGGTGTATTTGCGTTTTGTTACCGTATTACCAAGGCGGGCTTTTAGGGGGCGGCATGGACGGGCTGTCATTAACGGTCGTACGATCCATAAAGGATGTCGCGAAGACATTGGCAGCGCCTTGTTTTGGGATTGCCTATTTTCTCCAGAGTGGCGGGGCGATACTCCATTTTTCCTGGTGGTGGCCCTGGCAGTCCCCACCGATCTACCCACCGCTTTCGGTTGCGCTTCCAGTGTTCTTCAATATCTTTGCCCTTAAGGTGATCATCGGCAGCCTTGTCTTCATTGTCCTCGTGGCCTTCGCCCAGTGGCTGGCACGGCAATTTCAGCCGCGTTCCGATACTTGGCCCTCCCTGATCATCCCCACCATGGGACTTTCGCTGAGAGCTGTACTGTTTGGCTTTACGCTTCTAGGCCTCTTCTTCCGACCCTATTACCCGGAAATTCGCTCACTCAACGCCTTTTGGTATGTCGCGTCTCTGGTATGGGGCCTGTCATTTATTCCCAGAAGTGTTGCGACCCTCAGCGATCCAGTCCCGAAACTGCCGCCGCGCCTTTGACGTGTAATAGACGGATTGCCCCAAAAGGGCGGGCGCGATCACCCACGGCCACGTGTTCCCGTGATGCATAACCGGGAAGAGCCACGCGGCGATCGCGGCCTCTACGGACAGAGCGATAATACGATACGCCACCCATAACCCCAGAGGGCGCGGCACGTCGCCTGCCGTCATATGATATTGGCCCTCCAGGATAAAATAGATCCAACCGCCCATCGGGGCGGCGGCCGCCACAAGATACAAAGAAAGCGCATTCCCGTAATTCCATCCGCCGACAACGACTGCCTCATGCACCATGACCCCTCCCCCGCGCATCCCACGCCACCACCCCATAGTACGGGGTGGTGGCGAAGGGTTGTGGGCGAATACGGGGGCCAAATAGCGGCTATTCGCTGTGGCTGTTGGGTTGGCGACACAAGGTCTGCGGTTATAGGCGCCTAGACCATGCCCTATGGATGACGAAGGTGATAGCGGGATAAAGGCACCATCCAGCCGGCCAGAGCGGCCAAAAACTTCATCATAAAGACCCCCGCCCTCATACATGTGATGCCCGCCTCTTGACGCGCCAGTCAAGGAAACCCGATAATCCAGCCATGCCTGTCGCCCAAACCAGCAGTCGGGATCTTATTGACCGACTGAATGATATGCGCCGCGACCCCATCAACGAGGTCGCACTGCGTGCCATTCAAAACGAGGCCGAGGCCATAAAAGCAACCGATGCACTCGGGGCTTATACGGTCTTGGGTGGAATCGCCTGTTTACGCGGCGACACCAAGGCCATGCATGAGGCGCACCAAAAAGCGCTGCGCTTGGCACCCCGCGACATCGTAGCCAACATCAATTACGCGTCGTCTCTGCTGTATTCGGGATTGATCGCAGACGCGCTTGAGTGGTTCCGCAGAACCCATACCCTTGCTCCTCATGACCCCGTTATCCTGAATGCCCTCATTGAAACCCTGGCGGGTGTCGGACGCTACCGGGAAGCCCAGCAGTTATTACCCGAATGGGAACATTTGAACCCGCAACAACCAAGATTGGACACGGGCCTCATCCAGGAAGGATCTCGGTTCTTGAACACCATAGGCATTTCGGACGACGAACAGCAAGACGTGACACAAACAATCGTGGCCGCCCTCGCGCCCAGCGGAAAGCGCAGCGCGGGCGATGTCATACGTATCATGCAAGAGGATGGGGTGGGTGACTTCTGGTTGGAACGTCTGGTCCACGTCCCCCATGTTTCCCCCGAAGAAGTTGTTAACCTAAACGAAGCGGCCGCCGAAAAGATCGTGGCGATGCCAAACGAGAGTATACGAGAGCATATCATCGTCCGTTACACGAGTTCGACGCCAGATGGCCATTGAAGCGGTTGATTGGCTGTCACACGCTAAGCAGCTGCTCTCCCTTTCCTCCGAACCCGCATATCGTGATGTGATAAGCCGAAGTTACTATGCCACATACCATAGATGCCTCCCGCTGGCAGACGGGTTAGACCCGACAACGGAGGGAGGTGTCCACAAGCAACTCTCTTCCCAACTCACAGGCAGCTTCGACAGAAAACTGCAATCTCTTGGTTATATGCTGAAGCAATTCCGAAGCGCCCGTGTGAACGCTGATTATTTTCTCGATCTCGACATAGGCATAAAAGAGGCTCAAGAGGCTATCGCCCTGGCAGAGCGGATTTTTGGTCGCGCAAATGAAGTTTCGGTTGCCGGCAAAGAAGCGCACTCTTGACGAATGCTTCCTGAGATATCGGACAAAAGCGAATGCCGCGAATTGGCGTTTATTCCCAATACTTATCGACTTTGTTTATTTCTGGGTTGCAAGGAAAAACACGACGTCGCGGTTCCGGGTAGAGCATCCATGTCACATCAAGATAACGATTTCATTTCTGCGCTTCTCTCTGCCATGGCAAAAATGGCGGCGGATCGCGGTAATGCATTAACCAAGCTGCGGCTGGTGAAATTCCTTTACCTTTTCGATTTATTTTGGGCCCAGCACTCCAAGGGAGTAACATATACGGGGTGGCCATGGGCGTTTGTTCATTATGGCCCCTATTGTCGACAAAGTACCGACGCTATCGATACAGCCGAAAGAAACGGTTATCTTATTGCACAGTCCTTTGAATCACGTTTCGGTGACTCTGATTATCGGCTCTATGGAGTCGAGTCGCGAATCGCCGAATCGGCCATTACCGACATAGAGCGCCACGTTCCACTGACCGTTCGAACCCGCTTTTTTAGCGCTATCCGTAAGTGGTATGACGATACCGCGGGGCTGCTAGACCATGTTTATTTTCATACCGGACCCATGAAGAACGCGCACCCGCGCGATACCCTCTCCTTTACTGATGAGCATGAGCCTAACTGGGAGCAGTTCCGTCCCATCCAAATGCGACCCTTGAGCGCCAAGAAGAAAAAAGCGCTCCAACAGGCGTTTCGAGGACTTAAGAAAGAACGTCATATCGCACATCAAAATGACACCTTATTCGATAAAGAATACTTTGCCTTCCTTTCCGCGCTCGCTGAGTCGGAACCCGAAACAGAAACAGGGTTATCGGGAACCGCATCCCTAGAATTCCATCGGCAACCAGATGATTGAAGAGATATGCTCTTCCTGTTATGAAAAGCCGCAGGGGAACCGCGTCGGTTTAGGCCATTTTGTTTGGTGCCCAGTCCCGCACCTTGAGGAAGTTCCCCGTATTCTTGACGTAGAAAGAGCCTCTAACGAGGACCATTACGCCTCGAAATTCCGTATTACACAGCTGTCTGGCGACCACTTCAAATCTAAATCGAAGCTCCCGGTCAAGGCGCTTGCCCTCGGCAAGACGGAGGAGCTGTTAATTTCCAAAGCCAAGAAAAGACCATGCCTTGTAGTGGCGTGTGATAACACATCTTATACTGACAAGACGGTCGCAGCGGAACTGCACGGACGGCGCCACCTTCAGGACAGCCCCATGATTTTGGCGCCTATATACGGTATCGCGTCGCCCGAGAACGAAACGGGATTTCCCCCCGTCATGGTCGCGCGAATAAGAGCGCTTCTCTATACCCAGTTCTTTTTCGTTCCCAAAACGTGCCCCACGACAGGTATCGCTCTCGCGAAGGAGGGCATTATTCGGCTGGACCGACTCTTTCCCGCCTCACCGAATAGAGGCATTTCGCCCATGAACATCAAGTTGACCGAGGAGCCTTTGGATTTATTGATGGCCATGTTACGAGCCCGATTTGGCGCTCCACCATCCGACAGCCTAAGAGCAGTCCAGGAAATTCTCTATGAAGTATTGCCTGACGACTGTCGACCGCCATTGATTAATTAATCTCGGTGCAGATCGTGATCCACGCTCTGCTTTGGGACGCCTGCCCTGAATCTCCGCATGCCTAAACGAAAAAAAAGGGGGGTTCGGGTGCCGGTAGCAGAGGTCTTTCCGGCTCTCGCCACAGCTGCTTGAGCGGCGTGGGTACAGCATCCGAAATCTTCCCCTGCACCGGCACCCTTTCGAGAAAGAGCCACTCTGTCTGTCAGTACCTGATTAGCGCGCCTCCCTATAAAAACCCTCAACTAAGAGAACGGGTAATCTATCAGTCGCCGTTATGGGCGTGGGCGGACCGTATCGAGTCGCAACATCAGTGTCATCGGATGCAAGGGTGATGCCTGAAACCCATAATGTTCATAGAACTGTCGGGCGCGGTCATGAAGCGCGTGCACGAGTAACGCCCGAACACCAGCATTTTGGGAAACCACTACTGTCCGATTGAGCGCATCCTGCAATAGCGCACCACCGAGCTTGAGTCCTTGCGCGCGGGTATCGACGGCCAAGCGAGCCAGAACCATCACTGGCACCGGGTCCGGCATATTCCGCCGCACAGTACCCGTTGCCATCTGGTGGGAGACCACGCCGGCCGCCAGCGCATAGTAGCCATAAACGTGGTTACCGGGATCGGCGGTGACAAACGTACGACTCGCGCCACTCAGGTGGTTGGCCAAGGCGCGACGTTTGAGCCATTCGTCAAGAATGAGCTCTCCGCAATCAAAGCCGTCCACTACATGGGTTGTACCCAATGGTTGTGGCGGCCCAAACTGCCAGGTTATACCGTGTCCGTGCGCCAAGGTACCTTGACGGCTATAAGGCGCTCAAGTCCGGGATTGGCGGCTGGTGGCGCATCAAGCATTTCCGTAAACTGCCGGAACCGCTCGGTATCCAGGCCAAAAAACACCTGATCGAGCATAATCGCCTGAGCTCTTTCGCAGGCGGCCTCCAGCATAAAGTCCGAACGGTTCTTACCCACCACGCTTGCGGCACGGTCGATCAAATCCCGCTGCTCGGGTAGCGCCCGCAGGTTGATGGCGGCATCACGCATAGGTCCTCCTCGTTGCGCACACACAGGACATACACGCATTCTCATAGGACGTGTATCTGTTGTCAATACACAAAACGCCTCGGCAAGACCCGGGCTCCTTAAACGAGCGCAAATATCCGTTAAAGAACAATCACAAATAGGGGTGTTTTATCCCGCCATTCACCCGCTGTTGGCAAGGGATCGTGATTAAAATGAGAGGGATCAATCATGATTCGGGAGAACTTCTATGACGCAAAATGCCGAGTACGACGCCGAATACCAGAAATATCGCGAATACGTAAAGGCCGACCCCTACTGCACCCCGGACCGGAAATTAACGACCGCCGAAATCCCCATCCTCCTGGCCTGTTTCGTCGAGGACCACCAGGACGCCCTGAAGGCGTGGCTCGAGGCGAAGGGGATCTCCAACGAATGTGGGATGCGAGAGTGGATAGGGATGCAAAAGACCCGTTATGATTACATGGTGAGGATTGTGGCCTCGGGGGTCCGTCCTCGCGGGGAGCTCACCAACTATCCGCATTATCCGCTGAAAGGTTTGGCGCGCCCTCGTACCGTACCCGAGTCTCCAAAATTGCCCGCCGAAGAGGATCAAGATCAGGCGAATTAAGCCCCTCAATAGTGTTTAAGCCTAATAGAAGATCGGCAAACGCTTCCAGAGTATCTTCTAGTTCGTGAACACGAACTTCTAGTGCTTTGCAGCAAGGCTGTCATAACAGACATTCCTCGTATTTCTGACTTGTCGGTAGATATCAGATCAGAAATACACGGTACCGGCAACCACACGGCTTGCCACACATCGTGCCTCAAGCGAGATTCTCTACAATGGGTCAGTACCCGGTTAACCCGCCTCCCGGAGCTTCCTCACAGGTCTACTTTGAACTGGCACAGATCGGGCACGTACGTAGATGTGTGCCTTGAGGCGCGCTGAGATAGGGACTTTCGCACTGTTTGCACGTCCGATAGACCAGCAAATCCGCGCTGCGCAAATCGCGCGCGATGTACCAAGCCATGGTGCCCGTGATACACGGATGCGGCATGAGCGTACGGTAGGTATCCAGGGCCTTTAGGAGAGCCCCTGCGGACATGCTACGAAATCCGTGCGCCCCTGCATATTGCAAGTACACGCCCGCATAGATGGCGCCGTGAATTGCCAATTGCTGGGTTGTAAGCAGATTCGAAGACTGCATTGGTAATTGTCCGCCGGGCGCACGCCGGCCGTACCGTGCCACCCAGAGCTTCCGCATCACCGAATCGGGCAGCGCCAAAAGCGCATAGATCAGCGGCGGTCGCATTTTTTCCTCGACCATCCGGGTGGCTTGCTGGAGACGCTCGTAATCCGTCACGATCACCGGAGAGGCAATGGTTAGCCGTACAGCGGTGGATTGGCGTTTCCGCGCACGTCGGCGGGCTTGACGGCGAGCGCGCGCCTGACACGCCTGTTCCACCGTTGGCTCCGTAACCGGCTCTGGGATAGGCTCTGGGACAAGATTTGTAACGACAACAGGCTTCGGAACCGGCTTCGCTGTAGGATTACTCAGACCAAGCGCCTTAAGTCGCGCGACCCGATCTGGTGTTAACTTCCCTTGACGCCATAGATACCTCTGATTGTTGCACCACTGGCCCAGTAGGAACAGCTTGCCGTGTACCCGCACACGGGGTGTATGCCCATGAACACGCAGGAACTCCGTAAGTTCCGCGTACCGCGCGTCCCACGACGCATTAACCGTCGGGCCGCTCACGAATTAGCACCAGCGATTGTGAAATGGGCGCTGAGTGCTGCCGCGTAGCCCGCCAGCATATCATCCGATATCTCGCCTTCTTTTAGTGAACGCGCTAGCGAGTCCCAATACGTCGTCGGAAATCGCGGTATAAACACAACCGTCCCGGACATACTGGATAAGCTGCGCCGGATGTTCATGGTTGTGGTCTGCGTTAATATCTCCAAGAACCGGCGCGAAAGCCCCGTAATCACGCAGGCCTGCGCCATGTCGCGCTTGGCGACTTCCCGTGCAAACACTAGATATCCGCCGATAAAATCGTTCACCTCGGCGCGTGTCACATCCTCGTGTCGCTCCATTGCTATATACCCCCCTACCCACGTTCCTACCGCTCCCTACCATAGTGACGGCTATGCCTCCTGCAAGGCCGCTATGAGTCCCGTGACGCGGCGATTGTTGTTTTGCCGCACCGCGATATTGATGGCTCGTTTTGTGCCGACTAGAATCGCGCGTTCGCGTGCGCGGGTGATGGCCGTATACAACACGGGCGTGCTTAATAACGGGTAATGGCCGGTTGTGACCGGCGTGATCACAACCGGGTATTCGCCGCCTTGGGATTTGTGGGTCGTAATGGCGTAGGCGAGTACCAGATCGTCCAGATCGTCCCGTCCCAAAATGGTGACGCGGTCCTCCCACTGGACGGTGATCGTAT
>Ga0307375_10001358_pt1 | contig 26970 bp, 26 predicted proteins | sample TR1MG_FD_202531 | JGI IMG/M metagenome (GOLD analysis project Ga0307375, IMG submission 202531) | Soil microbial communities from Risofladan, Vaasa, Finland - TR-1 | ecosystem: Environmental > Terrestrial > Soil > Coastal area > Acid sulfate soil | place: Finland: Risofladan, Vaasa | collected...
AGCTGCAGGGGGTGGGGGAGCAGGGCGCACAGGCGCCCGAATCCCCGGTGATGCGCACACGCACGTCGTAGGCGTCGCAGCTGGCCAGCATGGCCAGCGAGAGGTCACTATCGACGCAGGAGCTGCCGGCGAGCCCGAAGGGCGATGACGGTAGCCCTGTTACCGCTGCTGGTGACTAAGAGACTATTTGGCGGCCTGGGCCGCGTGTGCGGTCGCGCTCAACGCGAGCGGTCGGGATCGCTTTTGCGTTGCCGCGCTTCGCGCGCCAGGTGCGGCGCCAGATTGGCGGCGTGAGCTTTCAACGCTTTCTCGAAGCGTTCCAACGCAACAGGATGCTCGCGCATGATGGTGCGAATGCGCTGCGAGCCGTCACGGTTGACGAGCAAGAGCGCCGGGGTCAGTGAACCGGCATTCTCCGGCGCAATGTGCTTCGCCGCGAGCTCGATCAGCTTCACCGCCTCGTCGACGCGCTTTTGGCGAGCCGCATCCATCGTCGGGATCTGCCGGGATGGATTCGGCTCGGTGTGGCCCTGGGCGTTCTTCTGCAGGTCGTACGTGATCGAAATCTGTTCGCCGATCGCCGGCACGCGATCGAGCCGCGATTTGAAATGAGCGACTGCACTCGCGGCGCCGATCTGTTGGACAACGTGCAATTCCGTTTCGCCAATCAATCGGCCTTTGTAGGCGCCATCGGAGCGAGCGATGAAGGTACGCGCGTCCGCACCGATGGTTTCGCGGGTCACCGCGGCGGCCTGCGCAAAGCTGACGGAAGATGAGTTGAGTTGCTTGGGCGTATAACGCTCCAGCTCTTGCGTGTAGAGCTCGCGCGCCCACGCCGGCACGGGATCGTAGACTTGAGTAACTTTGCCGCGATCGAGGGCGATGGCCAGCGCGTGAGGTGCGCCGATCTTCGAGTTGTCGAAGATCATCGCCGAATCCGCGAGCAACACGGCTTCACGGATCAGTGGCTGGTTGCGGACGAATCGTTCGCGGGTCTTGTTCTCCGGCACATCGTGGCCGCCCTTCGCGACACGCGCGGCAACGCGCGAAACGGACAGCGATGGGCTGCGGACATTCACGTGGTACATCGCAACCTGGTATCCGGCGGCCTTGGCTTCTCGAACGAAATCGACCTTGCTTTTATGGCTGAAGGTGGATTCAACGATCAGGCTTTTGCGTTCGGATAGAAGTGCGGCCCGCCGTTCTTCGGCGAGCCGCTGGCCAGTCACTGATTCTGCGGCCGTCGCCGCCGCGTGCCCAAAATGCTTGAGCGCGAGCAGGTCGGCGTTGACGAACTCGATGTCAGGAAACCGCTTCTGCAGCTGGTTGGCGTAGAACGTCGATTTGCCGGAGCCATTCGGGCCGGCGATCACGTGAAGTGTGGGAGGCTTCCTGCGGAGGGTCATGCGCGATCAGTCGACGTATTCGAAGCCGCCGCCCGGCAGGGTGCGGATGAGGCGACCATTGTCGTCCTCGCCCACGTAACCGCCCTCGGCGAGCATCTTGGCCGTGAACGCCTCGTTCTCGGCATTGGGCTGGGACAGGTACTGCGCGAACAGATCCATAAACAGGCGCTCCTCGTCGACGTCCAGCAAGTCCGCATTGAATTCGCCCTGCAGGGCAGCGCGCACGCGATCAAGGGTGAAGCCAGGCCCGGATTCCACGACGCGCCCAAGGCGTGCCCAGTGCTCCACCTGGCCACCGATCGAGCGGTGCAGCACGCTGGCTTCCGCACGCGCGAGGTTGACAAGATCCGACGGCAGTTTGATCGAAGCAAGGGATGACATGGCGGGAACTCCTTCGAGGTAGCATTATGCTACCACAATCCCGCAACCGTTGCTATCACTGCGTTTACCTTGGATTTGGCATCGACGGCTTAGCCGCAAGCGCTGGCCGCGGAGTCCAGCATGAGGCGATGAGGACGTTGCGTCCGAGCACCCGTTTGCGGCGGTGTTTGCGGCGTCGCGAGTGCAGCGATGAAGTTGCGGAAACCGTCATGCTCGTCGAGGAATCCGAGCAACATGCCTTCGACCAATGCCCCTGGTGTGGCGGCAACATCATCGTTGCGCGCGACGTAGCGGGCGTACTGCTCTAAAAGTTCAACGGTTCTGGGGTTGGATAGAGAAATGATCACGCAAGCCCCCTGTAGGCTCTAGGTGCATCAGGCCTTGCTCGCGTTTCGCTTCTCGAAGCGCCACTGCGTTATGCCGCGGTCGCTTAGATTCCGTTCCAACGTGACAAGGTGTTTCCAAGTCCGCTGCGTCCCTCGCACTGTCTCGATCGTGTGCTGACCTTGCAACGTGTCAGCCCACAAGTTGTAGCCGCCTTCCCCTGTGGGAATAACAACGACGTCTAAAACCGTACCAGCACTAACGAGGGTTCGTAGTTGATCTATGGTGAGCGACATTGTGCACAACTCATGTGATGTTTTGAAATTCAAAAGGGGTGGTTTTGCGAAAAAGATTCAACCTTTTTCGTTTTGTAAGCCTTCCCCTACGCATGAAGATTCTTGCGATTCCGCGTGACGTGACAGACGTCACAAAAGGGTGGCAGCGAACCCGATAGACGTGACGAATATCACCGCTGGCACATGACGGGAGTCGCACCTGTTCTGCCAACTGCAGCAGCAGCCAGGCGCTAGCCCGCCTCTGTCGCCTCCACATCCTCGTCGTTCGCCGGCATTTCTTCACCCAGCTCCAGTGCGTACTCAGTGAAGTCGATTTCGACCACGTTCGGATAATCTTGAGAATGACGGTACACGCCGTGGCTTTGCGCAATGCAGCGCATTTCGGCGATATCTACATAGCGCTGCAAATCAGCCACGCCGTCCGTCGTCGGGTTGGCGTCGGCATAATCCACGCGCCGATATATCTGCACGTCTTCGTGCGGGATGAGCGCCGCGCCGTACGGATGGTGCAACCACAGGTACTGATTGAAGCCCAGGGCGAGCTCCTTGTAGGCGCTGAAGTCGTCGGCGTCTTCTTCGCTGGCGAAGTGGCCGTAGTGAACCTCGACCAGCCAGTCGCCACGCTGCCAGAGCGTGAGGCTGTAGTAGGTCTTTCGGCCGTTTGAGGATTCAGCCCGATCCGTACGGGATGGAAGATTCATGGGTAGGTTCTCGATCTGTTGAATGACGATGACGGGTAATTCACGGGCTGCGATGACCGCGCGGAGCAACGTGGCGCAGGTGTTGATGACACCCGGCTGCCAACGTCGACCAAGCTGCCGGCGAATCTCGGTGATGTCCGTGTGCACCAGGTAGCCGCGGATCTCTGCCGGCCGGTACTCCGGATGCTTCTCGATGGCCACTTCGATGAGTTCCCCGATCAGCGCAGACCATGCCTCGGCATCCTCTCGAAATTGGGGAAACCCGCCACCGAGCACGGATTGAACCGTCGCCGGCCGCAGCGCTGTCGTTCGTTTCATTGCCACCCTTCGTTTTACGTTCCATGGATTGCACGCCTGTAGGCTCCTGTGAGCATCAGCAGCCAGCCCGCGAATTTCCGGGCCGGCTGCCCATGCCGGATGACAGCTTTCGATCAATGGCCGGAAGACTCACCCGCCTCGCGCGGTTTGCGCGGGAAAATGACAATCTCGCCGGACACGGACAGGCCGGGCGTCACGACAAGGGTCTGGCCCTCGCCCGTGCGGTGCGCGAACACCGTGCCGACCTGGTGATACTTCTTCTTTTCTTCGCCCGTGCCCTTGTCGGTATAGGTCTCGACAATGAACGCGTCCTGCGGCGTAGCTGTGGGGCCGCCCTGGGCGGATCTGGCGGGTGCCGGTGTTGATTTGGCCATGCTCAATACTCCTTCGTGGTGTCGCGTGATGCGCCAAGGCGCGTGAGAGACAGCAGGGCTGTCGAGAGATGTAGGCGGTTAACCGAAGTCGATGACGTCGATTCCAATCACGCGCCAGTCGTCCTTTTCCGCAAGAAAGCCTTCGCGCCAGGGCGAATGGATCATCGGCATCTGGTCATTCACTTCGGAAGCAAAATCACGGCGGGCGTTGTTGACGAAATCGAGGTCAAAACTCCCGTCGGCGAACATGCAGCACACCAGTTCGTCGAAACCAGCGGGCGGCGCCGGCCGCTGCCAATCCGGACGAAGCTGGGGATGTTTGATGTCGTCGGCCATATCGGCGTTCCTTCTGACGTTGTGTGATGGGCGTACCGCCCTGGCAAACATGCGCGCTGTCCGCGCCGTTATTTCCCCGCCCGACAGGGCGCGGCGGGAATGTCGTGAAACGAGAGATAGGAAGCACGGCGCCGTCGGCGCTGTGTTCGGGTATGCGCCCGCGCTGGATGCCCGCAGGGGCGAAACTCGCGCAGCGAGGTTCGATGCGAAGCACGACATAGCGGGTTCGGAACGAAAGCCAAAACGCTTCATAGGACAAGCACCACGGCTCCGTTGGGGACAGCCGCAGGAACAGTGTCGACGTTGGTCGAGCCGTTGTAGAGAATGCCGCTGCTGTTGATGCCAGCCTTGTTGCCCTTGCGGGACAAGTAAGAGACTAGGCGAGAGGGGGAGACGCCAGAGCCGGGAATGTAATAGATGTAGCTGGTACCGGCGACGATGTAGTTCGAGAGGTAAGTGGGGTGAGAGATCCAGCTGGGAAGAACCAGAGTGGAGTCGCTAACGGTTCCGGTGAACGACGCGTTTGCCTTCGCCCAATTGGAAACCGCAGCGCCGTAAACATTGACGTTTTGGCCCGCCGTGATGCTTGAGGCAGCTTCAGTCGCGATCACGTCCCGACGAAAGCGTTCAGTGGTAAGACCCATCAGCAAGACAACGAAGCAGGCCACAATGAAAGACTGATACATGCCGTTACTCCCCGTGCCAGAGCTGATTGAGCCGAGCCCAAACATGCTGTTGATACGTCACGTTGAACGAGTGCGTGTGCGAGTTGTAGTTGCCGATCGCGACCCACAAGGAAGGCGACGAAGCAATCTCCCGTTTGAGAATCCACGTGCCCACAAAGATGTTCAGACACTCGTTCTGAATGACTTCCTCGCGAGACGCGCCAAGCCGAGCAAGCTCTTTCAAGTGAGATGAGTTGATCTGCATCAGACCCATGTCGTACGAGCGCTCGCCGTGCTTGTTCGGCTTGTTCCAAACGATCTTCCCGGTGGTACCGCCCTCGGTGCGAATAATCGCGCGCACCAGGTCGGCAAGGCCGGCCCGCGAGACAGGATCGCCGGCGGCGGAGTAATACGCCGCTGCCTGCGTAATGCAGGCCTCACGCGATGGGGGCGAAGGGGGAGCATGGGCGACCAAAGGCACGATTACGCCCTCTTGGCCAGGAGAGAGCCGCGCACAGGCGCCGCCGGGCTCGCGACGGAGGCGGCGTCAGCCGCGTTTTGCGCGATATTGTCGGCGTTGATCTCCTGCCAGCTCCCGTCGAGCTGCAGGCGGAGCACAGGTGTTTCAGAGGGCCGAATGAGCGGCCACCAGACCTCGATGGCAGCGGCGGGAAAGGTCGCGGGGAATGTCGTGACCGTGTAGGACGGAACTGCTTCTGGGATGCTGCTGAGCGACCAGACGACGTGCGCTTTGCGCGAGGCGACAATGGCAGCCCGCTCGCTGGCGGAGCATCGACGCTCACGCCGCGTAGCGGCCGTGAAGGTGTCGATGACATCCATGGGCAGCGCCAGCTCAAGGATAAAGGCAGCATGCGCGATCGCGGCGGCAATGTAGCCGTCTTCCGCTCGCGGATCGACGCCGGTCACGAAGTAGGCGGGAAGGATGGCCTTCGGGTACGGCGCGCTTTCTGCCCGTAGAGATGCGATGTAGGCGCGAAATTTTGGCTCAGCGTCAGGAGAGTGCTGCAGCACAGCGAGAGACGCATCGCGTGCCAGGGCAACCAGCTCGGGGGAGTAGGAGAGGGTAGCCATGGCGATCACTTCCCGCAGAACGCGTAAGCGACGGCCCAAACTCTGGAGTCCGTTGTCGACGTCACCCACGTGGTGGCGTTAGCCGGGAAGCTCTGGTATCCCGGAAGGAAAGAATACGGATTGACGGCTATCCGGCCGCCGCCGGAGAGCATCGTCCAGCCGCCGGGGCAGGTTGCAGTGGAGTTGGTGAATCCGTTGGTGCCGGTGCCTTGGACAATCATGAATTGGGTGTAGGCGCCGAACCCAGACCAGACACCGCCCTTGCACTGAATGAGTCCACTTCCAGTATTTGCCCGCGCAATCATGCCGTCCGGGCTGCAGCCGCCACCTTGGGCCGCAGTGCCGTTGATCTGCGCGTATTCGTTGGCCGTCAGGCGACCGTTGGAGACGACGGTGCCGCCCTGGATTTGCCCGGCGGTGTAAATGCCCTTGTTTCCGTAGGCTCGAATCCAGCTGGTGTCCTGCATGAACCAGCCGCCGCCGTAGGTCTGGCTGTACCAGCCCGTATTACCGTAGCTGCGGAACCAGTTGCTCGAATAGACGGCCCCGTTGGAAACCATGTCCCCGCCGGAAGAGATGCTGCCGTTCGCAAGCATGTTTCCGTTCGTGTTGACCGCACTCCCTGCCCAGAGCGTCGATGCCGCGCTGACGTTGTTGGCGGTAAAGGTGCTGGAGCCGTCGCCATTGATGTTATGCACCTGCACGATGCTTCCTGAGCCGCCGGCAAGGGATTGGACGTAAAGGTTGCCGGTAGGAGAGCGCGTGGCCAGGTTGCTGCTGTCGCCGTAGAGGTAGGAGCCACCCAAGTTGATGCCGTTGCCGCCGCCGGGAATGTTCAGCACGCTGACGTTATTCAGCGGGTTGCCGGTCATGTCGATGGCGGTATTCATCTGATTAAGCTGCGGCTGGCCAGCCGTCGCATGCCGGTGCAAGTAGTCGTCGGCAATCGCTGCGTTGCGCACGAAGAGTGCGTCGGCGATGTGACCGCCGCCTGGGGCAAAGCCCCATTGGGTAACGGTGACGCCGTTCCCCCAGCTGCCGTAGGCGCCCTGCGCAATCGTGGGCGTATTGATGCTGATGTAGCCGCCCTCGGCGCCGGCCGTCGTGACCTTGGCGGCGATATTTCGCACGTCGTTGTCAGGGATGGTTGTGCCGCCGGTGGTAACAGCCAGGGGTAGCAGATTGCCGGAGGTATCCTTCAGCACCGCGGCCAAGTAGGTCTGTCCGTAGACATTGGTTGTCGCGAACGTGTTCGGGAGATCGTTGGCAGCCTGCAGCTGCGCGACGGTGACCGAGCAGGCCACAGTGGTGGTAGCGCATGCAGCCAGCGTGGCATTGTTCGCTGAGACGTAGGTGTTCAGACCGTTGGCGAACTGCGCCATTTGATCGGCGGCCACCGCCTGGAAACGATCGGCGTTGCGTTGGATGTATTCGTGCGCGATGTAGATCAGGATCGGCGCAATTATCATCAGCGTGATGATGAGTTCCACCAGGCTGAAACCGGCTGAGCGGCGGCGAGCGTTTAGCGACCTGACCATAGTTTTCTCGTGGCTTGTTGTTGCGCGAAGGAATTGAGCTGGTGGAGCTTCTGGTCTCGGATCAGCGACCGGATCGCGGTCGCTTCTTGCTGCTCGGCCAGGCTCAAGGCTGTGATAACCGGCCGGACATGCTTCCCGCTGGTATCCAGGCGCTGCCAGACGATCGCCGTCAGCGCTGTGGCGACGGCATCCGCTGTTTTGTCGCCCATGTTGGGTGTCGCGAGCTCAATCAGACGCTCGATCATTCCTTGCAGCGTGGAGGCGTGGATCGTGGCGAGGATGAGACAGCCACTAGCAGCCAGATCGACGCATGTACTGGCGTTGAGGCCCTCGGGATCTCGACGGACTTCCCCGAATGAGATCGTCTTCATTCGCGCCCGAACGGCGGTGAGCGCCGCATCGGCGTAGCCGGTCACGCCTTCGACCGGCTGCTGGATGATCCGGCCGTGGCCGTGGAGGCCGCGCAGGTTGTTCTCGACCGGATCTTGCAGGGCGAGGCCGAAGCCGCCGAGCGTAGTAATGCGCTCGATGAGCATCGCGGCCATCGTTGTGGTTTTGCCCGCGCCCTGGTCACCGCCGATCAAGATCAGTCCGCGCGCATCCTTGTCGACAATGATCGACTGGATGTGTGCGGGCAGGCCGAGCGAGCTCAGTGCGGGCACCGTTTCGGCCGCCCGACTGAGGATGAGGATCGGTTCGTAGGTGACGTCAGGTATCGCGGTAACGCGGTACAGGTCGCTTCCATGCGGGAACGCGAATTCCTTCTGCTTGTGCTCCTTGTATAGCTGGTAGCACTTCGCCCGGATCTCTCGGACTTCTTCTGCGTATTCCTCCGGCACGACAAGCCGGGGAGCATCGTCCCCCGGCTTGTCGCGGAATTCGCTGAAGTCCTCTCCGATGTAGAGGTCAATTAGCGGAAGGTCAGCCAATGGCATGAGCGTGGCGTCTCGCTATCAGTTCGCGGACGTGAACGAGATGGAGTCGCTGCCGCCAGTGCACTGGGTCGTTGCATTGGTGAAAGCTGCGCCGTTGATCTTCGTGGTGATCGAGCCGTTGTTGCCGCCGGAGTTGTTGATGGCGGAAACGATGCTCAGGCAAATGTCATCCGGCAGGCCGGCGTCGGTCAGGGTGAAGCCAGGGCCGGTGGAAACCAGCGTGATGGCGCCGCCCCACGAGTTGGTGATCGTCGTAGCGGTCGTGCTGTAGTTCGGGGGGATGACCTTGCCCGTGACGAGCGAGCCAACGAGGTTGGTTCCGGCGGCGCCGTAGCTCCCTGGCGTGCCATAGCTGCCCTTGAAGTTCGGCGTAGCGCCGATGATTTGCACGAGCGTGGACTGTTCGGTTTGCGCGTTCGCTGTGGACTTCGCGAAATAGCTCTTGCCAATGACAACCGCAAGAATCACGGCGATGATGAGCAGCACAATGCCAAGCTCAACCAGTGAATAACCACCCTGACGGGATTTGCGCGACAGCATCTTTTTCATAACGACTCCTGGTAGTGATGGACACGCGGAACCTCCGCGTGGTTGGGTGAATCTTCAATGGGCGATGGCTTGTGCCGACGTAGAAATCCCGAGCAGGCCGGTGGCGATCAGCTGGATCGCATAGCCGGCGGTGGCGAGACCGATCAGTCGCAACATGGCCGCAGCGGCGGCGATTTCCTTGATGTTTAGGTCAAGCGACCGCAGGGTGAATTTCTCAAGGGCTTTGTCGAAGCCGTTCTTGCTGGAAAGGATCTGGATGTATCCAACCGCCTTGCGCGATGGGAAATCGTGCTCGGTGTCCTTGAGGGATTCGCCAAACGTGCGGCCGGTGCGTACGCCGCGAAGGGTGTTGGTGATGCGCTCGCTGAGATAGGGATTCGCCCGATCGTTAAGCATCATCAAGGCTTCTTCCAGGCCGATGCCGCAGTTGAGCATCACGGCGATGTTGAGCAGAAAGACGGAGCCGTAGAACAGGCGGTAGATCGACCAGGGCGCGATTTTGTCCAGACGATCGCGAACGCGGCCGCGTAGGTGGCCCATGCTGTAGACGATGGTGCTTACAAGCGCAACGAATCCGACAACGATTAGTACGATGTTCTCTCGAACGAAGATGCCGTCAGAGAGCATCGAGGCCGTTGCCGGATCCCACTTGTCTACAGGCTGGATGGCTGTGAGCTGCGGCGCGAGGCTGAAGCCCAGAAATCCAAAAAGGCCCGCAACGAGCAGGAACAGCAAAGCGGGGTAGGCAAGCGCCGTCCGGATGGCCGTCTTCAATTCAGACTGTTTCGTCAAAGCCAGCACGGCGCGCTCGAACGCCATGAGATAGGAGCCTGTGCGCTCGCCGGCAACGATCAGGGATACCTCCATCGGAGAAACCCAGTAGGCAAGGGCATCGGAGAGCTGCTTGCCGCTGCGGATCGCAGAGATGCAGTCGTAGCAGACGACAGCCACAGGCTTTGAGCGTGAGGGCGCGATGTTCGGATCAAAGTCGGCGTCAGCTTCGGTTCGGTAAACCTCGTCGAGCGCGTCAGAGATAGAAACGCCGTTGTCCAGGAGCAGGCCCAGGGTCTCGTAGAACTGGATGCGGCTTGCCTGAGTGAAGAGCCACCGCAACAGAGTGTCGGAGAAGGCTCCCGGATGGGAGATCGCAGCGGTTTTCATGGTGTGAGCCCTAGGGTGCGAATGTCCTCATCGAGAGGCAGTACGTCGCGTTCGAGATGGGAAGGGTCGACGTCGCCGACCCGCATGTAGCCAATCGCGTGCGTCAGCTTCGTTATGCCTTTGCATTCGTTGACCCAGTAGCGCAGGCCGCCGATAGGGTCTTCATTACGAAGAAAGCCCATGAACTGCGCATCCGGCATGCAGATTTCGCTCGCGACCTTGCGGCGCTTCGTACCGCGGCCGCCGCATACGCTGCACTCGGAACCGCGCGGGGCAGCAATACAGAGCGCGTCGATATCGACGGTTGGGTCGATCTCGGCGAGCCGGTCTAACCGGCGAAGCACGGTGCTCTTTACGGCGTCGCGATGCTCCCGCAGCGGTCGTTTGCATCCGGGACACAGGATGCGAACAAGCGTCTGGTTGATGAGGCCGGTCATCAAACCAGGGTTGAGCGCGAGGCTGCGCGTCACGCCCATTTCGATAAGGCGCAGCGGAATGTTGTAGAAGCGATCGACGTGAATCGTCGTATAGACCATGTGGCCGGTCATGGTGAAGTCCAGCGCGGCATCGGCGGCGGCCTTGTCGCGAACCTCACCAGGCATGATGCCGTTGGGCGCATGGCGCATCAGGCTCTTGATGCCACGCGGCCACGCCTCGCTCGAATCCGTGGGACTGCTCCGGTCGTAGGTGTGCGGGGTCTGAAACAGACCATCGCTCCTCATGTCCGTTTCGATCGGATCTTCGATGGTGATGATGTCCAGCTCGTGGCCTTCGCGCTCTTGGAGCATCTGCAGCAGCACGGCGAGGCTCGTGCTCTTGCCTGAGCCAGTGACGCCAGAGAACCAGACCGAACCAGAGGGCCGGTCGACCTGGTATTCAAGAATCTCGATCTGCTCCGGCAGGTAGCCAGCCGATTCGAGCGAGTTGGTCTCAAGACTTGCCGCCGGAATCAGGCGCAGCGTGAGAAGCAAGCCGGATTGTTTGGCGGGTCGCGTTGCGATACGCGTCCCGACGAGGCCGGCTTGGTGTGCAAACTCTTGGCGCAGCTGTGCGTCCTGTTCCTTCAGTTCATCGAGCTGGGTACCGCCACCGCTGCACATGCCGTTGTAGAGCGCGCGAGCGAGGACAAACCCTTCGGTTCGTGTGAGCCGGTGCAACGTGCGGCCGCGACCATGAACCTTGTAGCGAATGGCGGCGTTGTCACCTTGGATGATGATGCGCAGGTCGCTAGCTCCGAGCGCAGCCGCCTCCTTGATGTAACCGAGCATCTGGCGCTGCTCTTTTTCGTTGGTGTCGCCAACGCTGGCCACGGTCGCGTCGCGATAGATCCGCACAAGCTCGTCGATGCTGACGCGACGCTCAACGAATTGGACTTTCTTGAACAGCTGGATGCGGTGCTTGTAGCCCTGATACACCGAGTCGGCGACATGGGAAGACGAGACCAGCAACTCGGCCTGCGTTCCCGTGTGGTCGGCAATCAGGCAGAAGTGTTGGCGGTTCTCGTTGGCCTCGACGTAGTAGTCGCCTTTCTCGATCGAAAGCACGCGGGAGAACTTCGACCCTGCGTCATGCGATACCGTGACCGGCGCAACAGGCGCGGTCACTGGCTGCAGCGCCTCTTCGCTGGAGTCAGGGGAGAAGCGCCGTGCGATTTTGCCAGCGATGCTATTCATGCGTCTTTCCCGAAGTCCCTTGGAAAATCACTGCCCGGCCGGCGGCGGCAAAGTCGGCCCGGTCATGGCCGGCGGCGGCACGGCGTAGTAGGTCTGCGACCCCTGATTCCCGGTCGTGGTTTTGGTCGCGCTTGGGGCTGTGGACGAGAATCCGCAATCGCGGATTTTTCCATCGCGACTGATCTGCACCTTGTCGAGCGTGACTTCGTGCACACGCCAACCGCCGGGGATCATGTCGCCCTTTCGGCCGATGATCTGGCTGCCATCGGAGTAGGTGAAGACAACCTTGAACTGACCCGTCGAGCCGTAGACTTCGCTGCAGTTCGGCGCCAGCCCGTCGACCGATGCGATGCCGTCATTGACATTGCCCTTCTTGGCCAACTCGTCATTGACGGTGGCCAGTGCCAGGAGCGCCTTTTGCCGGAATGTCTTTGCTTGAATGTCGTCGATGTCTCCAGCGGTCAGCGGCCCGGTAGACGGTGCCGACTGCGCAAAGACAGCGTGCGGGAGCATCCCGATCGCGATCGCCAGGGCGAACGCTTGGCGGAAGCCGGCGAGTGAGCGCCAACCGTTGCGGAAGGTGTTAGCGAGCATATTGGTCTCCGGTGAACGTCCAGGTGAGCTTTGCCGCTGTCGCGTCGAACGCTTCAGCGACTTCGGTAATGCGAAGCCCATCGTGTGGAACGCCGGCAAAAACGGCCGTCGGCGTCAATTCGGTTTTGATGGTGTAGGTGTAGGTTTTCCAATCCGGCACTGGCGGCGGATCTTTCTGCCCCGGCGGCGGCGGCGTGACCGGAACCAGCGTCAGTGGCGCGGCAATGCCGAGTGCCTGGAACTGCGTGTTGAATTGATCCTTGGCGTCTTGGTCAGACGGGAGCTTTTCGTCAGATCCGGCCGCTGCCGGATAGCTTCCACCGACCCCGCCGGCATCGCCGCCGTCGAGGATCACTGCAGGCGCGTGGTAACGAGCCATCACCGCCGCCTTGAAGTCTTCGACGGTCTGCGTACCCATGCGCTTGTAGATCGCGCCGAACGTGCCGGCCGACTGGCATTTGGCGTTGTCCAAGACCCAGCCGCCGAGCGAAAGCGGGAATTGCCTCAATTTGGGCAGACACGCATCGAGCGTATCGTCGACGGTCGCCATAGTCGCCCACGGGTGCGCCAATTGAGCCGCATGCTGCATTCCTGCTGCTGCAACCGCCATGGCCTTGGCCGTGTTGATGGCGTCCTGCTGTGCCCGCAATTGCTGCTCCAGGAGCACCGCCGCCCGGTGCCTGTGAACCAGGTACATGGCGATGCCGGCAACCATGACGACAATCGCCACCGCGCCCACAACCTTGGTGAGCTCGCTACGGCTAAGGCCGAAAGTAAGTTGCTTCAGCTGCTGCGCCCGCTTGAGCACTCGCGGCGTGATGATGTCTTCGAGCGAAAGCGTTTCGTCAGAGAGCGAGAATCCCTCCGGTGCAATCAATCGCTTCCACCGATGCGACGTGCCGCCAACAAGGTTGCGCAGCTCGTTCTGCTTGTTTTCGATGGTCTCGCGATCGCCTACCTGATCCGAGCCTGGGACAATGCCCCCATCGAGAATCGCAAACAGCGCATAGCGCTCGTCGGGCAAGGCAAACACTGCGAGGCAGTTGTCGCCAAGGATGTCCGCCATGACATGCGCGAAGCTATACATGCCCTTGTAGGCGCCCCGGTTCTTCGGAGCAAAGCCGGCTTGCGTGACGGTCGTTGTATCCCGTATCGCAACGATGTCCATGCCGTACTCTTTGCCTTTCGTTCGCGCCTCAGACATGAAGGAGCGGGGCTTGTCGAGCTTTTCCCAAAGCAAGCCGGTAACGAGCGAATGGCCGTTGATCTCGAATACCGTGATGGTCAACATCTCGGCAAGCGACGTGGTGCTCCCGTCAGTTGAGGCAGGCTGATTGTTCATAGCCATGGCCTGCCTCAGTCCAACGTCGTCGGGGTAATGAGCACGACGAGAGTTTCTTTGGTGTTGTTGGTATTCGCTCCGCCGCCGAACATGTAATTAAAGATGCCCGGCAGGCCCGTGCCCTGGCGGTTGACGCTGAGTGAGTTTTGCTGGAAGCCGCTGAGAACCAGTGTCTGGCCGACTTCCAACCGCACTTTCTGCTGGATGATGCGCTCGTTGATGTCCGGGGCTTCCAGCGAAGAGCCTTCGCTGGTGATCGTGCGCAGCTGCTTCAACGAGCTGATGTTGACGTTGAACTGCAACAGGATTCTCTTGCCGTCCTGCAGCGCGTATGGCAAAAGAGACAGGTTGTAGCCAACCGTGAACGAGCCCGGCGTGAGTGCGGACTGCGACGCTGACCCGGTGGTCGTGCCACCCGTGACGGATGAGCTGGCAAGGTAAAACTGATTCTCCGCTACCTGCACCGTGGCCGACTGCAGGTTGAGCGTCGACACGGGCGTTTCGGTCTTGATCGTCGCGTGACCCTGGGCATTTAGGGCGTTGATGATCGCCTGCGTCCCTGAGAAATGGGTGCTGCTCTGAAGGATGTTGATCGTCGCCGTCGAGCTCGTTGGTTGAGCGGTGTATTTGCTGGCCAGCCCGATGCTGTAGTTGCGCAGCAGATTGGTATAGAGGGCCGTCCAATTCACGCCGGCATCCGCTTCATTCGTTCCCGTGAATGAGACGATCACCACGTTGAAGCGCATTTGCTTCGTCAGTCGCGCGTTGAACTGATCGAGCATCGCGCCAACGCGATCCAGCGTCTGGGGGGTATCCGTGACGGTAATCGTGCCGGTCGATGCTGAGATGGGGGATGCGGTACCAACGCCGGGGGTCAACAGAGCGTCCACGGAGGCTTTGATGTCGGCGCTGGTCGAACTCTTGGTCGTGACGCCAGAGGTGGACGTCGACGAGCTTGTACCGGAGATCCCGCCGCTGCTGCCGCCACTCGATCCACCGCTTCCGCCAGACGCCCCGGCCGCCGTGTTGGCGCCTGCCATGACGGAGCTGACGACATTCGTGTCCGAAGCGATCGCGTCGATGTTGAAGGTCTTGCTTTCGACGTAGAAGATGGTGGCCACCTTGTCCGTGTCGTCGTACCGCCAGCTCAAGCCGAGCTGGCCGGTCACCGTGTCCAGAAATCCGCGCAGATCGCCGTCGTAGCTGATGGAGACCGTGTTGTTTTGGGCGGATACGCCGCCCTGGGCGCTTCCGATCGGAAGCTGACCGCCGCCCGTGAGTGCCGCAACGGGTGGCGGGGGCACGCTGCCTGGCTGGCTTGCGCCGGCGTTATTGCCGCTTCCCAGCTGGCCACGCGCCCCGCTTAGCTCTTGTTGTGCGTCGGGACTGATACGAACCGCCACGTGGCAGGTGTCAGTGACGCGTTTGGCCACCATGTCCAGGCGAACAGCCTCATGCGGGTTGTAGCCAAAGGCGCACTTGAGTGCTTCCGGCTCAACTTTCTCGCGCGCAATGGGAGCCAGGGGAACGTAGAACCCATCGGGGTGAACAGTCACGTTGTCGTCGCGTGACGCTGAGTTTTGCTGTGCTGCGCGGATGTAGTTGTCGCTCTCGCGGCTCATCGCCGCCGATTGAGTGGTCGTGTCCTTGACGCTTTGGATGTTGGAGCATCCAGAAAGCATCGTGACCAGCACGGCAACCAGACCCGCCGCCAATGCGGAATAGGCTTTCATCAGTTCTTCTCCGAGATGTGGATCTGGTGTTGCGCCGTGAAGAGATCCGCCTTAATTGGCGTATCGGCGTGACCGTAAGGCTTCATCAGTTCTTCGACGACGTGTTCAAACGATCCGTTGAAAGTCATCTCAGATGGCAAGGCGTAGTCGATCGCATCGAGCTTCGGCGACTGCCACGTCGGCGGCTGCCAGCCCGCACGGATTGCCCACATCTTGAGTACGGAACGCAACGTGGAGCCAGCTGGAGCCCGCCAAGCAGGCTCGACGGCGCTGGCCGCCACCGGACTAACCCGCGCAGTCACCAGGGGTTTGGTGGTGGCAGGACTGACGGCGACACGGACACCGGCCTCGGTAGTCGGAGCCGTCGTTGCTGGCTTGCCAGCAACAGGCGGTGTGCGCTCGATGAGCGGCGTCGGATTCGTGCCTGGTGCATAAGTGTGCGGGTAAGGCGGCACTGCGTCAGCGGACTGCACTGAGGCGAGCGAACGGACGGGGACGGTCGCTCGCGAGGCATAGGTGGCCCGCGAGAAGGGCTGAGCCGGTCGCGCGTAGACGGAATCGAAATCCGGAGCAGCCGCTGTCGGATCGACGTCGGCGCCGTAGGAGCGAACGTCGGAAATCTGGCCGGCAACATAGACCCGCACGCTGTCGTAGATCGTCGGCAGTACGGCGTAGTCGCCAAGGGGCTTGTACGCGATCGGCGTTCCATCGCGCCGGACGATCGTTGGCCGCACGCTGCTGAGGTTCTGGAACTGCAACACCGTTTTGCTGCCGTTGTCGAAAGCTCGAACCAAGCCGACACCTTCCCGGTTCGTAGCGGTGTACTGGAAATTCAGGCCTGCCGAATCAGGCAAGGGGTGAGCGACAGCGCAGGCCATCGCAAAGGCTGCAGAAAGCAAAAACGCTATGCGCTTCATGGATTGTTTCCCTTGGTCGAACGGCCGGGGCCGGTGGTGTCGGAGTTGGTGGGGGCAGAGTCCCAGCCGCCGGCGTCACTGCCAGCCAACGCGAAGCTGGCAACGGCAGAGGGCGACTGGTAAGGGTTTGGCGGGGACGGCGAAGTGCGGCGCACGATGGGGGAATCGCTTCGCACGTTTGACGTCACCAGGGGTGGGCGATCAGCCGCCCCCGCCAAAGTGAGACCGGAGTTACGCTCAACCTTCCGCACATAGCCATTGGAGAAGCCATGGGCGAAATTTCCGGTGTTGTAGGCGGATATGGCGGCACGCAGTGCGTAGCCTCCATGCCCGAATCGGTTGCTTGCCTTCGCGTAATTCGCAGAAAGGATCTGCGCGCCCGCTTTCAAATTGGTACACGGGTCAAACACCGTTTCCGGCGTGACGCCGAGCGTCGCCCAGTTCGATATGTTGACCTGCATAAGGCCGGCATCGAAGTTGTAGCCGTGCGCCACCAGCCAGCGGGCCCAGTGGATCGCTTGCGTCGCGTTGGCAGGCTGCCTGGCGAGTTTGCGGTGTCCATTGATCCCGATAACGAGCGGGTTGCCGCCGCTCTCCGTGCGCACGATTGCCATCATTGTGGAAGGTGCGACGTGCGGCGCGCACATCGCCAGCAAGGCTGCAGGCAAGAGAGGCATCAACGCTTCCCTCGGGTGCTGCGCTTGCGCACGGCCGTCTTGGTCGCGGCGGACGTTGCGCCCGACAGCTTCGGCCGCCCTCGGCTATTTTCGAAGGTTGCCTTGCATCCTTCCTTGAAGCGGCTGCAGGCCCAAAACAGTCCCTTGCTGCCCTTGATTTGACGCAGCTTGCCGACGTTGCATGTGGGGCAGGTCGGCGCCGCCTCGGGCTTGCCGCCAACGTCCTGTTGCGTCGTCTTGCAGCCGTCGTTGTAACCGCTGCAGCCCCAAAAAAAACCGGCGGGACCTTTCATCCGCCGCAGCGGCTTGCCGCAGTCGGGACAAGGGTACGTCGCGAGCGGCGCCAGTGAGAACCCGTTGAGCTCGCTCAGTAGCGTCGAGTGCACCTGCTGGATAGTGGGCTTGTAGCGCGCGTTTCCCTGTGCGATTTGGTCAAGCGTCAGTTCCAGCGAGCGGGTGTAGGCAACCTCCATGAACTGGAATTTTCCGACCATGCCGCCAACCAGGTATTCGCCCAGCTCGGTAGCGTGTAGCTGCCTTTTCTTTTCGGCGATATAGCCGCGAGTGTGCAGACCCTTGAGGATGGCCGCGTAAGTGGATGGACGGCCGACGCCCTCTTCTTCGAGCTTCTTGATGAGACTCGCTTCGGTGAATCGGGAGGGCGCCTGCGTCTGTTGCGTCAGCAGGGCGGACGAGGATGCCTGCACGTTGCTGCCGCGCGAGAGCACGGGAACAGGGTTGTTCGCAGCGTTCTCGTCGCTTTCTTCTTCGTCCAGCACATCGCGTTCCAGAAACGCCAGCCAACCCTTAAAAACAAGCGTCCGGCCCTGGGCAATGAACTCGATGCGTCGACCGTCGAGGGCGGCCACCAAAATAGCTTTGCGCACGCTGTAGCGAGCGGCCTCCAACTGGCACGCCATCGTGCGCTGCCAGATGAGGCGGTAGAGCTGGCGTTCGCCTTCGCTTTCGCCAGCGGTATCCACGTCAAAATGAGTCGGACGGATGGCCTCATGGGCCTCCTGCGCGCCGTCTTTGGTTTTCCATTGCCGAGCAGGGGACACGGTAGACAGTCCACGACGCTGCGCCTCTTCCACCAGATCCGAAATTGCCTGTGCGGCAAGGTTGGTCGCGTCGGTGCGGTGGTACGTGATGACGCCTTGCTCGTAGAGCTTCTGCGCATGCTTCATCGTCTCGTCCGGATTAAACCCCAGCGCGGTAGACGCGGCTTGCTGCAGGGTGGATGTGGTGAACGGCGCCGGCGGCGCCTTGGTGGTTTCTTTCGTCTCGCAACCTTCCACTGCGAACGCACGCACCAGGGCAACGCGTTCTGCCAGCGCCTTGTCGAGCAGGTAAGTTTCGCCGTCGAGGACTGGCTTCGTATTCCAATCAGCCGTCCAGGTCACACCGGCCCGCGCTGGATCGGCGAAGCTTGCTCGTACGCCGTAGTGCGTCGTGGATTTGAAGTTGCGGATGGCATGCTCGCGATCGACAACGATTCGCGCGGCAACTGACTGAACGCGACCTGCTGAAAGCCGCTGCCCGGATTGCTTGCAGAGCGCGGGCGACACCATGTAGCCAACGAGGCGATCGAGGACGCGCCGCGTCTCCTGCGCAAGCACAAGGTTGGTGTCGATCGAGCGCGGCGCCTGCAGCGCCGCTTTGACTGCGGCCTCGGTAATTTCCTGGAAACTCACGCGAGGCGCGTTCTTCAGACCGAGCGCCTGGGCCAAGTGCCACGCGATGGCTTCGCCTTCGCGGTCAGCATCGGTCGCGAGAAAGACGGCATCAGATGCAGCAACAGCCGTCTTGAGTTTCGAGACGACTTCGCGCCCTCGCTCGGTGAGCACGTATTGCGGCTGGAAGTCGGGTGGCACAACACCGATGTTGTGTTCGTCGGTCGCCGATTCTGGAAGGTCACGGATGTGGCCAACGCTCGCCATGACTCGCCAGCCCGGCCCAAGGAAGGACTCGATCTTTTTGATCTTTCCGGGTGATTCGACGATGACCAGCGCTTTCATGCCTCTTTCCCCTTGCGATCCGCAAGCAAGTGCGGTGCACTCTGTGTGATATATTTATATCACATCAAAACTGTGCAAAACAAGAGGTTTTGTCAGGCGTGGCCTTGCGCCATCGCGCTTTGGGGCGATCGCCGGTCAGTTGGCTGAGGGTGCTTGGAAAGTCTCGACACGCCGCGCTGAGCTGAGGGAATACGGGTTACAGGTGCCGTATTGCACGCCGCATTCGACGAAGTAGCCGTTGCTGCCCGACAGCCAGGCTCGATGCAGTCTCGATCGAGCAAACAGTCGCCGCACACAGCGCGGAACTGGTTTTTGTTGGTAGCCGAAGAAGTAGGCCTTCATGAGCATAAACATGGTTGCTTTTGCGACACGGTTAACTGGGTGGCGACAACAGCTGTGTAACGCCGCGAACATCGTCAATTTTACATAATGTATATTATATGTATTTGAATTTCTTAGTGTTTTTCTTTTATTGGCGAAGTTTACGCCGAAATTTCACCGTTGCAATTCATCAAAAAATGCGTGTGACCGCATGCTCAATGCTGGTCGTCGGTACCGGCCCGAAATACCGGGAGTCAAGGCTGTTGGGCGAATACGTCGAGACGAGCCAGACGGAGCCCGCAGGGACTCGGTATGTTCCTCGTGGCCAGCTGGGCAGCAGTCGGCCCGAGCCGTCCAAGCGAGCCGTTCGGGACGATGGCAGAGCGTGGCCATTCACAAGCACACTGTTTGCAGTCAGCTCAACGACATCACCGGCAATGGCGGCCACTGGTTTGATGAGTGGCGCCAATCCCGATGGACATGTGCCGTCGTGCTCGTAACCACGCGAGCGCATGAGGCCGGTCATCTTGTTGTCGGTTGGCAGGCACGCCGATACAAGCGTGCCGCGCGTCACTGGGCTGCCGGTGATGCGATACACGCCGATCGGCATCGACGACGTGGTGTTGACCAGGACGCCGAACGCCGCACTGATGGCAAAGGCGCTGATTGCGAAGAGCAGCAGACCGAGCACCAGGCACCAGTAGGCACGATTGGATAAACGTAGGCGCATTGTTCGTGCTCCTTAGCGACCGCCGTCGCGGCTGTAGTTGTAGTCCTTGCTCTTCGCTTGCTGCCGGCGTGTTGCGGCCGGCTTGGGAGCATCCGTTACGGGATTCGCTTTACTGTCGGCTGGCACCGAGGCGGCGGCAGGCGCCTGACGCTGGCCAACCTCGCCAATGTCGACCTTGTGCCAACCTGTCACGATGATTTCTTCGCTACGGCGTTTGACCTTCGCGGTGTCCGTCCATTCGCGGCTGAATTTGCGACCCTCCACGTGGATGAAGTCGCCCTTGCTGCATGCCGCCGCCACATCGTTGGCATCCTGTCGGTAGAACACTGCCGTTGCCCATTCGGTGGATTCTTTCCAGCCTTGCGTGGCGTCTTTCCAAGAGTGCTTTGACGCGATGCGAATGCTGCAGACAGCATCCCCGCTGCCCAACGCGCGCGCCTCCACTTCATTGCCGATGAAGCCGGCGAATACGACTGAGTTTTTGTACGGAATGCGCATGGGTTAACCGAACATGTTTGAGTCGGAGTCGAGTGTCGAGGCGGCAGCCCCGGCGGCGGCGATCGCAGCCATCAAAAGAGGGTCGCTGCCCGTTGCACTTGGGGCGGGACTCGGATGATCGGCCGGTTCGCTACCCTGCCCCGCTTCCGCAGGCTTGCGCACCTTCGGCTTGGGCTTCGTCCTGGTCTTCGGTGTACCGCCCTCCTCGCTCTTAGCAGCAGCCTTACGTACGCGCGGTTTGGGCGCAGCATTCGCAATCGGTTCGGCGATCGGTGCAGCCAGCGCCGCAGCGGGCTCCTCGTCGCCTTCTTCTTCGTCCGGCAACGCCTCGCCGTGGTATTCGGGCATCGGAGCGCCGAGCGCACTTTCGTCGTCGTCGGCCTCTTGCATGCCGGCGTAAGCGGCCGGGTCGATGTGCTGAATACCGCCACCCGCCCATTCGTCTGGATCGTCCGGAATGAGGGCGTCGTCCGTCAGTTCGATGGACGTGAAGAAGTGCTTTTCGTCCGGATCGTGATCGAACACGATGGGGGCGGCCGCCGCCTGCTCTTCCGGCGTGAGTACCGGTCTTGCCGGCGCGATAGCCGTCACGCGCGGCACCTGCCCTGCCCCGCCAACCCGGTTCAAGCGGTCGCTCTGCTTGGGTGCGTGGATCTTCGATCGCTGGTTAAAGGTCGGGTCGCGGAAGTAAAGGATCTGCGTACCCATGATGGGTGCGTACCCCGCGAGGAAGATAAGCATGTCGCCAGCGTCGACGATGTTGCCGCTACTGTCCTTCACCGGCCCCCGCAAACGCATCACTTCGTCAGGCGTCATTAGCTCGCGCTGGCTCTCCTGGATCTGCGTACTCATGTTGTCGAGCATCGGTTTCATGCGACCGCCGCTAATGCTTATGCTCTGCTTGTATGCGGTTGCCTTGCCGAGCATCTCGGATAGCATTTTTGCAGTCTCGATCTTGTTCGGCGCGTACGCGATACGAACATGGCAGTTCGAGAAAATGGACTCGTCCTTGCCGTAGTGCTTGTCGAGCTGGCTCTTGTCCTGAGTGATGAGGTACATCTTGATTCCGTAGCCGGCGACGAAGGCCAGCGCCTCCTCAAGGATGTCCAACTTGCCAAGGCCAGGAAACTCATCGAGCAGCATGAGAAGCCGATGCTTGTAGTGCGCAACACTGCGGCCGTCCTTGAAGTCCATGTGCTCAGTCAAGGTGCGGACGATCTGATTGATGACTAGGCGAACGAAAGGCTTCAGCCGATCCTTGTCGCTTGGCGACACCACCAGGTAGAGCGAAATCGGCTTGTCCGCATTCATCAAGTCGCGGATGCAGAAATCACTCCGGCTTGTGTTTTCAGCCACAACCGGATCACGGTAAAGCGTGAGAAACGACATCGCCGTCGACAGCACGCCGGACATTTCATTCGGGCTCTTGTTCAACATGTCGCGCGCACTTGCTGCGACGACCTGATGCGTCCGGGTGGGCTTTCCATCGGCGTCTACCCAACCGCGCGCCCCTGTCGTGTCGTGCTCCGCCGTGAGCATCATCTGCAGCGTCTGCTCGATGTCCCTTCGCGGATCACTGAGAAAACTTGCCACGCCCTCAAGCGTCTTGTTGGTCTCGGTGTAGAGGACATGCAGCATCGTGCCAACGAGAAGCGCATGGCCCGTTTTCGCCCAGTGATCGTTCAAACCCTTGCCGTCCGGATCGACAATCATGTTGGTGATGTTCTGAGCGTCAGAGACTTCGCGTTGTGTGCGCAACCGAATTTCGTCAAGCGGATTGAATTTCGCACTGGAGCCATCCATCGCGGTGGGCTCAAGCTTCAAAACGAGATTGTTGGCTTCATGCTGCCGCCATCCGGCCGTGATGGCCCAAGCCTCACCCTTGATGTCGTGCACGACCACGCTGTGTGGCCAGCTCAAGAGTGTGGGCAGCACCAGGCCGACACCCTTGCCCGATCGAGTCGGAGCAAAGGCAAGGATGTGCTCCGGGCCGTCATGGCGGAGGTAATGAACCTTGCCGTCGTTCGGATCTTGATAGGCGCCAACGTAGACGCCCGCCCGGTTTCCGATCAGCCCCGACGTTTTCAGGACGTCTTCGCGCGACATGAAGTGCGCCGAACCGTGCAAGTTTTCGACAGGCTTTTGGAGGTTCTTGGTGCCGCGGTATCGGATGTAGGCGAAGCTGCAGAAGCTGACCAAGCAACCAATAGCGATGATGAAGTAGCTGACGTTGAATGAATGCTGGACGGTTGCGTTCTGGTACGTGCGCCATTTGAAGTACCACGCGGCCCAAGCTGCGGGCTGATAGATGCGCATGTGGCCAAGCGTGAACATCGGCGCACCGAGCGCATCTTGGTATGCGAATGAACTGGCCAGGTACTGCGTCGCGGCGCAACTGGTGATGAGAAGCAGCAGCACGCCAGCAAGAGCGCCGGCGGCCTTGAGCGCGCCGGCGTTGATGCTGTTCGATGGCGCTGTGTAGAAAACTTGTTTGGTGGCCATGTAAGGCTCCGCCCCTGCGAGTAGACGCCTAAACGGCGAAAAGCTGCCCCCTTCCGGGGGCAGCCAAGTCGTGCAAGTGGTTCAAAGGGATCAACGATCCTGCCCTTGGCCTCGTTGCTGCTGACGAACGTGATCCTTCAACGGCATTTGCGTCGCCCTGCCCTGCTCGTATTTCAGAGCAATGGCCTGGCCACGCATGATTTCGCCCTCGATGGCTTTACGGTCGTGGCAGACAAACGAGTTCTGGCCTACGCGCTGGATCACGTGATGATCCGTGGTCGCGACGATGCGGCCACCGAATTCTCCTTTGCCATTGTCCTGGTGCTTGAGCACCGATCCGGCATCGTAGATTTTCGGCGACTGCCCCTCGGTTCCATATTGCTTCTGGATGATGGCCCGCGCGAAAAAGAAGTCGTTGCGCTTTTCCTTCTCAGGATCAAGCGCCTTCTTCGCCTCGTTCTCGCGTTCCGGTGAACGTGCGGGAGCACGTGCCGGCGCTGCGAGTTCCTTCACTTCGACCTTGCCAGCGGCATAGATCACCGACAGTGGTTCACCCACACCCACAACACGGCCAAGATCAGCCTTGTCGTGTGCGTAAGCCATGTTTCGGCTCGTGCCCTGGATGACTTTCGTGTCAGTAACGGCCACAACAGGACCGTCGTATTGCGCGCTCAAGCCGAGCCCTTTCGCCGGCGGATTAAACACCGCTACGGAAGGGCCGATCTTGTCTCGGGCGAGGGCTAACAGTTCGGGACTGGCGGGCGTACGATTCTGCCGCTCCATCCATCGAGCAGGATCTGCCGCCGCCAAAGACGGCTTCTTATCCTGATAGTCGATTTGAACGATCTTCCCTGCCTTGACGCTGGCTGCGGAGAGTCCTTCGAACGCAGCGCGCTCGTGGGCAACGGCCTTGTTGTCGCCAACCTGCTGAACAACGTAGTGCTTGTTGGCGAACAGGATCTGGCCGTAATACTTGCCCGTCTCCGTCTTCGGTGCGAACGCCTTCATGTCCGGAAACTCACGCATTTTGGTGGCCAGACGCTTTTGCTCAGGCGTGATGGCACCAGGCGTGACTCCCGAATTTCCAGCTCCATTTGAAGCGCTTTGCTCTTGTGACATGTCAACACTCCTACAAAGTGCTGACCGCTTCCGACTGCCAGGGCCGGGGTAACGGTCAGCGAATCCGGCCGCTTCCGACTACCAGGGTCGAGGTAGCGCGCCGGTCAATGATGACAATGCGGGTTCTCGCGAAGCACGCACCGCCACCTCCAGTTGCCCGAGGTAATACGGCTCCGTGTTGGCTGCCGTTTCCGCGCCTCGCGCGCCGCGGAAAGCAAAATCGTGAAGGGACTCCGTAGCGAGTGGGATCGTTACCGATCCATGTCCGTGTCCCTGCCCCGTCGTCGAGCCGCTTGTTGCTCGCATAGATTGACGGCGTGTTCTTCGGCGGCACGTTCTTCAGCCGCTTCTTCGTCAAGGTCTTCGTCGTCGAGGTCTTGTTCAACAACGCGTGGTGCTGGCCTATCGGTTCCTGTCCCTGAAATCCGATGCCGAATTGGTGTGGTAGGCATGGATGTCCCTGTGAATCAGCGTTCGCGCTCGCGCTTGGGTACGCTGTAGTTGCCATTCGGCTCACGCACGATTGCACCTCGGGCAATGAGTTCGTCTGCACGACTCCTAAGAGCCGCTTGGTACTTGCCAACCCAGCCGCTCCACGGTTCCACGGGAGGTAGGCCGCCGGTTCGTTCGACGTAGGCGAAGACTTGTCCCGCCAAATGCTTGGAATCGTGCAAGCGTTCTTCTGCATCGCCATAGTTGCGGAACCGCGTTTTGAGGATGGGTTTTTGCTGCTCGTCTTCGGTCTTCTTAGTTTCCACTACAACGAAGCTACCAACGGATAAACCTTCATGCCGTGCGGTTTGCGCGCTAATAGGCTGATATAAATAATGCACCCTACCGTCCGTGGATTCAACCAGCATGTATGCCCGGTCGGTTTGCTCGTCGAGACCCGTGCCGATCAAGCGCCCCGCTACGTGGCCCGCTTCCTTGAGATCGGTCGACACAATCTGCAAGCGCGGGTCGCTCAAAAGTTGTCGTGCTTGGTAGAGGGTCTTCAACCGATCGTCAGCCATCTGCCGCTGACGAAGGACGTTCTCCAAACCAGCGTCCAGCGTCCATTGCATCGGCCCTGCGCGCTTCGCTAGCCCCATGCTTTCGAGATGCGAGAGTCGTTTGATCTCACGAAGCCGCATGTCCTTTGTTTCCCTAGCCGCTCGCGCGCTTATCGCGCTGGTGAGGTCAACGACAGCATTCGGCGACGCACTCGCCATGCGCACCAGGCGGCGATCGAGGTCGGTGAATCGCTGCTGGTTGATTTGGCGATCAAATGCTTCGGCGGCGTCGAGCTCTGTTCGCAGACCGATGTGTTTGGTGGCGACTTCACTCGTACGCACGCGTAGCTGTTGCCGAACGTATTCACGGGGGATGCGCAGCGTGTGCCCCCTCTCGTCCCGCCCACGCACCGCCAGATGAACGTGAGGCTGGTCGGTGTTGTAGTGATCGGCGGCGACCCACTCAAGCTTCGTCCCAAGGTCGCGCTCCAAGGCAACCACGACATCACGGGTGTAAGCGCGCAGATCCATGCGGTCGCCAAACTCAGGCGAGAGGATGAATTTGAAGACATGCTCGTCGCCGGCCTTCTGCCACGCGCTCATAACGGCCGGCGCGTTGACTGCCTGGCCGCCCGCATCGAAGGCCTGCCCTAGCGGATTGGCCAATGTTGCGGAATCGCGAGTGATATACCGCCCGTACGCGCCCCACTGGCCGGCGACTTGGTTCCGGCTATACGTCATCCGAACCGCCGCGCGCTGCATGTAGCGTGCAGCGCCTGGCCGGCGGATAGGCATGGCTTTGCCCTTCGGCTTGTTCCGTGCGTGCTTGGGTACCGGGCTCTGCAATTTGATCGAGTGCATGTAGCGAAGGATCGCGGAGCCGTGCCGCGCTTCGCGCATTGCGCCCTTGCTGCCTCCCTTCCCTTTCGGTAACCGGAATTGCGGCGTTTTGCTTTCGTCGTCATTGCTCATGAATTGCCCTCGAAGCGGAGCGAGCGGTTCACCTTGTCGTAACCCGCTCCACGTGAAACGTCTGCTCCATTCCATCCCGACAGGCCTTCAAATTTGCCACTGTGGCAAATTTGAGAGTGCCTGAGAGGCGCCCGAGACCCGAACCAAGCAAGCGCACTCCCCGGAGCCAAATTTGCCACTGTGGCAAATTTGGGCGGTTTCACGCCCCTTCCCCAGGCGACGCAGCCGACTCGTTTTCGTCCGCTGTCGCCAATTCATCCAAGGGATTCCCGCCAGTCCAAGCGCGCTCCACCCGGCGGATAAAGATTTCATGCCGGCGCGCCGCATTGGCCGCCGCCGCATCCCTCACATCCTCGGGCGGCTCCACAGTGTGGAAAAGGTACAGACCCGAAAACTCGTGCATGAAGGCAACCAGCACCGCCATCTCTGAGCGCATGGTTCGCTGCATTTTGATAAGGCGATCGACAGTCGCTCCGAAGCGCTGATCCATAGCCGCGATGTCGTCCCGCAAACGCTCGCGATCGACGTACTCCTTAATCGCCTCGCGAACGATATCTGCCTCAGTCCACCCGGACTCCTGTTGGATCTTCTGAAAGCTTTCAAGCAAGCCAGGGTTGTTAAGACGAGTCTTCACGATGCGTGGCTTGATGCGCGGCGTTCTCTTCTTGATCGGCATTCTCTACTCCAAAATATGGGGCCTAAAACGTGGCCCTTATTTCGCTTAAGAGGCCTTCAATAAAAGCTTATAACACAATGCAGTACCGGAGAAAACAAGCGAAGCGAGACCCCCCCTTTATGTTCCACTA
>Ga0307375_10001359_pt1 | contig 26955 bp, 19 predicted proteins | sample TR1MG_FD_202531 | JGI IMG/M metagenome (GOLD analysis project Ga0307375, IMG submission 202531) | Soil microbial communities from Risofladan, Vaasa, Finland - TR-1 | ecosystem: Environmental > Terrestrial > Soil > Coastal area > Acid sulfate soil | place: Finland: Risofladan, Vaasa | collected...
TCCGCTTCGAAGCTCGCAACGTGCGAGCCTGGGAGATAGAATCCTGCCGCCGTGTCCGTGCCGTGCTCGCGTGTTCCCAGCGCGATCTCGACCTGCTACGCGGCCTCTGCCCTACCGCCGGTTTCGCGGTCGTTCCCAACGTCATCGATGTAGACGCGTATTTACCCGAGGCGGAAAATGATGCGCACACGGTCCTCTACGTAGGCGCGATGGACTGGCCGCCGAATCGCGATGCGGTTCGCTACTTCGTCGCCGAGATTCTTCCCGAGTTGCGGAAACTGTCTCCAGGAGTCCGCCTCGTCGTCGCGGGGCGTGCGGTTCCGCCGGACTTCCAGCGTGAACTCCAGGCGCCCGATGTCATCTTTACCGGCGAAGTCGCGGACATGCGCACACAGATCGCCGCTGCCGCCGTCTCCATCGTTCCGCTTCGCATTGGCAGCGGCACCCGGCTTAAAATCATGGAAGCAGCCGCCATGGAGCGCCCCGTTGTCTCCACGTCCATTGGCGCCGAGGGGCTTAACTTCGTGAATGGCTCCGAGATTGAAATCACCGATGCTCCCGAACGTTTCGCTCGCGTCACGGCTTCCTTACTGACCTGCCCTGACCGCCGCGAAGAGATGGGACGGGCCGCACGGCTGCGGGCCGAGCAGGAATACAGCATTCAGGCGCTCCGGAGGTCCCTCCGCCAGTGCCTGCCCTGGTTCGTTCCGTGCCGCGATGTGGCATTGCATGAGAGCGAGGCGCGCGCGCACCAATGATCCTCGTCTACATCCTTGTCTTTTCGATGGCGCTCGTCGCCGATCCTCATTTCGGCCGCATGCTCGGTCCCTTCACGGTCGAAAAATGGCTCGGCTTCTCCACCGTATTTTACGCTCTCACTTACTTCCCTAAGCGCCGTGGCACGCCCCATTTTTTCCGGACGTTCCAGGCCAAGATGTTCGTCGCTTTCGTCTTTCTCACTCTCGCCTCTTACGTCACCATGGCGCGCGATCTCGGCTTCCAGGGACTCATCTCCATTCTTGTCTCGCAGTTTCTCTTCTTCTTCGTCAGCCAGACCGTCATTGACTCGCACAAGCGCCTTTATTACGTCGCGCTCTCCTATATTGGCGCCGTCGGCTTTGGCGCCGCCTATCTGCTGCGCGAGTGGGGGGGGAACATCCACAGTTACGGCATTGACTACCGCGCTGGATTTGTAGTCGGCGACCCGAACTTCTTCACCGCCGGCGCCGTCCTCATTTTGCCTCTCAATCTCTATTTCATTATCAACCTCAAGCGAAAGTTGCCGCGATACTTCTGCATCGCCTGCCTGCTGTTGACCATCGGCGCGATTCTGGTGGGCCAGTCACGCGGCGGTCTCCTCGGACTCATTACCGTCCTCTTCCTCCAGGCTCGTGACTCCACCCACCGCAAGGCGTTCATCGGCCTTTCCGCCGTGATTATTCTTGCCGTACTGATTTCGCCCGCGTCGCCGCTTGACCGTCTTCTTCACCCCACTTACAGCGACAAGGAATCGTCCGACTCGCGCCTCGAAATGTGGCGTGTCGCCGGGCGTGTCATCGACCAGTACCCCGTTCTCGGCGCCGGCATTGGCAAGTTCCACCATTACCTCGAGCTCTATGCCCCGGGTCAGGACCTCAATTTCTACGTCCCTCACAACACCTACATTCAGATCGCCGTCGAGCTCGGATTTATCGGACTCGGCCTTTTCCTGGCGATGCTCTATGGCACCTTTCGCAGCCTCAAGAAAACTCGCCGCGCCGCCAAAAAAGCCGGCGATGTCTTCACCTATGCCGTCGCCTCGGCCTTGCGCAATGGAATACCCGGGTTTCTTGTCTGTATCATGTTCATCTCCGCGCTCCACTCCAAGATATTCTGGTTCGCCATCTTTCTCTCCACATGCCTCCCCGGCCTGGTGCGCAAACCCAAGCCGCCTAGAGGAGAAGCCGAAGCGCCTTCGGAACCGAACCTTGCTGAACGGGAACTCGATCTCCCTCAATATGTGCCTGAAACCGAGTCGGTGACCGTCGCATGACAGGAGATAGCCGTCGCATGAACCAGGGTGCTGCCACAGGTTACGGCGATGCGTCGTCTCCGGCTCCTGGACCGTCTGCCCCGTCGCCCCGCATCCTCACCACTCACAACAAGAACTTCCATCCCGCCTGGACGGCGCGCACCACCTTGCTTCCCGGCTATTACGATGCTCACAAGGTGATTGCCCCCTTCGATTTCGGTTTCCTTGACAGTTGGCGCTGGGCATGGCGGCTCTTTCGATTGAGCGTGAATTACGATGCTGTCGTCACTGGCTCCGAACATGTTGGCCACATCTTCGCTCTCTTGCAGGCACTTTTCCGGACGCGTCGCCATCGCATTCCCCACGTGATGATCGATTTCCCCTGGGCCGCCGCGCCTGGGGCTCTCACAATGTTCCTCAAGCGCATTCAGATGAAGATCGAGTCGTTGTCCATCTATCGCATCTTCGCGCTCGCCAGTCCCGAAGAAGCGGAACGATTTGCTCATGAACTCCGCACGCGCAAGAACCTTTTTCAATTCGTTCTCTATCACAACACCCTCCGCGCGCCGCGCCCTGAAGTCAAAAATGGCGATTACATCTTTTCCGGCGGATGGGTCGGCCGCGATTACCCGACTCTGCTCCGCGCTCTCACCGGCCTTCCCTATCGCTGCATCGTCTGCAGCCCGCATAAGCTCTCCGACACGATGACGGTTCCCTCGAACGTGGAAGTCATGAAGGTCGATCCCGCGCGCTTTGACGAATTAATGGCCGGCGCGCGCGCGGTTGTCATCGCGCTTCCGGCCGGAGACATCCACACTGGAGGCCACACGGTGATCGCCAACGCACTCACTCTTGGCAAACCCGTCATCGTCGCAGGCACACCGGAGTACCGTCATTACATCGACGACGGCGTTGACGGCCTTATCGTCCCGGCTGGAGACAGCGACAAACTGCGCGACGCCATTCTGCGCGTATGTCGCGACGATGCATTCGCGGCTGAACTCGCAAGGAATGCGCTTCGTGCCGCGCCACGATTCTCCCGCGAAACATTCTTCCAGGTGGTTTACGATACGATCGACGAAGCACTGCGCGAACGCGAAAGTTCGCGGCTCTTGAAGGGACGTCACTCGTAGGGCTACTCATGGCCGATACCCAGGCGACCGCCAACTCGAACGGCGCGCAGGCGCAGGTCTCGCCTCTCCGCAGCGTGCTCTCCAACTGGATTGGTCTCTTCGTCAGCGCAACCATTTCCCTGGTGATGACGCCAATCCTCATCCACGGCCTTGGCGATCTTTACTACGGCATGTGGGTGCTCATCGCCACTTTCCTCGACTCCTACGGCCTTCTTGATTTTGGCGTTCGCAACGCGCTTTTCCGTTTTGTCGCTCTCTACAAGGGCTCCAACCAGCGCCGCGCCCTCAACTCCATCCTCTCCTCTGGATTCATGATTGCACTTACTACCGCTGCAATCGTGCTCCTGCTCACCGTTTTGTCTGTCGCGTTCCTACCTGCCTTTTTCAACGTCGAAGGCAGCTCACGCCATATCTTCCGCTGGCTTGTGGCCCTCCTTGGAACCGGCGTCGCTTTTGCCTTTCCCGCTCAATTTCTCGGCACGTACCTCTGCGCCTGTCGCCGCTTCGATCTTTTCAACTTCACAATCATCCTCACCGGAGTCCTCCGCGCAGGTCTCATCATCCTTGTGCTCCGGCTCCACCATGGGGTTATCGCCGTTGGGGCCATCACTTTCGGAGCCACTGTTCTTTCCTTCCTCCTCAATCTCTATCTGGTGCATCGCTCCGACCCCGAGGTCTCATTACGTCCCTCGCTCGCCGAGCGTGCGCGCGTGAAGGAGCTTCTTTCCTTCAGTGTTTACGCCTTCATCGGTAATATTGGCGACCAACTGCGATTCTTCGTCGACAACATCGTCATCGGCCGCGTTCTCGTCATCGCTCTTATCACGCCATTCAATATCGCCGGCCGCCTCATGATGCTCATGCGCCAGCTGCTCATTTCCCTTGCCAGTCCGCTCTCCGGAGTCATGGCGGAACTCGAAGGCAAGGACATGCAGGACGAGCTGCGTGATTATTTCCTCCATGCCACGCGCCTCACTTCGATCCTCAGCTTTTATGTGGGATTCATTCTTCTCGTCAACGGTAGGAACATCATCACGCTCTGGGTGGGTCCCGATTACCAGGAGTCTTACCTGCTTCTCGTCCTGCTCATCGCCGGTTACTGCATCATGCTCGCGCAGCACCCCTCCGTCGATCTGCTCATGGCTAAGCACCGTCATCAACCGCGCGGCTGGTGGACGCTCGCCGAAGGTGTCGCCAATCTCATCCTCAGCATCGTCCTCGCTCGCCGCTACGGACTTATCGGCGTCGCTATCGGCACCACGATTCCAATGCTGATTGTCCAGTTCTTCGTTCAGCCCTGGTACACGCTCGCAATCTCCGGCATCAGCCCGCGCCGGTATCTCCGCGAAGCGCTGCTTGGCCCATTCATTGCCGCCGCCATTTTCCTCGCCGTTTGCTGGCTGCTCCGCTCAACGCAGGCGGTCGCCAGTTTGCCCCGGCTCTTCCTCTCCGTCGCCTGGCAGTCGGTTGTCTTTGGAGCGCTGGCGTACGCATTCGCCATGAAGGGCGAGGAGCGAGGACGCCTCCTGGCCGGAATGCAGAAGTTGAAATCAATCGTCTTCGGCTCGCGCGCCTGAGGAGTTGTTAGTAGGACAATCCTTGCGCGGCTCGCTTCCCGTACTCCACTGCCGCCCGGTAGTCCCGCCATGGCTCCAGCGAACCTCGACGCAAGCAGGCGTACCCAGCGATCAATCCCATCCCACACTTCATCCACTGGAAGAACAGCCGATTCCGGATTCCATGATTCCAGTGCCTGTAATAGAGGTAGCTGTTTCCCCGTGCCACGCTGCCAATCCAGTGCTCTCTTGCGCGTGCCGAAGTAGAAATCTTATGTACCAGCCGTGCCCTGGGCGTCATCAGCAGCTTGGCGTCTCGCCCCATCCGCAGACACAAATCCACGTCTTCGCCCTCGCTCCCCCTTTTCAGAGTCGGATCAAACTTGTGCTCACGCACAGCCTGCGCCCGGAAGCTCATCAGCGCTCCGGTAAACCTACTCACTCGGATCGGCGGCGAATTTCGAAGGTGCCCGGCATTTACGTAGACATCCTGCCGCTCGTCGTAAAACGGTCCGCGGAAAAATATCTTGTGCCAGAGGTGCATCGGTAGCGGCGCGCGCCGGTAGTTGGTGATCACTCCCGATACTCCCACCGCATCGGGTTGTTCCGCGTAGGCCGCCAGAATGTTTTCGACGAACTCTTTTTCCAGTTCCACGTCGTCGTCGAGGAACAGCAGCACGTCCGACGTCGCGATCTCAATCCCCGCGTTCCGCGCCGTCGCCGCACCGGCAATCGCCGTATCGTGCAGATACTTCAATTCCACACGCTCGCGCACATGCGCAGGCGCGTCGCCGTGGAGTTTCCTCACCGCCCGCTCCGATTCCATCCCGGAACTCTGGTCGACGATGATTATTTCTACTGGCAATACAGTCTGCGCGAGCAAGGTCTTCACGGCGGCTTCCAGGTCCGCCATGCGGTTCTTCGTTGGAACGATGATGCCTATGGATTTCGGCGTGTCGGCCATCGAACTCCGTGCTCCGATGTCATCGTTTGCCAGCCGCCGTCCCGCCCTGTTTCCCGGCTTGGTGGCTGCCCTCGGTCGCCAGTTGGTCCATCACCCAGTAGTTTGTTGCCCTGGCCGGTCCGATGAAATTCCCATAGTTTCTCTCTTCTCCGCCGATCGGGAAGCCCCACGCGTCGACTCCGTGATTCATGGTCGCTTCCACACCGTCATACGCGTTGTCCATCACGGACACCAGTCCCCAGTTTTTCTGCTCCGCCACGCTGTCCTGCCACGTCCACCACAGCATGCCCAGGAAGGGATGCGAGCCCGTCTTTGAAGATACGCTGTCAAACAGGAATTGCATGTCATGCTGGTATTTCGCGCCGCGGGCTTCCTGGGTGGGCAATCTCCAGTTCGCCGGTTCCTCGTGCTGGGCGCGCCACAGGCCAGAATCCTGGTTTGCGATGATTCCTTGCCAGATCATCAGCGGAACGTCACCCGTATTCCTTGTAATGAAGTCCAACTGTTGCTGGTTAGTGGCGGGCGTCACGCTGACTACATCGAGATACTCCCCCGCCGCCTTGTAGATTGGCGCGCGCGCCGGAGCCCACCATCCACCGACCGAAGTGATCCCGAAAAACACTCCATGCGGCGAAACGCTTCGGAATCCATCTCTCTGCACCGAGAAAAACTGCTTCGCTATCAGGTACAGGAATTCGTTCAGATCTTTTACGACGTTGGGATTGTCCTTCGTCTTCGGCCCAAGGTCCGCATCCGAGTGTCCCAGCCATGTATGGGAGGGCCGCCCGTTTTCGTCGAGCAACCCGCTTCCGTTCGGCCATCCGCCGTCGGAATCAAACGTCGTGTAATCCGACCCCCAGGCTGCGTTCAAGGCCGCGATCGTCTTGTATTTCTTTTCGAGAAAATCCCGCAGCGCGTACTTCGTGTAAACCTTTGAATCCTTGTATAGCACTCCGCTCTTCGCGTAGGGATTGTCGGTCTGTTGCGGAGCCGTCGCCAGCGCCACAAAGCCCAGGTGTGGGCTGTACTTATCGGGGGGTTGCGTATCGAAGTCGAGGCCGGGACCGAATCCCATCGTGTAATCCGTATCGTCGGAAAACGCACCAACGTAGTATGGCGATTTTTCCTTGGTCTTCAGATCCTCGTCTGCTTCCCACAGAGCTTTTGTATTGCGTACCCACGCCGGATCGAACACGTCCGGAAAGTTGGCATGAGTTCCCATTCCCATGTGAAAAAGCTTCTGGTCCATTCCAGCGTAAAGATTCTTAAATGCCCCTTGGGCACGTCCGCTAATTGACGCATTAGGCCCCAGGCAGACAAACGGAAATTTGATTTTCTGCTCGCCGCCCCAGTCTGCTCCTTTCGGATTCGTCGGCAGCGCCATGCGGTAGGTCCATGGGCCGATCGTGTTGAATCCCCACGAACGCAGTCTCCGGTTTGACTGCGTCCACGCCTCCATCAGCCTATTTCCATACTTCCGTCCCTGGTACTGGTCGAAACTCATGCCTCGCGGATCTGTGTGCTGATCACCGTCAAGTCCCCAGACTCCAATCATCCAGAACGCGTGCCCCGCCGGAGTGACCAGCACCCACCGGTTGCCCATCTTCTCGGTATGCCAGTATCCCGTAGCGCCCTGCACCGAAGGCATTGCCATCACTCCGCCAAACTCATCCAGTTCGGTGGGAGAAATATGCAGTGAGAATTGCCGGCTCGCCTGTTGTCCGTCGCTGCTCACCCGCGCCGTGAATGTGTAATCTCCGCCAGCGCCCGGCTTCGGAGTTCCGCCAATCGTGCCGTCGTTGAAGATCGACAAACCGTCTGGCAACTGACCGCTGAGCGACCATGAATATTTTGGTCCGGCGCCACCAGCCGTCAGTTTGATCTCGTACTTCAGTCCCACGCGTCCCCATGGCAGGTTCGAGTCGGTCGCAAGAATCGCCAGCCCGCTGCCGTTCACCGGCAACATCATTGCCTTCCCGATCGATACCGCTCCACCCGGTGGCACCTTCTCCGCCACGTTGAAATAGAAATCTCCCGGAACTTCCGGGGTCCCACTCAAGGCCCCGTCCGGATTCAACACTATTCCCGGTGGCAATACTCCCGAGCGCACTACCCGGTCCGCGCCCGATCCGCCGGTCCCCGGAAGTCTGGCCTCATAGCTTTGGTGCAGTGTCGCTTCCGGCAGGGTCGTCGGTCGCGCCGAATACGAGCTCGCGTAGTTTCTGCCTTCGATCAGCAAGCGATGAATGATATGGCGCCCGCGATACGCCGCCATCGCTACCGCCACAAGGGCCACACAGACCAACCCTTGTTTCAACATCTTCCTTGAGTTCATCGTCATCATCAGCCCTGGGACGCCTAATGCCAGTTCGCTCTCGCCGAGTTCCACAATGTTACTCCGTTCACCTGGGTGAGTCTTTGTTCACGCCGCCGCTTCTTCTTTGAGTCAAAAACTCGTGACCAAGTAGATGTTCTGCATGTCTCTTCCTCACGGAAGCCGGTCTCGGAGTTCTGTCAAGGTTATTACTGAGGCTATTCGACGGACTGCTCTTTTGTACATCTTTTCCGTGAGACTTGGGATCGACTTGTCGTTCGCACTACTTCCGTGGCATGCCGTGTCGCTCTTCCCTCGCTTCCGGAATGGGGCCGGGTAATTTCAACACCTGTAACGGCCTGGTACCTTTCGGGGAACTGCACATTCCTCAACCCTCTCAGCGGCCTTCATGCCATAATTCTCTGCATAACGCGTCCGTTGTGTGATCCCAGTTCGCATGTCCACCTCGTCTCCACAAATACGCCGGGAAGGCAGATCGTATCCGTGGCGGTTGGCATTACTTGCCGTTGCCGTCATCTGCCTGTATATTCCCGTTCTGACGCGGCTTGTGCAGCAATGGTGGGACGACGCCAATTACTCACACGGATTCCTCATTCCGTTCTTCGCGGCATTTCTGGTCTGGGAGCGGCGCAAGCGTCTGCTGGAGATTCCGGTCAAGCCCTCCTGGTGGGGAATTCCCATCCTGCTCCTCGGTCTATGCGTCCTTGCCCTCGGACTGGTTGGCGCCGAGTTGTTTCTGGCGCGCGTTTCCCTGCTCATCGTCATTTTCGGTCTCATCGTGTTTCTCGGCGGATGGACCATGGCACGCGCCCTTGCCGCACCGGTTGCCACCCTGTTGCTGATGATCCCCATCCCGACGATCATCTATAACCAGGTTGTCCTGCCGCTTCAGGTCTTCGCCTCCAAGGTCGCCACCGCTACGCTCCAGATCACGCATCTTGTCCCCGTCGTCCGTGAAGGCAACATCCTTGTGCTGCCCAACGTAAGCCTCGAAGTTGCCGAAGCCTGCAGCGGCATTCGCTCCCTGCTTTCGCTCTTTGCGCTCACCATCATTTACGGGTACTTCGGCGAGACTCGCGTGTGGATTCGCGTGGTGCTCTGTGCCGCGGTGGCTCCCATTGCCGTTATCAGCAATGCCGCCCGCGTCGTCTTTGACGCTGTTGCCGCCGAATACTGGGGAAAGATTGCCATTACCGGCATCGACCACCTCCTCTCCGGCATCGTGCTGTTCCTCACCGCTTTCTTTGGAATGGTTGGCTTCCACTCCCTGCTTGTCGCGATCGTCAGGCGCTGGCATGTGAAAGGAGGCACCCCATGAAGAGCTATCGATTCTGGGGCTCCATGGTTCTTCTAGTTGTGGCAACATTCCTTGTCCGCGCCCTTCCGCATGGTAAGGACACTCCTCTTCAACAACCATTAAGGGCCATTCCGCTGCGGATCGGTGGGTGGCAGGGAGAGGAAATTGATTTGAAACCTAATATTGTCGCCGTAGCGGGCGTAAGTTCTTACATCAACCGTACCTACTGGACTGCGGACAATCGCTTGATACAGCTCTATGTCGGTTACTATGAAAACCAGCGCACCGGCGATTCCGTTCACTCCCCCAAGAACTGCCTGCCCGCTGGGGGATGGCTGCCCATCCATGCCTCCACGATTACTTTTTCCACGCCGGATCGCAAGGCCGTTACTGCCAATTACTATGTCGTCGCCAACGGCGCCGAGCGCCAGGTAGTAATTTACTGGTATCAATCTCATGGCGAAATCGTCGCCAGCGAGTACACTGCCAGAATCCAAATGGTTTTGAATGCCCTGCGCAGCAATCGGACCGACGCTGCTCTGGTGCGCATTACCGAGCCCATCCAGCTCGATGAAACTCAGGCGCGTAAGGATTGCGTCCGCTTCGCCCAGCAGTTAGTGCCGGAGCTCGACAAGGTTCTTCCGCGATAGGAGAGAAACGATGCGAGGACGTCTATTTGTATTTGCACTGATTGCCCTGGCTATGACCATGGCCACCGGCTGTCACCGGAATCCCGAGGTCGCCAAGAAACGCTATCTTGAAAGCGGCCAGCAATACATGGACAAGGGGAAGTACTCCGAAGCTCGCATCCAGTTCCGCAACGCTCTCAAGCTCGACCCCCGTTTTGTCGAAGCATACTATCGTCTCGCCAAGGCCGACCTGGCGCTGCTCGAGTGGCGCGAGGCTTTCTCTGCCCTGCAGGCCGCCGTATCCATCGATCCCAATCGAATGGACGCTCGCCTGATGATGGGCCAGCTCTATCTCTCCACGCGTGAATACCCGCGTGCGGAGGAAGAAGCCAATACTATTCTCTCCAAGCAGCCCGATGACGTTGCCGCCTACCAGTTGCTCGGCACCGCCTATGTCGGCGAGCAGCAGAATGACAAGGCTCACGCGGCGTTTGAGAAGATCGTAGCTCTTGCGCCGGACGATGCCACCGCTTACGTAAACCTTGGCCTCGTCGAGATCACATTGCGACGCTTCCCCGACGCCGAGAAGAGCCTCAAGAAGGCCATCGTCGTCAATCCAAAGTTCCCGCTCGCTTACGCTAACCTCGCGAATTTCTATCGGCTCCAGGGGCAAATGGACACCGCGACCCAGGTGTTGCAGGACGGCATTAAGTCCAACCCTGACTCGACCCAGCTTTACATGCTGCTGGCCGAGGTTCTCAACGCGCAGCGTAAATCCAGCGAGGCAGACGCCACGGTTCAGCAGTTGGCGCAACTCAAGGGTTCCGCCCCGGACGCCGCCATCGCCATCGGTGACTATTACAACAATCTCCAGCGGTATGACCTGGCCATCGCCGCGTATCAGAAGGGCCTTTCCGCCGATCCCGGTAATATCGACCTCAACACGCGCCTCATCGATGTCCTAATCACTACCGGCCAGATTCAGCAGGCCGAGACGCTTGACGCGCAAGTCCTCAAGAAAAGCCCCAAGAATCCCCTCGGACGCGTTCTCCACGCCCGCATCCTGATGGCGCAAAATCAGATAGACAACGCCATCAACGAACTCCAGAGCCTGATTGCCGACAGTCCCGATCTCGGCATCGCTCACTTCACTCTCGGCATGGCCCACTGGCAAAAGGGCAAGGTCGATCTCGCCCGCAACGACTTCCTCGACACCATCCGCTACTCGCCGCAGATGATTGTCGCCTGGAGGAATCTTGCGACGATCAGTCTCACCACCGGTGACGCCCAGCTCGCCAAAGAGTATGCGCTGCGCTGTACCCAGTTGGACCCTGGCGGCGCCGATGAGCATATATCCCTCGGCTTGGCGGAAATTGCCAACAAGGAAATCAACCAGGGACGCGCCCAGTTCCTTCAGGCCGAACGCCTCGATCCCAACAATCCCTGGCCGCATGTCCACCTCGCCAGCACCTATGTCGCCGACAGGCAGTACGCGGTTGCCAAGAAAGAGTACGAAACCGCGCTCGGCCTGCAACCCAAGAACGCCGATATCGCCGAGCAATACATATCGTTCCTTGAGGCCTCCGGGCAGGAACCAGCGGCCCTCAACTACGCTCGCCAGTTCGTGACGTCCGTTCCAGACAGCGCTGCCGGACACTACCTCCTCGCCAACGCGCTCTCCAAGGCCAACCAGGCACAGGACGCCCGCAACGAAATCAATAAGGCTATTCAGCTCAATCCAAAATTCGTCCGCGCTTATCTCGTCCTGGGAACCCTGCAACAACAGGCGAATCAGGTCGACGACGCCATCAAGACCTACCAGACGGCGATGAATCTCCAGCCAGATTCTCCGCCGCTACTCACCCTTGTCGGAAATCTCTATCTCCAGAAGGGTGACCTGGTAACCGCTCGCAAGTATTACGAACAGGCACTGGCCCTGAACGGAAACTTCGCCGTCGCCGCCTCCAATCTCGCCTGGATTTACATCAAGCAGAAGGACAACCTCGACGTTGCTCTCGGACTCGCGCAGAAGGCCAAGGCGCTGCTCCCCAATGTCGACCCCATCACGGACACGCTCGGCTGGGTTCAGTACAACCGCGGCAGCTACTCGCTCGCGGTGCCAATATTGAAGGGCATCGCGCAACGAAACCCCAAGAATGCAACGTACGCTTTCCATTATGGAATGTCGCTCGCGGGCAACGGCAACAAGGCGCTCGCCAAGATCGAATTGCAGAAGGCGCTTGCCCTGAAGCTCAGCGACGACGATGTAAAAGAGGCGCAGCAGGCGCTCGCAAAACTCGATTAGCCGAAGGTATCGTTTGTAACGAATCGCAGGCCGAAAAGGTCGAATGGAAGAGGCTTTGGAATAGGGTAACTCCCGGCCGTTCATGCCCCATCGGGGGCTTGTAAGATTCGCGAATTCAGTATGTTATGTATGTAGCAAAGTTTCTGGCGGTCAACGTGCCAGGGGTGATCTAAGTGGAGGAGCCGCCGTAGAGCGGACTCAACAAACATGAACTCTCGAAGCTATCGCGTTGTTTTGTCGTGCCTCGCTCTCTACTTCTTCGTGTTCGTCGCCGGAGTATTGCCTGCCGCCGCGGACACAACTTCGTACACGCTCAATCTCGGCAATGTCGGCGGCCTCTGCGGAACAGCATCCAGTACTCCCTACAATTGCTCTGGCGAGGCAGGCTCCATCCAGCCGCCCTACGCAACCGTCAATCTTGTTCTGAGCGGCGACGCAAAGTCCATCACCGTCACCGTATCTCTCTCCGGAAACTATGTTCTCTGGGGCAAGGGCGCGACCTTCGGGTTCAACTATATTGGCGGAGCCGGCAAACTCAATATCTCTGGGCTCGGCTCGCCTTGGTCTGCCGGCAGCAACCAGCACATGGATGGCATGGGCACGTTCGAATACGCCATTACCACCCACGCTAATCAGTCTCATGGCCAGACGCTCACCTTTACCGTGACGCGCAAGGACGGCGGAACATTTACAAGTGCCAATGATCTATTCTCCGGCACCAATGCTTATGCCATTGACATGGCCAGTTGCGCCACCTGTAGTGATCGTGTAACCGGATATGCCGGCGGTGGCACGCCCGACAATCCCGTCCCAGAGCCCGCTTCCATCCTGCTTCTCGGCTCCGGGCTGCTGGCGCTTTGGGGAATACTCAGCCGACACGGACGATTATGACCGGCCTTCGGACCCGTATTGACGAGTTGCAGTGACCGGAAAGCACTGAATTATTGATTTTCGGGCGTTCAAGTTATCGATGGTGGGAACAATAGGATGAAGCGCCGACTGGCAATCATGGCCGGGATCATGTTGATGGGTCTCGCCCTGTTGGCGCGCGAGGCCTGGAGTTGGTACCACGTCGACCTTGTCCAGATCAGGCCCCCCGTTCCCACTTACCGCGCCGCTCGCGAATTCTTCCCCTACTCGGTGATCCCCGGTGGAGTGAAGGATGCTGAGGACCTGGAAGAATCCATCAAGACAGATCCCGTCGCTGCCGAACACTACGAGGGACTCAATCCCACCAAGTTCTATCCTGAAACGTTGCCGCAGACGATGTATGCCTACGTTTCCTTCCGCAAGGGCAACGCGGTCTACTGGACCGACCACAAGGTAAAGATCGCCCAGGGTGAAACCGTCCTCACCGACGGCACGAACCTGATCCGCGGCCGTTGCGGCAATCGCATCGCGCTGCGCCGTCCGCGTCCTTTGCACGCGTCGGTTACGCCCCCTGCTCCGCCGCCGCCGGACATCGTTTTCGAAAAACCTGTTCCACCGATGATCCCGCAGCCGAAGAATGTCCCGCCGCCGCTTCCTCAGCCGCCGCCGCCCACGCCGCCGCCAACCGTGCCGCCTGGCACGCCGCCGCCGACAACTCCGCCCAATTCACCGCCTCCGCAGCCTCCGTCGCCGCCGGTGTATTGCTGCAGCACGCCAACACAGCCTGTTCCTGAGCCGGGAACCCTGGTTCTGCTCGGCGCCGGACTCGCCGCGCTGGCCGGAATTCTTCGCCGCAAGATCTTCTAACCCGTCCTTTGCTTTGTGGCCGTGTGCTTCTGCCGACGGAAGCTCCGCGCATCTCCTTACACCTTACCGCTTTGCCGCCGTCTCCTGTACCTTCCCCAGTCGCTGCAAACCTTTCTGAGCCAGCAGATATGTCGATAACGGATCGGGTGTTCCTCTCGGCCGTTTCACCTTTTCGTAAGCCGCCGCCGCAGCATCCATCTCGCCATACTGTTCATACAGACGCCCATAGCCGTACCAGATCGCGTCGTTCGGTTCGCCGAGTTGAGCTGCTTTCATTGCCGCCAGCAGTAGTTGTTGCGCCTCGATGTAATTTCCTGTCTCCGCGTACAGGCAAGCCAGCGTGTGCAGGATTGCATAGTTCCGGTTTTGCGTAGTTAAGTTCGCCTGCCGTGCGGCTTCCACCGCTTCCTGATCCACCTTGCCCTCAAAGAGTGCTCCCCACGCCAGCATATTCAAATCATCGTTCGTACCGCGGCCGGAATCGATCAGGGCCTTAATCAGTGTCCGCGCCCTCGCAAAGTCTCCCGCCGATTGCGCCTGCCGTGCCAGTACCCGCACCAGTGCCGGATCGCTCGTGGCACCTTGTGTCAGTCCCCTGGTTTCGGTTCGCCATGCGCTCCAATCCTTCAAGCCCCAATCTGCGTTAGCCAGGAAGCGGAGCGCCGTAGGCGAATTCGGAGCAGTCTTCAGCAGTCTCTCCGACACTGCCAGCAGTTCTTTCCAGTTCTCCGTGGACTGGTCCGCCAGCGCCAGCGCAAGTTCATCCTTTGTCCGCTCTTCCGGCGTGGCCGCATGTTCAGATGCGCTTCTCAGAATATCGGCGGCGACCTCCGCCTTTCTCGATCCCGCAACCAGCGACGCTGCCGCAACCTTGATGGCGTTTTCATTGCCCTGCATTCCCTTTGTCCACAGTCTCGGGAACACCGGCCCATCCAGGGGATCGTCGCCCGTACTGAGCGGTTGCGCTTCGCGTTGCCAGTCGAGCCACGTTCTGGCCGCAGCCAGCTTCTTCTCGCTCACCAGTTGCAGAACTTCTCTCCCGATCTCCTCCATCGACTTTCCTATCGAGAGCAGTTTGTAAACCCCGTCTTCTTTTACAACGTAGGCTGTTTCGGGAGCCGCACCATTGCTGCGGACTCCAATGCGATACCCGATTTCATCCGAGCCCTCCACTGAGTACTGCTGGTGGCTGAGAATCAGGTCCATCATCACCTTCGCCGGCAGCCCCGATTCCTCCACGACTGCCCGCATCTGCCCCAGTCCGGTCTTCGCCTCTTCCAGTTGATCCTCCTCGGCGCCGGGTGCAAATGAGTTCTTCGCGAAATTCTGCCGCAGGGTTTCTATCGTGATGTCCTGCCCCATCGAAATAGTGAAAAGGTGCTGCACGGCGCTTCGCGGATCTGTCGGAGGCAGCAACACGTCTTCAAAACGGTGCGTCTTCCGAAGCATATCCGCCTGCGCTGAAATGCCTGTCGAATCCTGCAGCCCCCTTGCCACTTCATCCAGCAGTTCCGCTGCCAGTTGATACTTGCGGACGCGCACCAGCAACGTCCCCGCGTTCGAGATCACCGTGTTCCTCGCGCTAGTCTCCCCGCCAATCTGGTTCACGTATTGCAGTGCCGCCTTGCTTCCGTCCATGGCCGCAACGCTTGCCGCCGCCAGCGCATTTCTCGCGGGCGTCCGGCTCACCTTTGCAACTTCCGCCAGCAGATCCTTGTACTTCCCCTCATAGTAGAGAACGTACAGAAGGTTGTCCTTGAAGCTGTTTGCGGCCTTTTCGTCCGCCTTGGCGAGTTCCCAGTACTCCTTCTCGGCCTCCGCCAGATGTTCCTGCGACTGGTACCGGTCCCCGTTTTCGCCATATTCCAACAGGATCGCCAGGTTCTCCCGCACTTCCGCATCCTTGGGATCGAGTTCCTTTGCTTTCCGGTATGCCGCCACCGCACCTGCGTAGTCGAAGCCCTTCCCGAACCTTCGTCCGATTGAGTCATGCTGCAGAATCCATCCCAATACCGCGAATGCCTGTTCTGATTTCGGATCGAGTTCCGCGGCTCGCTTAGCCTCTGCCTTGGCGTGATCGCCCACTCCTGCCTTCAGTAGAGCATTCGCATAGCGCACGCAGTAGATCGCGTCATTGGGATTCGTCTTTACGAGTTCGCCATACGATTGCAGGCTCTCTCGCACTTTCCCTGACGCCATCAGTGACGCTCCCACTTCGTCGAATGTCAGCACCGTGTAGTTCATCTGCTGGAATTGCTTGATCGCTTTTTGTGCTTCTTGCGCTTCTATGGCCGTGTAACGCCCTTTCACTGAGTCGAAGCGGAGAATCGCCAGTGCGCCGTTATCCTTGCGTTCGAAGTGTTCCGTGAACTTACCCGGTCCGATTGCGATTGCCTGGTCGTCCGGCAGTCCACGCAGCCGGAAGTCCGCCGGCGCGCTCACCTCATAACGCCATTCCGTCACAAACGGTTCGAACACCACGTCCGCCGTTCTTGGCTTCTTCGGCTTCGCCGTCGCCTCGTCGTTCGACTTCTTCTCGCTTTCGTCTGTTGTCAGCAACCAGTTCGGCAGCCGCCGGATGATGCTATACGGCGCCACCACCACCGCCGCGTCCGCCATTGCCGTAAACCCGCGAGTCCCTTTATCCATATCCAGCCGCAGATAGAACGGCTTCGCCATATCGGCGCCATCGCCATGCTCCATCTTTGTCAGTGAATCCGCCAGGTATGTCGACTCAACATAGTTCTCCAGATCCTTATGCATCTCCTTCGTTTCCGGTTTCCCATACGCCGCGCGGTACGAGGCCGCGATCGATCCTGTCGTAACCGATGTCTCCACGATCTTCGCCGGCCCGAACTCCGCCAGGTGGAACTCTCGCGTCTCCACCAGCGAGTTTGCCGCCGATGACATTTCCGGAGTCCGCGTCAGCGACGTTTCACCATCGCGAATAATCAGCGCTTCTCTTCCCTGGTCGCCATACGGCAGATCGCCTGGCTTCGTATACTCCGCCGTCGCGTCAATCCACAGGTCTTGCGATCCAGGCACGTAGACGATGGCATGATCAAACAGACCCATCCCCGGCATTTCGCTGTTCACATCCTGCCCCGGCCCCATGTCCAGCAGTGCCAGGTATGCCGGAATCTTCGCTGCTCGCAGCATCGATACCAGCATTGTTGCCTTGTCCTTGCAGTCGCCGTACTTCCGCTTCAATACTTCCGCCGGAGATTGCGGCACCAGCTTCGCCTCTCCGAACTCGATTCCCGTGTAGCGCACATTTGCGTGCAGTTGCGCCACGATCTTCCGGATCGCCTCCTCGCGCGAGACTCCCTTTCCTCCGTCCTTCGCCACCAGCGATGCCACTTCTTCCGGCATTACGCTCGGCTCTGACATCTTCCGGTAGATCTCCGCAACGTCCTTCCAGCTCTTTCCTGTCGCAAGTTCCACTTGCGGATAATCCGGCACATCCGGCGGCAGGTTAGGCTCCGCCCGTTCCAGCGCGTCCATCCGTCCCTGCTCAATCGTGATCTTCACCATCCCGCCGGACTCTTCCTTCCGCACCTTCGCATCAGGCAGCAAATGCAGTTTGTACCGCAGCGGAAGTGAAGCCGGAGCCTCGATCACTACGCGCGAGTACATCACCGGCGCAAACCGTCCCACGTACACCCGTTGCGTGTATCCTCCCGCAAAGAATGGTTCCGTGTCCTGGTTCACCACCTCTTCTTCGGCAATCGCACCCACCGCCAGCGCCGGCAACGGTCCGCCGTACACTCTGTCGTCGCTGTAGGTTTCCGGCACATCGTCCCTCGCCGGAGAATCTTTCAGCGTCTTCGGGTCCAGCACGTGCACCTGTCCGTCGGGCGTAATCACTCGCGCTCTCACCTCGGGACGCTTCTCATGCCATGGTTCCCATCCACCGCCCGTGTTGCTCCATCCGCTCACGCCATCCGGCGTCTCCACCCTGTAAATCAAGTGGCGTGTCCGCGTCAGTTTTCCTGCCGCGTCAAACGCATACACCCGTTCGTCCAGGAACACCGTCGCATGCGCATACTTGTCCGGCGCAACCGACGCCGCCAGTTTCTGCGCCGTCGCCACGTCGATGCTGAACGCAGGACCCACCCACGGCGAAGCTTGGGGGGCCTCGGTCTGTGCGATGGCAATTGTGTGAACCAGAGTTACCAGCAGGAGTGCAATTGCGAAGCGTGAATACCGTGCAGTCATGTGATTCCAGTCTCGAACTTTAGTGTCCGGAAAGAAGCACACCGTTTTAGCTGGAATACCGGAAATTGACAAGCATTTGTTCTCCAACGTCGAAACCATCTGTCTCAAAAAGACATGCCCCACCCCATCTCCTCGCATCGTCTTGCCCGCCCTGCTAGACTGCTCCGCGACGTCCATCACCCGGGAGGATAGATCCCAATGCGGCCTCTTCTCGCAGTTTCTCTTTTCGCGATGTTTCTTTTCCCCGTAGCAGTGCTGGCGCAGACGCAAGGCAAACTCTCTTCGTCATCCAAATGCGCGACCTCACAGGTCCACCAGACTATCGTCGTTGATGACGGCCGCCAGCATTCCATCAGCCTCGATCAGCGCCAGTGCACATGGAACGCGCCAGTCTCCATCGCCGGACTCTCCGGCGCGGTCTACACCTCTTACGGTGTCGATGATGTTCAGGGAAATCGCGCCCACGATCGTGGTTACGCCGTGGGCGTCATGGAAAATGGAGATAAGTACTTTTTGCGCTACGATGGCGGGTCGATTATGAACGGCAATGTTCCCGTCCGCCTGAACGGTACGTGGACTTTCACTGGAGGCACCGGTCGCCTTCAGCATCTGCGCGGCAAAGGCACCTACCGCGCGAAACCCACCGCTACCGGCGAAATGGAATTCCTGATCGAGGGAACTTACACAATCTCAACTCAATAGAGCGGACTCATGCCCGTGTCCTCCCTCGACCACGGGCACTGCTTTTGCTCTTGCCGTTGCTCTTCCTAATACCTGACACCAAGCGCCTAACAGCTAATAGCTAGCGACCAACAGCTTCTCACTCCCCACCATCGATCGCAGTGTGCCGTGCCTCTTCAACCAAATCTTGCAATGTGTTCTTTTCTGCACAGAAGTGCTTTTCTCTTATGACTAACATTGGGCATCGGATTACCCGCTCTTGGTTTGAACTTGGGAACAAATGGCTGGCGAAAGCCGGGATGTGGACAGGCCCTGTTAGTTGGTGCGTGAAAACGTCCCGCAACTACTGCGCGCCCGGTACGACGCATTGCAAAAGAGATCACGCCCCGAGCGTATGTCCGAACGCACTGGACGCAATGGCATTCCGCACTAGCCATTACTTCATCACTGTTCTTCGTTCTTCGAGATGCTGTCTCAAATTCGTGAAAGGAGAAACATGAAAAAGCTCGGATTGTCGGTAACCATTCTCATCATCGTCGCAGTCGGGCTGCTGGCCGGATGCTCAAGGAAAGTCGCGCCGTCACCGGATGTCTCCAACACTATTCGCACCTCGCTTGATCAGGCAGGACTCCAGAACGTCTCCGTCAGCCAGGATCGCGAGAAGGGCGTTGTTACCCTCGGTGGGCAAGTCGCCAGCGAGGACCAGAAGGCGCAAGCCGAATCTCTTGCAAAGTCTCTGGCGGGCGCACAGGTTGTCGCAAACCAGATTGCTGTCATCCCACAGGGAACGGAAACGGAAACGAAGACCGTGAATACCGATCTGGACAAAGCCATCGAGCATAATCTGGATGCTGTCCTGATCCAGAACAAGATGCACAAGAGCGTGAAATACGAAGTGAAGAACGCCGTAGTCACGCTGTCCGGAGAAGTGAACTCGCAGGAAAAGCGCGACCTCGTGGAGCAACTGGCCATGGGCGTGCCTAACGTGAAGCAGGTCGTGAATAATGTGCAGATTAAGTTTCAGAAAGCTACTTCATCGCAGTAGAACCCGCAGAGTCGATCCTCGCCAGGGAAAAAGGGGGCAGCCGCGTTACGGGTTGCCCTCTCGCAACCACGCAAGCGGAGTTCCCGGACGAAGGCTCTTACGGCTTGCTCGATAAGGAGATGCAATGTCATTCGGACTTTATTCAATCGGGTTCGTAATTATGATCGGCGGCCTCATTTATGCCGCATATTTACTGCACATGCCAGCACACTGGATCGCAGTGGGTGCGGTCGTACTCTTGGGAATCGGAATTCTCACGGGCGTGAAGGCAACGCGTCAGAAAGATCGCGAGGGATAGAGGGATGCTGATAAACATACCGTCTTTCTATCCTCGGAGCTTACGCGGTTGATTGCTTTTCTTTACTCCGTCGTATACCGGATCTCCAGCTTTCGCATCCGGTAGCAAGAAATTGCGACGACGACGGCCGTCAGCACCAGCACACCCACGGCTGCCGCCCAGGGACGCACCGGCTCCGTCACCACGGTCAGCAGCGCCAACACTCCATGCATTGGCACTGACACTGGCATCAGGTGCCGCAGATAGGACGCAATACTGATCTTTTGCAACAGCGATGGCAATATCGGGTTGATGAACTCCCATCCCATAAAGATCATCGCCGCCGGCGTCGGGTTCTTAAACAACATGCTCAGCAGCATGAAGATCGAGCCGTATCCGAAGCAGGCCAGTGCCGTGATTCCCATGTAGGCTTCCAGTTGTCCCAGTCCCGGCCCTTCCATCACGAACGCCTGTCCTGCCGCGCCGTAGTGCGCGTAGATCAGCGTGAACGACAGGAACACCGCCGACTCGAAGATCATCAGCGCCGTGACGCATCCCGCAATGAATTTTCCCAGCAGCAAAATCTCCCGCCGTACTGGCGACAGCAGGTAGTAGTGCAGGCTGCGCTCCACCATTTCCCCGCGAATCAGCCGCGAGAAAATTCCCAGGCATCCGAAGAAAATTCCCAGGCGTATGTAGTAGAGCTGGAAGATTCCCGCCAATACCATCGTGTCTTCGCCCATCCCGTTGGCCTTCGCCGGATCGACGATTGTGTGCAATCCGATGATCACCACCGGAATGAATCCCAGGAAATAGATCCACAGCGAGCGCCATGCGAACACGTTGCGCTTTGCCTCCAGCCGCACCACGGCCCGCAGTTGCGTCCACCACAGTCGATAAGGCTGCCGCGCCGCCCACTTCCTCGCTTCTTCCAGTCGCTCTTGCATTACGACAGCCCTCCGTCCGATCCGATCAGGTACTGGTAGATCGCGTTTGCGTCATCGTCCGCCGGAGCCACCGCGTCGATCTTCACTTCGCCTCCGGCGGCAATCTCATTCAGCAACCGGTAGAACTCGTCCACGTCCCGCGTCCGCACAAACACTCCACCGCCGTCCTTGTGCAGCTTCGCCTCCACGCAGTGGTTCATGGCGAACATCTTCGACGCCAGCATTTCCGGCTTGTCGCAGCGCACCAGCACCTGCATCGGCTTCTCGTGGACTTCCTGCCGAACCTCGTGGATATTTCCTTCCGCCACCACGTATCCGCCCGTCATCAGCACGATTCTGTCGCTGATACGGTCGACCTCTTCCAATATGTGGCTGGAAATCAGCACGTGCATTCTCTGCCGTCCCAGTTCCTCGAACAGCGCCAGCGACTCCGCCCTTGCCATCGGGTCCAGGCCGTTCAGCGGTTCATCCAGCACCAGCACTCGCGGACGATGCGCAATCGCCTGCGCCAGCCGAATCTTCTGACGCATGCCTTTGCTGTAGCCCGCCACTTTCCGCATCGCGGCCTCGCCCAGGTTCACGCGCTCCAGCGATTCTTTGGTAAGCTGCGTCGCCTCTTCGTATCCAATCCCGTGCAGTGTCAGGCCGTCGAACACGAAATCCCAGCCCGTCACTCCCTTTGGAAATGAATCGAACTGCGTGCAATATCCCACCGCACGGAAAAACTCCGTCGCGTCCATCGCCGTCATTCCCAGCACGCTGATGCTTCCCCGCGTCGGCTGTACCAGTCCCGTCAGCAGGTTCATCAATGTCGTCTTGCCCGAACCGTTCGGTCCCACCAGGCTTGTAATCCCCGGCGGCAACGAGAGCGAGACTCGATTCACGCCCAGCACTTCACCATAGAACTTCGATACGTCGTCGAAAATGATTCTGTCGTTCATCCGCGCACCACCTCGCGCGCCCGAATTCGGCGATGCAGCACCAGCAGGCACGCCGCGCACATCAGCGCCAGCGCAATCGCTATCTCCGGCAGCGAGAGGCTCACTCGCTGCTCGAATAACATCGCGGGCACCCGCAACAATCTGTGCCACAGGATTGTCATCATGAATGGGATGTTCAGCAGGAATCCCTTGTCCGTTCGCATCACTGCGTTGAACACGCCGCCCACTCCCGCCGGAATAAAGATTGCTCCGAAGATCAGCCCCGTCCCCACCACTCGCCACTTCACCCACGACGACAGCGCCAGCGCCACCAGCGACAGCAGCGCCACCCATATCAGCGATCCCGCCACCATGCCCCCGGCGATAAACAGGTTCGCCGCCGCCCATGGTTGCTTCGCGTTGTATGCCTGGAACTCCCACAGCAGAAGCAGCGGAGCCCAGGTCACCGCCGAGAGCATCGTCCAAAGCACAATCAGTTTTCCCAGTACGTATTCCCAGCGCGTAATCGGACGGCTCAACAGAATCGGCAGCGCGTTGTCCGACATATCCGCCGAAATCAGCCGTGGCCCGATCCACGCCGTCAGGATCAGGGCAAACCAGCATTGCGACTGCATCACGCCGAAAAAAAATCTCTGGTCGATTGTCAGTCCGCGTATGTTCTGCGCTCCCAGCAGCAGCTTCGCCACGTCGCTGTTCATCACGTAGATCATGATCAGCCCGGCCACCGTTGGCAGGAAGCACATAGCAAACAGGATGTTGGTGATCCTCGACGACCACACGTCCGAGAACCCGTAGCGCGTCAGCACCAGGAACCGCGTCCGCAGCGGCGTCACTTCGCCCATGTAGGAGTGGTATGTCCGTTTATAGACCGACACGTGTCACCCCCAGTTCGCTGTCCATCGCCTTGAGGAAGATGTCTTCCAGCGAATCCCGCCGATGATGCATCTTCCGAATCTGTACGCCCTGCCGCGCCGCCACTGCATACAGGTCGCGGATCTCCACCTGCTCCGGCATCACCAACTTCCAGCGGTCGTGCGGAAACACCGCGCACTCGCATCCGAGTTCGCGAATCGCATTGGCAAATGCCTCGCCTGCGCCCGCCGTTTCCATCTCGATGAACTTCCGGTGCGCCCGTCGCTCCTCTTCCAGGTTGCTGATCGCCGCGATTTTTCCCGCTTTCAGAATCAACACCTCGTCGCACGTATCGTCGATGTCCCTCAACAGGTGCGACGAAATCAGCAGCCGTATATCGCCCGCGTCTCGCACGTCCCGGATCAAATCGATCATCCTCTGCCGCGCCAGCGGGTCCAACCCGTTCGTCGGTTCGTCCAGGATCAGCAGCTTCGGTCCGTGCGCCAGTGCCTGCGCCAACTTCACCAGTTGCTTCATTCCCAGCGAATACGTAGAGATTTTGCGGTACCGGACTTCCCCCAATCCCACGTAGAACAGCGACTCGTGCGCGCGTTCCAGAGCGTGTGCCGAAGGTACCCCCGCCAGCTCCGCCATGTAGCGCACAAAGCGTATTCCCGTCAGGTTGCCGATGAAGGAATCGTTCTCCGGCATGTATCCCACGCTTGCTCGCACTTCCCGTCCCTGCCGGCGCGTGTCCATGCCAAGCACGCGAGCCGTCCCCTGGGACGGCTCGTGGAATCCAAGCAATGTATTGATTAATGTCGATTTTCCGGAACCATTGGGGCCGAGTAGCCCGATCGCCCGTCCGGCTAGTTTTCCGGTCAAGCGATCCAGGACCACTCGGCCCCCGAGGCGTACTTCGAGTCCATCTAGCTCAATGATGTTCATCTCTCACTGGTACGCAGCTTTGCGATGGGAAGTTCCCGGATGTAGAAATTTGCCCATCGTCAAGAGGTCGAACCCGAACAGCCGGCTGTTGCTCGCCGCCTCGATCCGGTCGTTGTCGCCCCACGCACACACCACCGTCGGCCGCGAATCCGACGCCAGTTGCTGCGCCAGCGCCGCTTGCTGCCCGGTCAGTTGCGACATCAGCGGTTGCAGTGCCGAACTCAGGTTCTGGTACACAATCGCCGAGTAGTTCGCGTGCTGATCCTTCGGCAACAGGTTGCGGAACTCCGCCGACCGTGCCAGCGAATCTCCCGTCGCCTGCGTCCGCAGCGCAGTCATCAGCAGCGCGCGACTCGGAGCCACAATCATGTAGCCCGCTGCGAACGTATACTGCGCCATGTCTGCACCCGTGTCCAGTTTCTTCACCGTGTAGAACAGTTGCCCGTCCGCCATGTCCTGCTGGATCTGCACGCCCTGCTTGCCGTGTTGCTGCGCCTCCGCATTCACCACCTGCACCAGCTTTTGCAGCGTCGCCTGCAAGCCTGCCGGATCGTGAACTTCCACGATCAACTTCCAGGACGGCGTCGGAGCCACCGGCCCGTCCAGGGCCACGGCAACGTCTCCGCCAAAGTGCGCCACCAGGTCCTGCTTGATGCTGATTTGCAGCTTGCTCTCAGCTTCCGCCAGGCCCTGCTGGCCTTTCGCCTTGCCGGAAGCCGCTGCCATTCCCAGCACGTCGTTCAGGATCAACTGCGGGTCTTTCAGGATGAACGCCGCTGCCGCGCCCGCATTTGGCGATACAAATTCCAGCGAGCCCATCGGAGCCGGCGCCGCCAGCCACGAAGCCACGCCGTGACGCGCGTTCGCAAAATCCACCGACAGCCGGTTGTCCGGAATACCGTTGATCTCCCGATGCTCCGCGATCAGGTATTTCATGTCGCCGAAGCCGCTCCGCTCTAATCCTTCGCTGTGCTTCTTCTGCGCCGCCGCGGAGAGGTTCTTCTTCTCTGTCATCAGCTCATGCAGGTTTGCCGCCAGCAGGAAGCTCGCGCCCCGCGAATAAGCGTTCTGTATCTGCTGTCCAAAATCCGTCGACGCGAATTCACTTGGCCCTGCATTCAGTTGTGCGTTGATCCGGTCCAGCACATCGATGCCGCTGGCAAAGACCACCAAGTCGTCTCTCACCAGCGCCACCGGACGCCCTTGCGTGTTCGCCTTCGTCAGCGCCAGTAACCCGTGCTCGTCTGTCACCGTCATCGGAGTCTTCCCCGCCGCCGCAAACTGCGTGTTCAGGAAGTCCTTCAGCCCGCTGCGCCGCACCTCGGCCATCACCGCAAATCCCGGATGCCCGGCTTCATTCAATCCCGCCACCACCACTTCTTCGCCCAGGTATCCGCTCATCGCGTGCAGCTTCTCGATTACCTCGGTCAACTTCTCCGGCTGATTATTCTTGTGCCCCTTCTGCCACCACGCCTGCAGTTCCGGACTCTGCGCCATCTGGTCCTGGAAAATCTTGTTCGCCTGGCTCAGCGCCTCGCCGAGATTCGGAATGCTCACGTAGAGCACCGTGTTCGCCGGTACGCGATTCAATAGATCGCTCGTATACCGTGGCGCTGGCATCGGCAGCGCTTCCAGCTTCTTTTGCAGACTCGCCATCTGCGCCAGCAGCGCCAGGTGTTCCTTCAGGTTCTGGCTCCACGCAATGTCCTGCGCCACCGGCACCGGCGTCATATTTGCATTTGTCGATTCCTGTTGTCCGGCCCCCAGCGTCTTCTCAACGCCGCCCGCGCGGAACTCCACCACGCCCGCGATCACCGAGACCCGCGAGCCTTTCATTCCCGAATCCACCGAGAACACGGTGCCCTTCACCGCCACGCGGCAATCCGGCGTCTTCACGTAGAGATGCCCCGAGGTTCTTTTCGCGGCCTGGACGATTACCGCTCCCTGATTCAGCGCTACCGTCATATTCTTGCCGCGAGCCTTCACCGCGAACTCGCTCCGCTGGTTCACCTCCACCGTCGAGCCATCCTGTAATTGGACGAACGCGTGGCCGCCACCTCCCGTCAACATCGCCTCGCCGTCCATCAGTTGGTCGCCCACTGCCAGCGGACGCTCCGTATCGCCCGCCACCATGTACGCCGGCCCTTCCAGCGACACCACTCTCGCCCGCGCGCCCGCCGGAATCGCAAAGTACGCGCTATAAACAAAGAAGCTCGTAAGCGCCAACACGGCAATCGCCGCCACCGACGCAAACGCGTACACCGGACGCCCAAACGTCTTTCGCGGAGCCTTCGCTTTCGGTGCGCTCCAATCTACCCGCTCCGGCGAAGTTAGGTGATGCGCCTTTCTCCGGCACACCACGCACTCGCCCAGGTGAGCCTCCACCAGCAGCCGCCGCTCCGCCGGCAGCGCTCCGCTCGCATAGGCCGCCAGCAGCTTCTGCACATCCGCGCATCCGCGAATCTGCGCAACCTCCGCCGCCTCTGCCAGCGCTGCCGCCTGCATGTTTTTCCACGTGCGCGTCTCCGCCTCGCGAACTTCCGCCTCTGCCGGCATGTCTTCCTTTACTGCGCGGATCGCGTCCTCGATCTCGAATTTCGGATTTTTCTTGTCCTGCGTCATCGCGTGCCTCGCATGATTGCTTTGAATTGTTTCTTCAGCCGGGCTCGTGCCTGGTGGAGCATCACTGCCACCACCGCCTGCGACGTGCCCATCATCACTGCGATCTCCCGGTTCGACCGTTCTTCCAGGTAACGGAGTGCGAACATCTCGGCGGCCCGCGGACTCAGCCCGGCGATTGCCAGCCGTAGCCATTTCCGTATCTCTTCCGCCGACGCCGCCTGCTCGGGTTGGTGACGCGCCTCTCCGCCCGCCACTTCCAGAGCATCGTCCAGTGACACATCTCGCTCCGGCTTTCGCCGCCGCATCAGGTCCAGCGCCCCATTGATTCCTGCCCGGTAGAGATAACTCTCCACGTTCGCGACTGGCGCCTCGCCGCCTTGCAGCAGCCGCAGAAACACCGTTTGCGTTACATCTTCGGCGTCCTGCATGCTGCCCGTGATCCGGTACGCCGCGCGCA